>Ga0164296_1004478_pt1 | contig 12697 bp, 9 predicted proteins | sample GEODES057metaG_FD_113533 | JGI IMG/M metagenome (GOLD analysis project Ga0164296, IMG submission 113533) | Dystrophic lake water microbial communities from Trout Bog Lake, Wisconsin, USA - GEODES057 metaG | ecosystem: Environmental > Aquatic > Freshwater > Lake | place: USA: Trout Bog Lake...
AAAAGAAATAATGCGAAGGTGTAATCCATTGTAGAAGTTGCCGCAAGAATAAACCACGGATTAAACGCGATACTAAAACTTAGTAAATCAGCATTGGGGACGCCTTGATACTTTGCTATGTGCATAAATCGATGAAGTACCAAGAGGGCAAAAAATAAAGAGCACAGATTGGTTGCTACCGAGCCACCTAGCGCATTCAAACAATATACGACTAGCTCATAAGTCCAATATCCTGGATTTCGAGACGTGGATAAACTGTGTAAATCCCATGTGCGCCGACTTGCATCCAACACCCCATAAGTGTCGTTATCTGAGCCGTAACCCAAAAAGACTAGAGGGAAATAGGCAAACAGACAGATACCCAGTACGTAAATTGACTTTGAATCTCTGGTATTCATCTGAAGTTTCCGTAAATTGTTTAGGCTTGATACAGAAAAATCATTGCTCACTTAAAAAATCAAAATATTTGACATAATTAACAACGAAAAACGGTCGCAAGTGGTGATCGTCTTTGTAAATGGGAATGCCCTCTGCGGTCGTTCGAACGCACTCCTGACTTGGACAAAGTGAAGAAAACTGATCAATCACGCGAGCCCCTGCCGTTAGAGCAATTGCTTTTAACCGCTCGTTCATTGCCAACTGCGACTTCGATGCCTTGACCGACCCATTAACACCACTTAACTCTGTAAGTGCGAATCTGTTTCCAATCATATTTCTAGGGTTGTTATTTTTATCGAACGGGTTATCGAGCAGTAAATAGACACGATAGTCTAGCGAGAGCGATGCCAGAAAATGCTCTAAAGAATCGATGGCAGCTGCAACCCCCTTCCCATTACGGAAATAAATGTTTCTGCCATTCCCGTTGTAGTAGTAATTAAAATTATTATGATCTGGTTCGCTTTGTGCTTCGATTTCAAAATAGCAATTCCAACATGCGCCAATAACAACCGTTTTAATGGAAGGATAATCTGCTAATGTTTTTCTGATTCTGGTAGCGTAATTCGCACACATTGGGTGAGACGCTTCATATACATTGGGTATAGGTGGACATCCCGCCTCAGTGATAAAAATAGATGTAGGAAACGCTCCTTTTGCTTGTAACGAAACAATTAAGGGACCAAACTGTTCGATATGAGAGTCCCCAATAAAAGCAATCACCGGCAGACTATCCGTAGCACTTACATAGTTAATAGCGCCGTTATTGAGGACAGCACTCAAGCCAATAGGATAAGACCAGTCATTAAATGCTTCTGTAATCCGAGCAAAACGTTGCGCAATTGCTCGAGACTCAAAACCCGAATTGACATAAACAATAGAGCCAATGAACCCCAGCGAAAGCATCAGACCGGCCAACGCAATGGTCTGTCTGACATTTGTATATCGTTTTCTAATTGGGACCTCTAAGAAGTTATAAGTGCACCACGCCAAGGCCATTGAAAGGGCAACCACTAACAATCTGGTTGGTCGATCATAATGATTGGGATCAACGATAAATGCCAAAGACAATAACACCCAATGCCATAGGTATAGCGGATAACTAATCAAGCCCAGTCTGACAAATAATTTCAGAGATAACACGTGGCGACAAATTAAAGCGTTAGGGCCAGACGCGATAAGCAAAGTAGTTCCCAGCACAGGCACGCAGGCCCACCACCCCGGAAACCCATGACTTTTATCAATTACTAATAGTCCGATCGCGAGACATACAATGCCCATAATCGACGCACCATCTCGGATTGATTTATCGTTTGCCGCTGGCGAGGAGCCAAGCAGGCCCTCCCTTTTCTGTTTTTGCCTCAGCACGGCGACATCGTCAGAGGACAAGCTATTGAGTTGAGTAATCTCAAACCAAGCTAATAGTCCACCTACACCTAACTCCCACATTCTGCTAAAAGGGGAATAGTAATTAGCAACCGCATCAGTAGCATAAGTAGAAATGTTGACTAAAAACGAAATTACAACCGCTAAAAGTATTGCCAATGTGGTCTGTAGACGCTGCCCCTTAGCTAGCCAAAGCAGCAAGGGCCAAAATATATAAAACTGCTCTTCGATTGCTAGAGACCAGAGATGCAGCAATGGCTTCGTAAGCGCAGCAGTATCGAAATATCCCGACTCAGTCCAAAAAATAAAATTCGATATAAAAATAGACCCTGCCGCAATATCCTCCCCTAAGTTCTTAAACTCAGTTGCCGTCAGCACAAACCAAGCAAACGGAAGCATACAGACAAATATCAATATCAGGGCGGGAAATATTCTTCTAATTCTGTGGCAATAAAAATCAACAAAACTGAACTGGCAGTGAACTAAGTCAGACAAAATGTGTTTACTAATTAAATAGCCTGAGATGACAAAAAATATATCCACTCCAATGAAACCAGCTCGAAAATATGATGGAAAAGCATGAAAGCCCAAAACGGCGAGCACGGCAAGGGCTCTGAGCCCATCGATATCGGCTCGGTAAGCTTTTAATTGATTATGATTTGAATAATCGGCTGGCAAGTCACACTCATTTCTGGGGGGGAGCCCGTGACAGTAAGACATCAAGGCTTTGCTTGAACTCTACATGCATAAAAGCGGTGGTCCTTATTATATGCACAAGATAAGTCGCTCACATCATTTTGTTCAAAAACTTCGCTAGACAGAATGTAAAGAGTGTCTCTTGACAGTGAGTTTAATATTTTCTCGGCATCACATAAGGCCGTTAATTGTTCTGGTGGCGTTCTTGCTGCATAAGAACTATTTGTAACAATTTTTTTATCGGCTGCGAAAACACCAAGGAATTCGAAGTTTCGGCTACCGCCAGGCGTTTTCTCTACGCCACATTGCCATGGCGGCACCACAAGTATTGAATCAATGTCAGAAAAATCGATAGGCATTTTCTCAAAATCTAAGCCGTAGCGATTTGTTGTAGAAATTTGATGTCGAACATATGCTGAAACACCATAGACATCAATGAGTTGCAACAATAGTAACGGAACAAGAAAAAAACAACCGCGTTTTAAACCGACCCAACGAATTAACAGAACGATTGATAAGAAGATGAGCCAATAACCACCTACCCAAAATAACCGACCAGTGGCTCTGAAGATCGATAAAATATCTATGAAACGACCGGGTACAGGCAATTTAATAACCAAAGAGCCAAGCGTTATCGTGGCGGAGAGGGCTAATAGATATGAAAATCCGACAATAACTAAGCCCGCGCGTACTGGAACGTCTGCACTCTTAAGGTAAGTCCTCCAAACCTTTAACAGAGAAACACACAATAGAAGAGTCCCAACCCCCAGGTAATTAAAGCCTTCCCAAGACTGTCCTCCTGTTGGATCCGGAATGTCAATTGGCAGTAGCCTTCCGAGTCCATTCGAATCAAACGGCGCCAAAGCATTCATTGAAAAATAACCATAGCCAAAAACCCGAACACCGGCCGCTGAGAGAAAACCAAAAACATATAGACCTATGGCACACACAGACGACAGTGCCGCCATCCGAATCCCTTTATCCAAAGCTCCTTCATCATTACTAAAGAAAATTAATATTGAAAACTGGCTAATCAAAACCATCAGTGTCAGATAGGGATGCGCACCTGACACAAACAAAATCACCAAGCAATTGCAAATCAACCATGTTCGTAAAGACTTATCTCGAGTACCAAGACTCGCCCATATACTCATCACAATGATCCATTGAGAGGAAAGAACGAAATGCTGTTGAAAACGATAAAACCCGAATGGGCATAGAACAAAAAACAAAGCACCCATCGCGCAGACTGGTTCTCTGTAGGCGCGATCCTTTAATGAAAACAAAATGTTTTGCTTTAATAGTAGATAGCCAAATAGACCTTGCAGACACAGGCTGCAGATAAAATAAACACCAAAATACTGTGTTTTATCGGGCACAAGGTTTGAGAACTTTCCCAAGGCAAGCAGCAGAATAGGAAACGGGTCAAATAAAGCGAAGTTCATCGATAGGGGATAACTTAGGCGCGCCGAAACCAGCCACGATGCTGCTGGGTCTGAAGTATATTGAGACCACGCCATATAGACTTGTGCCAAGTCGTACCACAACCAACTAGTATCAAAAATATCTAAAGGCCTCGGACCAAGTGTAAGAGCGCCCCACGCAATGCTAAAAAGAAATATAAAGCTAAGGCTAAGTAAACTCTGTGATTTTTGAGTCATTACAAGTAAACCATGGCCCAGTTGCCTCATGAACTAGCGATATAGAATATTAATAAGATAAAACTGCCGAGTATTATGCCTAAAAATATATTGACATGTCTCGAAGATCAAGATTCAGTTAGCAAGTCAAACAACGTAGAATCCCACACAAAACTGGATTAAAAATGGATATATTGAAGGTTGCAGTACTCGTGCCAACTTACAACGAAGCAGCAAATATCGAATTTTTATTACGAAAACTGAAGCAAGTAGCCTCCAATTTAAGTTCGATTATTTTTACAGTTTATGTCATTGATGATTCTTCGCCAGATGGAACAGCGCGACTTGCCACAAAATTAAAGGATGAATTACAGTCACAAAATTTTTCAGTGAATGTAATTTCTCGAAAGGCTAGAGAGGGACTCGGTAAAGCATATATCGATGGCTTCAAAAGGCTGCTGGCTATGGTTCCCTCCTCTGATTTCGTTTTACAAATGGACGCGGATCTCTCTCACGACCCCTCATATATAGAAAAATTTGTAAGTGCTGCTAGATCCAACGCAGATTTCATTGTTGGCACACGCTACATAAGTGGTGGATCATGTCCTGACTGGAGTTGGTATCGCAAGATACTCAGTAGCGGGGGCAATGCCTACGCTCGCCTAGTTCTGGGAAGGCGCATTACTGATTACACGGGCGGCTTTAACATGTATAGCGTTGAGATATTAAAAAAGATCCAGTGGGATGGCCTAAACGATGCAGGGTATGGCTTCTTAATTGATCTAAAATACCAAGCACAAAAAATTAGTAAACGAATTGTTGAAATACCAATTCAATTTTTAGATCGTCAATATGGCGACTCTAAAATGCCTATTAATACAATTTTTAAAAATTTCATCTTGGTTTTACGTATTAAAATAAAATAGCTAATTAAATAATTAATCCTTAATATAAATGGAAATTGAAAAATATATAACTTGAAATTCTCTACATTAAAAAACATGTTGGTCAAAAATAAAAATATTTCCGTATTAGTATTTTTTATTATTTTTATATTAATTGGATTATATCTACTCCCTGATTATGGATTATCTTGGGATGAGCCTGGAGCACGCGAACGAGGACTTGTTTCTCTGAAGTATGTTCTTCAAAAGCTTGATTTTCCCATATTCGGCTCAGATTCAGAGTTGGCGAAGATTAACACAACCTTAAATTCTTTTTCTGATAAAGATTATGGAGTTGCATTTGACCTTCCTTTAGCTATATTGGAACGTAGTCTTGGATTAAATACAGAGGCGAGTCAATTCTACCTGAGGCACCTATGTACCTTCCTTATTTTTTGCATAGGCGTTTTCGCCTTGTATCTTATAACCGCTAGGCGTTTTTGCTCGTCGCGGCTTGGTCTTTTGGCAGCAGTATTTTTGATATTAAGCCCAAGAATATTTGGGGAAGGTTTTTACAATAGCAAAGATATAGTATTTATGGCTTTTTTTGCGCTTGGGTTAAATACAATGATTATTTTTCTCAGTTCACCCACAATAAAAACAGCCTTAATACATGGGCTAGTCACTGCCCTAACTGCCGATATACGGGTCATCGGTGTTGTATTACTTTTTATATCAGTAGGCATGCAATTAATCAAACTGGTCCGAAAAGATGTACAGGTTATAAAATTAATAGTTGTAGTCATAATATATCTAATAACAACAATCTTTCTTATCATTGCATTTTGGCCTTGGTTATGGGTTGATGCATTTTCGCATTTCGTTGCGGCTATTCAAAGTATGGCCAGATATCGCTGGTACGAAAACAATTTTTATCTTGGCGAGTATGTTTCAGCGACGCAAGTGCCTTGGCACTACTCTCTAGTGTGGATAGGCGTCACAACACCATTGATTTATTTATTCTTCGGTGCAATTGGATGCTATGCGGTTACGACCAACACCATTAAAAATAAATTACTCTGGACGACCAGTGAAGAAATGCAAGATCTGGTGTTTTTAGGTGTCTTTGTTGGTGCTGTTTGTTCGGTAATAGCTCTGCGTTCCGTTTTATACGACGGCTGGAGACAGTTGTACTTCATTTATCCCGCGTTCATTGTCTTGACCATTCGAGGTCTAGTCACAGTTTGGGATAAATTATCCTTCAGCACGATAGCAAAATACTTAATGGCAACAATCGTCACTATTGGCTTAGGCTATCAAGCCTATTGGATGTATTCGAATCATCCTTTCCAGCACTTATATTTCAATTTTCTAGGTGATCGCCCAAGTACGAGTCTGTTTGATCTCGACTACTGGGGCTTGAGCAATCAAGCAGCATTGCGTTACATTGCAAAAACTGATCAGCGAGAAATAATCCGAGTCATGCCAATAAGTGACAATCCTGTTTTTACAGGTATTGTTTTTATGAGTAAAAAGGACAGAAAACGCATAACCGATTCTTACGATGAAGCTCAGGCAGACTATCTCGTTAACAACTATCGTTTTTTAAAAGGAAATCCTTACAAACCTGACTATTCTAAATTTGAAACAGTTTATGAATTAACAGTAGGCAATCAAAAGATCATCTCCGTGCTAAAACGAATTAACGCTCAAAGTCAGAAAGCAAAAGAGTAACGAACTAACAGCGCGTCGATCTTTTACATAGACGACTTTCGCGAATCATTTATTTTCATCGGAAGAACGGGGCGTTGATATTTCGTCAAGTCTATCACCCACAAGTCCGATTCAGCGTCTGCGGAAACGCAGACGAATCCTAGTTTTTTATAATGCTCTTTAACAATAGTATTGCGTAACGTAGGTAAGTAATATCCCTTAAGCTTTTTTGCTCCGGATGATAGCGCGTGGTCAACGAGATAGGCAAGTGCAGCCTCTTCAACTCGCCTACCCAATACCCTGCAGCTCATTAACCAAGTATCTATTTCCCACGTTATATCGCCAAGCTTACAGATAATCACACTGATCATGCCATTGTCCCCAAAGCTGTCTTTAAGTCTAATCTGCAGAGTGAAATAAGCAGGGTCATCGATAAGTTGACGGACTTCAGCCTCGCTGTATCGTTTCGTTGTTAAGTTAAATTGATTAGACTTGTTAATCAGCTGCGTAATCCGTGTTACACCCATTTGATCAAAAGGGGAAAATGTGGCCTCCATTTCTAGAGACTCTAGATAGCTATTTAAATCAGTAGATTGACTTAGAATCGCAGCACGTTTGGCGTTGTCCTGATAAAAAGCTGCTCTCTTACTATCTTCCTCAGAAAAGCTGACGCTCTCAAAATAGCCAGCAGCAATGAGGGTTCTTGAAAAGAGTGCTGGATCATTGGGTAGTTCTGGTACGGCAACCTCAGGGAGGGCTTGTCTGACTTGCATCCTTTCTGCTGGATTATCATCAACGAAAACCATGCTTTCAAGTCCCAAAGAAAGTATTGACGCAATTGCTTTGATGTTCGCAGCCTTATCCATCCAATTCGCTTGAAAAACGGCAATGTGGTGCTCTCTTAGAATCATGTCAGGGTGGCCTCTAAAAGGGCTTCGTGCAATTGAGTCTTCGTTTTTTGAAGACACGGCCAGAACGATACCCCTTTCTCTTAGCTCTAAAGCTGTCTTTTGCAGAGCCAAGTGGGCCTCACCTGTTGCATTACCGTTACCAATAACAATCCCATCTAAACCATCATCACCAACAACACCACCCCACAATGTGTTGTCAAGATCCAAAATAAGGCAGCGCCTACTTCGACCCAATCTTGCCGAAAGAATACGCGAAATCCAATCGCCGTAGATTGGATTGAAGCGCTGTGCAAATGGCAATTTAGCGATGTGCCAAAGTGTTGGATCATGCCAATTTTCTATGCCTACATTCGCTGCCAACGCAGCGATATCTACTACCGTTGTGTATGAGGCGTCCAGCAGGTCCAGTTCTTGATTCAGTCTATTAACAAACCATATCCAAGTGCCTGGCAACCGCCGCTCATAACTACCAGCAAAACTTTGATTTATCGGAGCAATATTCTGCAATAACACATGTGCCTTTGACTTACAGTGCACGGCCTGAGCAATCGCCTTAAGATAATGTAGGCACTCTTGTAGTTTTTTCTCTGCAGCCCTAACATCGCCTGGGCTGGGCACAAAAGGTAGCCCATGGTGGTCGATGGCAACCAAGACAACGTCAAACTTTTGCTGAGTAAAAGGATCAGGCTCAGTAAACATGACTTGTGCGATCTGGTTGAACTCGGCGTGAACTACGTCTAGTGCTAAGCCAAACCTGAGCGCTGAACCTTTAAGCGTCGATTCTATTAATTGAGTAGTCGCATTACTAACGACCCCAAGCCTAATAGGCTTAAGAGGTGAAAGACTAATGCCTGCTGCTTTAAGGTCATCTAATTTTTTTGCTATACGCCGAAGTTGGTTATCCCCAAGCGCGTGGGTTGCGCAATGAGCAAGCTCATGCCCAGAGGTTGCCCTTGAAACTAACTCAGAAAAGTTTGCTGGTACCGGGGGTAACCAAGATAGTTCTTCGTACATATTTATCAACCGATAGCTTGCGGCACTAAGCTAGTTTTTTAAGGATGAGGGCAGCCATCGCGCCAACGTTCTCCAAATCCGATATTTCAGCGGCAGTGAAGCGCAAGCGGAAGGCTTTTTCTATAGAAACCACTAAACGGATATGCGCCAGACTATCCCAGCCCTCTACATCTTCAGCCGTAGTATCTTTCGTAATAGTCAAGTTATCATCTTCGAAAACATCGCAGAATATTGGTGTAAGCTCTTTTATTATTTGATCAATATTTTTGGGCATTTAAGAACTCCAAATAACTGAAGTGTAACTAATGCAAGATATTGTAGTATCGATATCTTATTTTTTAGCCTTCTCAAGCACAGAACGATAGAAAAGCCATACCCGCAATCAACTTTGTCAGCATGCTTTTTAATTCATATACCTTCCTTTTTATTTTTTTGCCCGTTACCTTTTTGGGGGCATACTTACTTGCTCGAATAAGCCAGCGCTGTGTAATTTGGTGGCTGGTCACTACATCTCTATTTTTTTACGCGTACTGGAACCCTCCCTTTGTCTGCTTATTATTAGGTTCAGCCATATTCAACTATCTCATGGCTCAGCTTATAGAACGAGCATTAGTTAATCACCTTGACCGTCGCAAACGCTATTTTATAATTTTTGCAGTGATTATTAATCTAGCATTGCTCGGGTATTTTAAATATGCAAATTTTTTCCTCGGAAGTCTTTACTCAGCCTTTAACATGCGGTTTTCATCCCTAGATATTATCTTGCCGTTAGGAATTTCTTTTTTTACTTTTACCCAGTTAGCATTTCTTATTGATACATCACAAGGCATGACGGCAGAGCGCAGTTTTAGTAAGTACCTATTATTTGTAACGTTCTTCCCCCACCTAATTGCAGGTCCGCTCATTCATCATAAGCAAATGATGCCTCAGTTCGCTGATGCAAAAAACTATCAACTAAATTCAACCAATATTTCTCTCGGGCTCACAATATTTATCTTGGGTTTGGCAAAAAAAATATTCATTGCTGATTATTTTGGCGAGGTAGCCGATCCAGTTTTTGCTGCAGCAAAAACTGGTCAGCAGATCCAATTCTTTGAGGCCTGGGCTGGAATTTTAAGCTATACGCTACAGTTGTATTTTGATTTCTCGGCCTATTCTGAAATGGCAATCGGCCTTTCATTATTGTTCAATATCCGAATGCCACTTAACTTCAATTCGCCCTGTAAATCTGAGAGTATCATAGATTTCTGGCAACGCTGGCACATGACGCTCACTAGGTACATCGGCGAATACCTCTACAACCCGATTGCAATGCACTTCATGCGTAAAGAATTTGGACGCACTGAAGCAGGTCAGATTATTTACACGCTCATCTTTCCAACTCTCATAACTTTTATAATTGCGGGTTTATGGCATGGGGCGAATTGGACCTTTCTTATTTTCGGGATGATGCACGGCGTTTACCTCGTTATAAATCATCTATGGCGAAAATATAAAAAAAATAAAGCTTGGGCACACACTTCAATTTCGCACAAAAGGCTAAGCTGTTTATTAACCTACATTGCAGTAGTGTTTGCGTTTGTTTTTTTTCGATCCGACAGCGTAACAACAGCCGGAACAATTGTCCAAGCAATGCTCGGCATGAGTGGCATGTCACTGCCAGCAACTCTGGTTCAGGTTTTTCCTGGAATTGATAGGATTGCCTCGGCATTGAACTTATCCTTTAATGGTATTTTTCCTGGCAATCTTTTCAAGCAGAGCCACATATACATCTTATTATTATTATTGGGAGGTCATACGATCGTGTGGGGAATGCCCAATCTGCATCAATTAATGTGCCGCTTTCCCGTCGTAACACAAGACATGTCTGAAAAAGCAATGAATAAAAGAGAAACACCTAAGGGTCTATTCAGAAGTTTAATATGGAACCCAACGCCAACATGGGCTGTTGGCGTTGGCATAATATTTTTCGCTATTACGATTGCGCTAGCAACGATTAAGTCCTCAGTATTTTTGTATTACCAGTTCTGATATGCGATATCTAGCCTATCTACTCGCTGGCTTCCTGGGTACAGCGCTCATTTACGTCTCACCAATTTTTTTACTCTTTCCTGCCCCGATTACAGCGGAATATTGGGTTCGCGAAATGCTCGTCATGAAACGGCACATTGCTATGGAGCTTGGCAATCAGAAGAAAATTGTAATAGCCGGGGGTTCTAGCGTCCTATTTGGCATTGACTCGAATGAGGTGAGTCGAGCGTTAAAACTACCTGCTCTTAATTTCGGCTTAATGGCAGGCCTGCCTCTTGATACCGTTTTTCGAGAAATTAAGGGTGTTGTAAATAACGGGGATATTCTAGTTTTGGCACTCGAGCCAGATTATTATTGTCGAGAAGCAGACCGTGGCTACGATGAATGGCAGATTAGAAATGCGATGGCTTGGGACTATCAGTATTGGCAGCAGATGCCGCTCTTGGAAAAAGTGGCTTCCCTCAGATTTATTAGGCCGTTATTCCCCATCGAGGTGATAACAGCCCGAATCGACTTATGGACCGAGGCGCCAATACTAAAAGCGAGATTAGCTGCGTTAGATGACGACTTGATCATCAAGAAATATACTAACCCTGAACCTCAAACAAATAATTTATATTCAATCGACAACATTGATAATCGAGGCAATCTTCGAAATAGCGACGAATCCTCATACAACGGAGACCCTCCTAGCAAAGCTGATCAAGAAATTCGGATCTGTGATGGCACCTTTAAAAAATTGGGAGATTTTGTAGCTGACTTGAGAAGTAGACAAGTTGCAATTTTTTTTATGAACCCACCATACATGCAACTTGATAATTTAGACTACGCGAAGATTAACGCAACCGACGATGCTTTTATCAAAAAACTAAACCCCCTCGGCCCAGTTTTAGATCGAAAATCCGAAATACTGTTACCAAGAAATAATTTTTTAAACTCCGACATGCACTTAAACAACAAGGGCAGAGCCTTTCGTACTCGTCTCTTGATTGAACGATTAAGTACATTTCCCCCGTTTTCCAAATAATATAGACCTAGATTAAAAACCATCAATGCTTATAAGTCTTGATAAACGAATCTTCTCAGAGTCAGATCAAGAGAAATTTTCGGCCCTATCGGGGGATCGAAATCCAATACATACAAACTCGGATGTAGCCACCGACACTTTTGCGGGAAAATGCACGGTGCATGGCATGCATTTAGTGCTGTGGGCACTGGAGTCTCTTGCTAAAAAAAATGAAATAACGGCCATTAAATTTAGAGTTTCGTTTCGCAAATTAATTTATCTAGATGAAGAAGTGCGGTGCGACTGGCTCGATGACAAAAGCAAACTTATCATAAGTAAAAACGGTACTATTGTCACCGAAATTAAGCTCACACCAGGGACAGTAACCTGCAGGCACAATTCGGTGCTTATGAATGACAATCACCCACCAAAATGCGTCGAACGCAGCTTTAACGATTGCAATCAAATGTCACCACAAGCATTCAGGGGTCATGGGGATTCCGCACTCGCTCCAACGATGTTTCCGAATTGCTTTACCCGCTATGGTGGTGGTCGAATATACGAATTGGCTGCTATCTCCTATGTGGTGGGTATGGAATGCCCAGGCCGACACTCTCTATCTGTATCCTACGACGTTGCGCTTTGTGACCAACCAATCAAACCGTTTTTTTCGGTAACCTTTGCTGACGACCGATTTAAGCTTATTGGCTTAACTATCGAGGGCCAAACACTATGCGCAAAGGTTGAGGCAATTTACGCAGAACCACATGCGAGAACGGAGCTGCAATTTTTCCATCGTTCGTCAAATGACGGGCCTACGTCTTCGCATTAATCAGCAGGGCTAGGTTGCTAACTAAATACCTACTAATTTCCTCATTATTTATAAAAATAAGACTGTTTAACAAATCCTTTTAAAGGGTATGTTTCTAAAGTCTTGGGGTCAAATGTCTCCCAACCGGTGAATGTTGTGCTATTTGTAAT
>Ga0164296_1004479_pt1 | contig 12697 bp, 7 predicted proteins | sample GEODES057metaG_FD_113533 | JGI IMG/M metagenome (GOLD analysis project Ga0164296, IMG submission 113533) | Dystrophic lake water microbial communities from Trout Bog Lake, Wisconsin, USA - GEODES057 metaG | ecosystem: Environmental > Aquatic > Freshwater > Lake | place: USA: Trout Bog Lake...
CTACCACACCTGTCTGGTCAGTAGGAAAAGTTTGACATCTTTCTTTTGTTAAAAATAAAATAAAAATTGAAATTTTTGTTGTGCACATTTATTTGCGCGTTTGCTTTTTCACACACACACACACACACAATCGGTAAAAATTTAAACAAAATTATTATTGTCGTTGTCGACGTCATCGTTGTCGTCATCATTGTTGTTGTTGTTGTTGACGACATCCAAATTGACAAGGGTGGCAGTAGTAGCAGCAGCAGATGTGCCGTCGTCACGGTTGTCGTTGTCGTCATCATTGGCATCTGGGAGCGCAGTGAGGCGACGAGGGAGACGATGCAAGACCAGGGTTTGACATCGTGTTGACGTAGATTGAAGCTTGTTGATCCGACGATCTTGGCACACTGTCATAGTCGCCTCTGCGTTTTGGCCACCAAACAAGCGAAAGCAAGCCAACTCAAAGGCTTTCTTGTTGGTCAAATTGTTGAGGCCGGCATTTTTTTGTCGTTGCATTGCCTTCTTGCCACCGGAGTTGCCGCCCCTGCCGCCGCCGCCGCCGTCGTCATCATTGTCGCTGTCTTCCCGCAAAACGTACTGCTGAAGTCCGGCAGTAACAAACTTCCACGAGGCTGAATTGCACAGCCAAACCATTTTGAGACAGCCAGGTTCCCCAGACAAAAAGTGACATTTGTCAATAACGTAGTCGAGGTAACCGTGGCGGTCAGGAGACCTCAAAACGGCTTCGTCAAGATTGCTGGCCCCGTTCAAAGCGATGATCATGTTGTCCACGTTGGAGTACAAAAGAGTCCAACGTTGAGGCGAAACGTGTCGAGAAATGAATTGCAAAATTTGCACCAAACGAAGTTTGCCCATTTCAACAACGGTGAAAAAAAGAGCCAAAGCGCTGTTGGCAGCATTGGCAGAGACAACCGTCCGGCGATTGCGATGAGAAATCAAAGAGATGACAAAATAGTCTGTGTTGTCCAAACAAGTCAAGCGACTTTGCAATTCAATGCGATGAGTGGAAACATTGTAGGAGCCCTTGGGCACTTTGCAACGAATGGAAAAATTGCGGCGCCCGAGTCCGGTCAACTCTTCGAATCGATGAAGGCCAAAAAATCCGCAAGACAAATTGACCAAACGTTTGATCCAATTCGCCTCTCTGGGGTCTCGACTGAAGCGTCGTCGATAAACGAGTTCTCGGAAAATTCGATTCAAGATGGGTTCCGCTTTGAAAAACAGCACCGCCTCGAGTTTGGTAGCGACAAATGCGTGATGAGACGTCAGATATTGGTAGTAATCTCGATTCAGAGCGACAGGCTCTGTCGCGGTTGAACTCAACAGACAGCCGCCACCGTTGTCATCTGAGTCAGGAGGAGGATAAGTGACGAGGCAACCAATATCGTCCTTCTGCTGACAATGTCCTCTGAGCCAAGCGATGCATGTAAAAGATGCATTATTTTCTTCTCTATTCATAAAGTCCCGCCACGATTGAAGCGTCAGTTGCCCACCCTTTTCCCCCCACTTCCTCTTCTTAGATCCAAAACCGTTCTCTCCGCCAACAGTTTCATAAGAAACAACCAATTGTCGCAAAACCGAATCAGTTTCAAATGCCTTGTCCAAGCCCCGAGAAGAATAGTCCAACGAATGGCAATCAGTGATGACATGGTATTCCACTTTAGGTGACAAAAAAGAACCACCCGCCACTGCCGCAGCCGCCGCAGCTGTCGCATTCAAAGCAAAGGCCCACCGTTCAAAGGCCCGATCTCGTCGACGAGTTTTCTGGCGAACTTCTTCGTGCGTTTGTCCATTGGCAAATTTCATTTGCGACGATGACGACGACGATGTAGTTTGATTGGAACAAAGATCGCAGCCGTGCACAAAATGCCCATCAAATTGAAACACTTTAATGTCACCGTTTTCGAAAACAACCACCAGATCTGCGGGATACTTGTCCAATAAAAACAAACCAGACGGAGAAAAATTGCTAAACACCGTTCGAATGTCTGACCGACTCGTCGACCCCAATCTTCGCAGAGTGAAATACACCGCTTTAAATTCAAACGTCTTGTGTCGCCAGATGGGATCAGTCTTTTCCAAGACCGGCACCGCATCTTCCTCCTCCTCCTCCTCCTTGGCGTCGTCCTCATCCTCCCCGCTCAAATTGACAAAACCGTTGCAAAATCCAGACGGCATCAATGCGCTCGATGCCGAAAATCCGTAAGCCGAACAAATGTCAAATTCCATGACACTCTGAGGTCCATCAGAGCAGCTTTCACCACCCTCCATCAATGTTTGAGCGCTATACATGAAACCCCCTCGAGAGGCAGAGCGCAACATCTTGGCATAAAAAGGCTTCATTTTCTCTGGACCCTGAACAAGGGGACCTCCCAATTGCGCAAATTTTTTCCACACGCACTCAAAAGCCAAGAGTGCAGCGGAGCGAAAAGGGGCCCCGTTTCCGTGAACGTCAATGCCAAAATGCACAACCGACTCCCGACCAAAGTTCATCCAAAAGTCCTCATTGACAAACGCAAATACGCGAGCTCTAGACAGCACCAGAGAAAATATGGCGGGCCGCTGGTTGCGCACATTCCGAATTCTGTGAACAATCTCTGGCGGAGACATCCACTTTTCCTTGCCAAAAAAATCCACATCCTCATCGACGCCGGCATAAATTTGCAAATTGAAGAGAGAAAGTTGGTCAGACACAACGAGAGCGTTAATGTCATTGTTGCAGCTAGTCTTCAATTGCAAACCTCTCCTGACTTTGAGAATCTTGCAAGCGTAATGGGCCAAAAAAAACTTGACGCTGTGAATCTGTTCCTCTTTGGTTGAAAAAAAGACCACGTGTTGACAAAGAATGCACCTTTTCAAATCTCGCAGGCAAATGTCAAACTGAGTGCGGCCAGAAGATGACACCAGATGCTCCAATCTCTCAATGACATCTCGCAAAATTGAAGCGCGTGCGGGCACTCCCCAAACTCGTCGGCGATCCCAAACCTTATCCCAAAAGGTGTTCATGTTTCGGACAGCCTCGTCGGCGCAGCCAGCCTCTTTTGGATTCTCCGACTCTTCTTCAAAACAAGTCACCACCTGGCCAAAGGACTCAATCAAGTCCCTGTAATAAATGTGCCTCAAATGCCCCATCTCGTCCAAATGCATAACCAGGCTGGCGCTAGTTTGTCCCAATCGCCCCGACAAGTCCACGAGTTCGTTGAACGAAATGACGCCCAAGCTAAAGGCCAAATTAAGACCAGACAGTCGAACCGATGTGGCCGATGCTCGATTAGCTTGACACATTTCGGCCCTTTTTTGGTCCCGTTGCTCCTCTTCAGTTTTGTCATTGTCGTTGGCGGCTGCGGCTGCGGCGTCCATTGACAAAGGAGGTCGCAAAGGTTTCACCGGCCGATAACGGATATTCTGGTACCAAATGGCACCGCGAACATCCACTTTTGCCTCCACCACAAATTGACAGCCACTCGAAAAGCAAACATCTCTGTCAACTCCAGTCACCACCATCACTCCTTTGTCTGGACCGACTCTGCCAAAATCAGTCAACTGTTTGCGCAAGTCATACAAATTTTGAGGATCCGGAAATGACCCGGCTGGCAAGCCAACCAGCTCGCACAAACTTTGCCGCTCTCCTTGTTGGTTCCCGGCCAGCCCCAATCTGATCGCCGGAATTAGACGCAAATCGCTGTATTGACACTTAAATTTTCCAGTATCTGCTTCCAGCCTCCAAATGATATTTGCGGGCTGTCCCAAATTGGCTGCCTGGACAGCCCATAAACGACCGTCAAAGAGAAGCCTGGTGCAATTCGATCCCCGGCGTCGAACCAAAATAATGACGGCCGAGGGAAGCACCCCCTGCCAAGTAATCGCTAGGTCCGGAAAACGAGAAACAAATTCAGTCAACGAAAGATACCTGCAATCCTTCCACCACGAACGCCACTTTTTGAGGGGATCAAATTCCCGACGACGGCGAAAGGCAACGCGATAAATAGCAGAGTGGGCTTTAGTCAAGGTGAACCCTGACTCCCCTCCTCCCTGTTCCAGCGACATTTCTCCTATTCCTCCTCCACCAATTTAGCGGGGGATATCGACTGAAAAGAGAATGAGAAATGCCCAATCGACCCTGAAAAGATGCAATTATGCTTTTAACGTCGTCCAAAACCCACACAGATGTTCTTCCAGCAGTCAATTGTCCCGCTCCTGCATTCAGTTTGTCAAAGACCCATTCGGGCAAAGAATGAGCCAAAACAAACTGAACAAACGTATCGGGTTCAAAAGACAAGTGAGACGTCAACTCGCAAATGTCCCGATTTCGAGGGTTAAAACTTCCAGACCAGGTGCGAATTTCACCCGTCTCACGATTCACCAGAGTGTAGGTGGCCGACAACTGAAAGTAGACGCCTGAAACGTTGCCAAAATCTCTGACCACAATGTCTCTGACTCTGACCATGGACGGTTCGTCTTGCCAGAGTCGCCGTGGAATGTTGACGTTGTACAAAACTAGACGAGCGGCTGGGCCGTCTGCGAGAGAAGCGATGTCAACTTTGAACTGATTGAGAACGTCTTCTTCTTCTCGGTCGTTGTCGGCATCCATCCGACTCCAAAGTTTGCAAGAAACTGAAACTAAACAATTGTGTGTGAGAAGGCAAAACAGGCGCGCAGCTTCTCTCCTCTGCAAATGGCCAATTGCTGAAGAGAAAAAATTAAAGATCCAATCATGCCCCTGCGCGTCAAAAAAATGATGAGAGAGAAAGAGAGCAAGATCCAATCAGGAGCCTGCCCATCTGCTCTTTCCAATGAGCTTGCTGCGCCTTCCAGCGCGCCAACTCAAACAACCAATCCTGATGAGAGAGAAAGAGTCCAACATCCAATCAGAAGCTGGTTCATCTGCGCGTCTGTGCATTTCTGTCTATAAAAGAAAAGCTAAAGTCCTAGAACAGCATCAGTTGAGATTTTCAAGCTCTCCTCGCAAAGTTTGAAATCTCTTTAAATTCTCCCCATGTCTCAATCTCAAACCGACGATGCCATCGAGCAACGGGAGGCTGAAGCATACCTTCGATCCGTGAACGACGACGACGTCAACAATGAGGTGACTAGTGAATACGAACAAGCTTCGCAGGCTGTTTTGAATGAGGAAGTGGACGATGACTGGGAGGAGGCTGCGAATGCTTACGAGGAGACTAACTTGCAAAAGACCTTGGCCGAAATGAGTTTTAAACTCCGAAATGGCAGCATCCATGTTCGCCTCCACGAAGAGTCGAAAGACCACGTCTTTGTGTGGGTCAACAACAGGTTGGGTAAGCCGATTCATCTTTTTCGCCAAGCCATGAGCGACCTGCTGAACGATGTCTTGCCAGAGGCGTACAACGCATTTGACAAATGCGACATCTTGGAAGACAAGACTGTCTTCTTTTCCAAGGCGTTCTTGACCACTCCGTATGTCAAGACATTGGTGGAGGTGTCTGTCTTTAAAAAGAAGTTGTACATCTTTTTGAAGCGCATGAGCAAGCCGGAGGCCATCGTGAATTCTCCGCTTTTCAAAAAGAGCGGCAGAAAGATGGTGCCCTATGACGGTCCTAAGATTGACCCGGACCCTGACGGATTTGTTCCCTCCAGAGGGTGCACTATCCAACTGGACCGAATCAATGATGACCCAGAAAAAATTTTGACCTGGGCCAAGGAATGTATTGCCCTTCCTTACTAAGATGAGCGACCCCCACTCCCCGGACTCCCGAGGACTGACCATTTGGCGAGAAGACGGCTAAAGATTTCTGGACTGTTGTGTGCAACTGACCATTTGGCGAGAAGACGGCTAAAGATTTCTGGACTGTGTATAACTGACCATTTGGCGAGGACGGCTAAAGATTTCTGGACTTTGTACAGTTTTTTTTTCAGTTTTTTATATTTTCCAAGATCAGACAAAATCTTTTTTTTGCTTTAATTTGCTTTTATTAATGATTAATGCGTGCGCACAGACTTTTGAATATTTTTTGAGGTACTTTAGTTAAGTAAACTTTGTGGATTAACGATTTTCAGATTAATGATAAGATGAAAAAAATGACAATATTATCGAGAGCGATTTTATTTCAAGTTTTATTTTCATGCCCGCGTATTTTTTAAGGACCCTTTTTTTTCTGAAAAAATACTTTCTTTATTCTTGAGCGATTTTTTGACGAAGAATTTTTGACCATTTGTAACTTAAAGCCGAAAATGTTTGTATGTAATTTTTTTTGAATTTTTTTCTGCATTATGAACCCAGAGCCCAATTGTTTAACACCTTTAGAAATTTCATCAAATCGAAAGAGAGCGAAACTGATGATACACACTTGAGACACACATAGAAGAGCAAAAACTTTTTACGAGTGGAGATTATGTTATACCAGAACACTTAACATCTTGTTCTTTTTTTTCTTTTAATTTCACGATAACAGAAGCAACTTAAGAGATCCCGAGCCCCACACAACAGCGCTAAAAAAAGGAGGCACGTTTTTTTGAGAGAAGTTTATTGTTTTTTTTTGTATTTTTTACCTTAACAATAACGTACAATAAATTTTTGTTTTTAAAAAAATCATCATTCTGGTGTTTTGTTGTTGTCGAGATGATTCATCATTCCAAAGAACAGACGACAATGTCGAAAATGATTTTGACAATCTGAGCACACAATGTAGCCGGCGAGAACATTTCCGCAGTGTTCGGAATCGCAGAGAGAGTTGCAAGGATCTTCGAGTGAGCCGAGGTGAGAGGCAGCTCCAGACCGTGTCAGCCTCGCACAAGAGGGATTGTCGCAACTGCTCTCTTTCCAGTGCTTTCGTTTGGGCCACAATTGCAAGCGACTGCAATTGAGACAAAGCACCGTCCTCACCAAGCACATGCTGACGCTCTACTGGAGAAAGTTAGAGGCAAAAATGTATTTCAAATTGCACCGTGTATTTCAAATTGTGATTTTTTTAAATCCATTTCAAATAGGGAGATGAAAATCGTTGATTTTTCAAATCCAAAATGTTGGCAACATCGGTGTAGATGGCGTAGGTGACGTAAACGGCGCTGGTCTGAGAATTGGTCACTTGGAATTGAAAGGCAATTTCCAAATCTCCCTTGCGAGAAATGCAGGATCCGTCATCTTGTGAGGGGACCAGACGTTCCTTGTCAACAAAATTGCTGCACAAAGGAATGTAAATGTGAGGAAAGGGGGTGGCCTCTCCGCCGTCCAAAATGTGGCCGAGAAGTAGCTGGGAGACGTCGGGTTTTACTCCAAGCATAGGAAACATGTGATGATCAATCAGCTGCTTGAGACCCAAATGGTCAGTGCGAAACTTTCCAAAGTTGGGTTCCTTGAGGCAAAATTTTTTTTTGTCAAAGCTAAGGTCGAGATGGAGAATGCGGTGATCCTTGAAGACGTTTTGATCTGTAACGGCGCTAAAATCGTACGAGCCGGAAGCGACCTGTTTGTCGAGACAAAAAATCAAGACAGCCTCTGGAAGGTAAATGTCTTGAAAAACGGTCTTGTGAGTGGACGAAGAGTCGGGAACGGGATCGACCAACTGGAGACGAGTGACACCGGGAAATTCAATTTTTGGCCGAGAGGCAAACTGTCTTTCGAGAGCAGGAGAAAGCCTAGCCTCTTCCAAGCACATTTGGAAACTCTCTATTTTGAACCGATAGGATTTTGTGACGTTGGCCGCCTTGCGAAAAATGTGATCTTGTTTGTCAAAAAAGGTAAATCGAATGTGCAATTTTCCCAGGCGATCCAAAGGCAAGAGCCTCGATACAGGATCGGTCATAAAGTTGGAGCCAAGATAGAAAGGCCACTGAAACAACGGGAAAAAGTCAAAGTTGATGCTCTTTCCGACAAAGACGTGGGCTGCGTAGTCTTTCCAAGCCTGAGATGTTACTTTCCAGTCCTTGCGACCCAGGGGAATGCAGTAAGCCGGGTGAGCCTTTTGAGGACAGAGATATCTCTTAGAATCCGGACTCATGTAGCGATAGAGCATAGTGTGAAGATAGGGAGTCACAAATCTCTGCTCGTTGGAGCTGGCAATGCGCTGGTTGTTGTGAAACACGTCTACAGATTTGATGAGCATTTCAAACCAATTGTATTGCAACAGCACCGAAGCGACTTCAGCGTCCGTAGCCGGAAGAAATATAGCTCCCGCATCGGCAGTCTTGACCTCAAAAGTGCCCTCAACGACAAATTTTGTCATGGGGCCAAAGAGAATCGGTTTGGTGGTGGAAAATTCAAAATCAATCTGCGCCGGAGGCTTTTCTCCGTCCAAGTCTACCTTGTTGAGAGGATCGATCTCAATGTATTCGGTGCCCAAGAGGTCCTGATTGCGAACATTTTGCCAAGGCAGGGATTTTTCGGCGGCAGTTGAACCCGAACCCGACAATTTCGACCTTTTTCGACCGGGAGGAGCCATGCTCGTTTAAACTTTTCTCTGGCGACGGCGACGGTAACGGCGACGACGACGACTCTTCAATCGCTTGACCTTCCTTCGGCGACGACGACTGCGAAAGCGACTCGACGATCCCAAAATGCGCTTGGCTGCGAGTTTGATCCGGTTGAGGGGCACAAAGCGAATGAGCTGACCGGCGGCAAAGCGATGAGTTCCCGGGTATCCGCCAACCTTGACCACAACCTTGCCCTTGACAATCCTGACCTGTTTTCCGCCTCTCTTGCTGGTCACGACAGATCTTTTTCGCCCGGTTCTCGATGCTACCCTTTTTGACCGTCTAGTTTTAGGCATTGAATTCGCTGCGGTTGACAACAAAATTGCCCGATTCTGAGTGGAAAATCGAACAAGTGGAGGTTTGCGTGACGGCCGCTGCTGAGAGGAATAATTCATTCCATCCACGGCCGAGGTCAACAATATACTGACAGCACGGCCGGCCGACCGACAAGACACAAAACACCAAACGACAAAAAAGAACAAAGGTTGCCCTCTGTCGGTTAAAACTCAAACTAGATTAATCATAATCAGAACGACGAACGCGAATGCCTCTCAGCATGCCGTAAATCCAGGCGCCATCGTTCCAGGCGAACGCGCGAATTTCCTGATTGTCGTAAATTCTCAACAGCCGAAACTTGAAGGGAACAGTGGCGGAAGATGAACCCGAGGACGGTGTCAGAATTACCCCGGGAGGCACGTCCTGGCCGCACCGATCCAACTCCATGACGCCGCTAGGCCTAGGAAACAGAGAAGCCATGTAAAAATCCAAAGCTCCGCTGGTCGTGTTGGAACTGAGCTGATCCAAAGTGCAAAGAACGATGCCGGTGTCGAAACACAAGGCCGCGCATTTCTTGAAGGCGTCAGCTACGTTGGCGGCCTGAACATCTCGAACCTCCCTGGCAGCCGAATTTTTGTCAATGACGTTGGTATAAAAATAACCCATTCGCAAAGACAATTCGGGTTTTTGAAAAAACAGAGAGAGCGAAATTTGGGAGCTGGAGGGAAACGCAAATTGAAATTTTCGCTCGCTCTCATCAAATTGAAGAGAAACGTTGACGTTGAGTTCGTTGGCACAATCTTGAATTTTCGCATTGAGCATTTTAGCAAGGAAGGCATGATTTCGATAGTCCTTGGCCGAAATTTCGAGGAGATGAACAAAAGACGTTGCCAAAAGCTCGGCGGGATAGAGATTGACGGTGCATTTTGAAGTCAGATCAATTTTGGGAGCCGTCAGACCCGTAAATTCAACGAAAGCAGCCTCAGAATTGACAACGGTAATTTGTTGCTTGGCCGTTTGTTCTCCAAATTGAGAAGCAGTAAAGCCCAAATCCAACAAAATTCCGGGAGACGAAAATGTCGCCTTGACAAAGGGAGCGAGCCACAAACGAACCCGGAAATTGGCTGCATTGGTTTCAGACTCGCTGAAAGCCCCTGCTGCCGGATATTTGAGGTGATTGACGCCTTTCAATTTTTCCAGAGACGCGGGCAAACCGTTGCCGTGAATGTCCGGTGAAAATTCCTCGTTGAACCACGTTTGGTCAAAAATTTCAGCCTCTCCATAGTAATCGCCGGCAAAATCTTCATCGCTTTCCAGGTCCAAGTGGGTCCAGTCAAAAAAGAGAGGACACCTCCGCACAAAGTCGGGTTTTTCTCGTTCAAAGAAGGCATTGAATTCTTGGATATATTTGCCGGCGGTCATCAAAGTCGCAGCCCTAAACGGAGGAGTAAAATTCAATTTCTTGTCAACGCCCCCAAATTCGGCATCCAATCTAATTCCACACTTGATCACCGCGAGCCCTTCTTCGTCAGCTTCTACGTTGAAGCCGGCAGCTTCCCGGCTAAAAAGGTGAGGAGAAAGAGTGAGATTTTCAAATTGAAATTTTCTGTCGCCATCCAGATATCGACTTGGAACAGACACCTCAAAGGTAGACGATTCCGGCTGAACAAAATTACGAAAGGGGACAAGGGCGTCCTCCAAATGCGGCCACCGCGACCCCGACGGTGAATCGGGAGACCTCTTCCTTTTTCTCTGGGAACGACTGGAGTCGTCCTCAAAATGCGACCGCTGCGACCGCTGCATGTCTAATAACTGAGCACCAAATCCCACTCGTCAAACACTTCAATCTGACGAGTGCGCAAATTGACGCAACGATAAGCCCGACCAACAGAAAAATTTCGAGCCACATAAGACAAGACTTTTTCAATTCGAAACCGGTCCTGCTTGAGATTTTCCTCGGATCTCTTGACGCCGATTACAGCAGAAGAAGTGGCCAACAGCTTGGGCCGGACCACACTGCCGACGGAAAATCTAAATTTAGACAGTTGAGGTGCAATTTCAAATTGAGCAAAATAAAAGACCGGAACTCTGCGATACAGGTCACGAAGAAAAGCAGACAAATTATGCTTGTTGATGTCTGCGGGCGTCCAACGGAAACGATGTCCGTCAATTTCAATGCGCTGAGAATTGAGCGAAGCCACTGCCTTGTCCACGTGTCTCCACCATTTTCGTTCAGAGGGCGGCTTTTTAGCCATCAACCGAGCTACAGTAGTTCTCAAAAGTCTGATGGCATTTTCAGCCACCTTAGATTTGCTGTCGCTCATCTCGAACCCGTGAAAAGAAATGAAATTGTCGCGAAAAAATGACTGCACTCTGTGCGATTTGACGCTGGGCTCCAGGTCAAATGAAATGCTAACAATCTTGTGACCGTCGTGGCCAAATTTAGCTCGGTGTTGCTGCAACACGACGCCAAAAGCTCGCTCCATCTCAACAGCTGTCCGGTTTCCCCTCAAGACCACCAGATAGACAAACCGAGACAAGACATCTTTGGCAATCAAAAATCCAGACTGAAATCTTTTGGGAGTCTCAAAGTCTCGTTTAGCTTTTGGATAGAATCCAATGTCTGCATGCAAAACACCCAAGCGATTACAAACTATGGGCCGGTAATGCCCAAGACGACGAGGCCCTCTCATCTGATGAGAACTCATGTGATAATGAGGGTGCCGTCTCAAAGCCGCCGAAACAGCACGACGACTCAGCGCATTAAATCCAAATCCCTTGCCCGCCTGCTCAATAACGTCACTCAAGCGAGGCACGTCACCCGCCTCATCAATTCGCCTCGTGACCCAATCCATGAGCAAAGCCATCTGCTTCTCTTCATCCTCGCCATTCCTGCTCTTCCTCCTCCTCTCGGCAGCTCGGTCATTTTCTTCTCCAACGACACCACCACCTACCGGTAGAAACATTCTTCATCAACTGACTCGGGCACGGCCCTTTCCCCCTTCCCCCTCCAAAAAAAACGCAAATAAAAAAACAAGTTTTTTTTCAATTTCACAATCTTTTTATTTTCAATCAAAATACATTTTGAAACTTGGCATCTTCAATAACATCATCGGTGTTGGCGGCGGCGATGACTGCGGCAGCCTCTGGCGTCGACGGCGACGACGAAATTGACAATTTCTTTCTCTTGGCACCAAGACGACGCCGTGACTGACGAGGTTTGCAAACTGACGGCTGCAATCTTGACGAACGAAGCTGGCGAGCGGAAGGCGCCAAACGCTTGACATTTTTGCAATTGGGCTTCTTTTTACGAAGCGAGCAGTCGCTGTCAGAAGAAGAAACATCCGGATTCGCAGAAAAGACTTCACCCGCCGACACTAGCTTAGAGCAATCAAATGCAAAAGAAAACAATTTAAAGATGCTGTTTCGCAAGTCCACCACCAAGTGGTTCCAATCGGCCTGAGAGCTCATTGTAAACTGACGACTCGGCGGTAGGTTCAACAAAATCAGATCCATTCTCCGACGAGAGCGAGAACGACGCTTCCGTCGTTGAAACATCTCTTCGAGGAGGAGACAGAGCAACAGCATCCCTTGCAAGTCTCACGCAAATCAAATTTCGAAACAAAGGCTCGAGTTTTTTCCAGCGCTTGAGCAAAAAATTTCCCTTGGCACGCGGAAAATTTTTTCCCATCTGATCAATAAGCCAAATCCTTGTATTCTGAATCATTTCCTGGACTGTCGATTCCCCAGGCAAATCCCGCCGTCCCAATTTTTCCAAGTCGACAACCATCTTGAATGCTTGACGAATCATGGACAAAACCTTTTTGTAAACAATTAGGAGGGCTCGACCAAAAGGCGGCCGATTCCTTTTTCTCATCGATCTGCTCGATCCATCAGCAACGAGGGAAGCCTCCGCCACCTGCTCTCCCCCATTTGCCTCCATTTTTGGTTCGTTGTCCTCAATGTCGTC
>Ga0164296_1004480_pt1 | contig 12694 bp, 19 predicted proteins | sample GEODES057metaG_FD_113533 | JGI IMG/M metagenome (GOLD analysis project Ga0164296, IMG submission 113533) | Dystrophic lake water microbial communities from Trout Bog Lake, Wisconsin, USA - GEODES057 metaG | ecosystem: Environmental > Aquatic > Freshwater > Lake | place: USA: Trout Bog Lake...
ATTAGCCACCTTGTTACTTTTACGAATTAGCCACCTTGTTACTTTTACGAATTAGCCACCTTGTTACTTTTACGAATTAGCCACCTTGTTACTTTTACGAATTAGCCACCTTGTTACTTTTACATAGTTGGTATACATATAAATAATTATAAGGGTGAAAAATTAATTAACATGTTATTAATATATACTTTTATATAAATTATTGATAAATATGAATAGTAATATAGATTTTAATTATGATACAATATTATATGGTAATTTTGATAAAATTATAAAGAAAATTATAAATAATTTTAAAAATAAACAATTGTTACTCGATAATAAAAAATATGAAAAATTAATAGAAATTAAGTTCATTAAACTAATTGACAATAATTACTGTGAAATGTGTAATAAATATGCAGATTATTATGGATTTTGTATTGAACATTATGAACAAGAAAAAATAGATAAATATAGGAAAGATTTTATTGATTATATTAGTATAAATATAGATGATAACAACATTATAAATTTGTGCAATGATTATTTTAATCAACATCATAAATTGACATTAGAATATAATAGAAATATAACATGGATACAGCAACATTATTTTAAATATATATATCCATTATTAAATTTCAAGGTTCAAAACAATGGAAAAATAAACAATAAAAAATATATCAATAATATATATAACATTAATTATGATGAACTAAATGTAATATTTGATGATGAGAATGCATATGATATTATTTATAATTTTAATAATAAAATGCTAAAATGTACACAAAATTTTATTATATTTTTTATATTTTTATTAAAAAAATATACTTATGATAATAATAAATTAAAAATGTTATATAAAAATCCAAAAGAAAATATAGATAAAATAACTTTTATAGGAAATAACAATATATTATATAATAAAATATATAATTCTACATTAATAAATTATATTGAATATATGGAAACAGAAAAACCAATACATATAAATAATACAACATTACGTATTGATTTATATATTATTGTTAATTCATATAATGTAGAAGATTGTACTAATAATCTTTTTGAAATATATATTGAGTGTGATGAAAAGCAACATTATAGTAAAAATAATTACAACTATGATATAATGAAAGATAACTATTGTATTGAAAATAATATTTCATTACTTAGATTAGAAATTAAAAATAATAAAATTAGTGAAAATGAAATTAATTTTTGTATATTTTTTATAAATTATTTAATAAAAAAATAGCAAATCAATATATTATTTTTCAGATAAATATATTAATACACATAAACATAGAATAAAAAATGATGAAATAGATACCAATAAAAATATAATTAATATAAATAAAATAACATTTGGTTCAAATAAAAAATTTAATATAAATGATTTTGATAATTTAAATGATATTAAAAATATTGATAATAAAATAAAATCATCATATTTAACAAATATGATTGATAAATTCTCTAAAAAAGTAGATTATGATGAAAGAATATATAATAACTTTATAAATGAAATAAATATAAAACAATCAAAAATATTAAAAATCATAATTTTCATGATGAATTAGAAAACATTGATAAAAATAATAATCTAGAAAAATCTACAATTAAATAGTTATTGATTGGCTAAATAGTTTCGCTTGCACTTTGGTATTAAATAATTTGTAATATTATATTTTTCATTTTCAGATAATTCATGATTTTCTTTTAAGTAATCATAAATGTCTTTATTGTTATTTATGATAGCATCTACATTTATTGTTTGTTCTAGCATAAATTTAATATTCTCAAATGTACTATATTTGCAAACAATATGAATAGGTGTCTCACCCTTGTTATTTGTACATCCAAGTTTTACTTTCTCTAGATTGTTTTTCAGTATCAATTCAATTGATACATAAAGATTTTATTCAAAAAGAAAAAGATAAGAAAACTAATATGAAAAATAAAAGAAGAGATATTAAAGATAAAACTAAAGATATGACACAAGAAGAAAAAGAAAAATATAAAGATAATATAAATAAAAAGAAGAAAGATGAACAAGAAAAATTTAAATTAGAATTAAAATTAAAGAGAGATAAAATAAAAGAAGAATTTAAGAAATTAACAAAAGAAGAAAAACAAAAAATAAAGGATGAACAAAAGAGAAAATAAACTATTACAAAAACAACAAAAATACATCGAATTTCCATATTTAGAAGAATTAAATGATACACAATATAATGTGCTTAAAAATAGCAAATGGATTTGTGTTGATCCCGGAAAGAGATTTATAATGTATATGAAAAATAAAGATGGAATTAGATTTAGATATTCTAATAGAATGCATATAAATAGAACTAAAAGATTAAAATATCAACGATTAATAAAAAATTATAAAGATAAAAATGAAATATCTAAAATAGAGAATGAATTATCAAAATATAATTCAAAGAGTTGTGACTATGAAAAATTTAAGAAATTTATTGATAAAAAGAATGAACTGAATAAAATATTATTAGAAAAATACAAAGCAGAAATATTTAGAAAATATAAATGGTTTTCATATATAAATAGAAAAAAATCAGAGACAAGATTAGTAAGAGAAATAAAAGAGAAATATGGAAAAGATGTAATAATAACTTTTGGTGATTGGAGTAAAGGAGATAAGAACATAAAATATATGTCTACACCAAACTTAGGATTAAAAAGAAAATTAGCAGAATATTTTAAGATTTATAATATAGATGAATTTAGAACATCATGTTTAAATCATAAGACAGAAAATAAATGTGAAAATATGTATTTACCAGACAAGAAAGGAACAGAACGAAAGATACATTCAATTCTAACGTATCAAACGGAAAGTAAACGAATGGGATGTGTTAATCGTGACGAAAACGCAGTAAATAATATGATAAAGATAGTAAATACATTTATTAAAGATAAAACAAGACCAGAGAAATTTAGAAGAGATTATAAATTTCCAGAGGAACAAGAAATAAAAGATAATTCTCAACCGACAAAAGAGACTAAAATAAAAAAGTTGGTTAAGAAGAAAATATCAAAAGATGACAACCCTAATAATCGTAAAAAAATTATTAGGGTCAAGTGATCATCTAGCCCGTTAAATCGGGTGCAATTACACACTTTTTCAAAGAAGTTTTATTTAAGGCGTTTATTTAAGACAATTAGTTATTTATTTAGCCATCTGTCCCATTTTTCAGTGAAAAAGGTGTAATATCATAACAATATGTACTAATACATTCTTTACTAATTAATTCACTTGTTATAATATTTTTCATTACACTTTTATAATTATAATTATTTACAGCATTAAATTGTAAATCTAATCTATGATAATATTTAGTATAATATACAACAATGAAACTAAGTGATATTGCTATTGCAATAAACAATAGTAAAAATAATATTATCCTCCAAGCCAATACAATAGCCACAATTATCTTCATCAAACATATTTTTAACTGTTTTACCAATGGTAGTAAAACATTTGCCAGTTCCTGTTATACATGATATACAACCATTTTTAATTGTTTTACCAATAGTTAAAAATTTATATGGTTTTATCAATAGTAGTAATGCAGGAGTATGTAATTCTGGCAAATCTGTTATTGTAATATTATTATTATTTATGTTATAGGGTGGTGGGGGTTCATTTGTTGCTTCAGAATAACCGATAGTCGCATCTATATATGATGGTGGTTCGTTCATTTGTTTGGTTTTTTTGGTATGTTGTCTATGTATATAATATTATTATGTTTTCATTTTTTTTGTCTTTGGATTTACAGAGTTTTATAAATGCTAAATTTACATATATCATAAAAATAAAGAAACCATATTAATCTATATATTAAGAGTCGATGTTAATAAAATATATAATTCTAGAGATTTTATAAAATACTGTACATCAAAAAACATATTATTTGTAAAAAAGTTATTTATATATTAAAAAATTGAATAATTTATATTTTAAATATATTAATGTATACCTTATTACCAACTATGTTACCTAATCTAACAAATATAAAACAAACAAGATTACAACAGTTAAACACACAATATAATATAGATAAAGAACTAAGTAAAATAAATTCTTGTCCGGATATAGTAGCAAAATATTTATTATTACAGCGTGATTTATCACGTACTCAACAACATGAAATGATAAATACAAATATATTAAACATACCTAAATTATTAGAGAAGCAATTTCAAGAAAATGAAGAAATATATAATAAATTTTATCAGATATTAAAATGTGAGAATATTTGTGAATGTTTATCTAAGATATGTTAATCACTTAATTCATCGGAATCATTTAATCTATTTTTTACAGATTTTGCAAAACTTTTATAAATAGGAACTCTTAATCTATATTTGTTTCGTAAATCTATATTTTTAGTCTTATTGTACTTATCATTTTCATCATTACTTTCATCATTACTATCATCATTACTATCATCATTACTATCACTATTATTGACGCTAATATTTGAATTGTTGTTATTATAATCAGTCTCACACAGTGATTCATCTGTCATAACTTTTTCTAACTCTTTTTGTATTCGAACAAAATCTCCACATGCATTTATAGTTTTTAGATTATCAATAGTTTCTAATGTTTCATTAATAAATCGTAAATGTGGTGATAATAATACAAGTATTGGTCTTACTAAACTACCATTTACCAGGCTTGCACTAAGCATATGTGCATATTCTAAATGAGTTAAATAATCCATCATGCAGTAAATATAATTATCTGCACCTCTTTCATGTATGTAATAAATATATTTATTTATACGTTTTGCAATACTTTGTAATAATGGTATAATAACCAGGCTAGAAAATCTATATCCTGTTTCATCACTTATCCATTCTGTAGATTTAATAATATAGTTTTGTCTTGTTGAATCAATAGTATAAATATTTTGTTTTTTATAATTTTTATAGTTTACTAAATTTAATATTACTTTGCATAAATGTGAATTTAGCCTTTTTTTGTAAAACTCATAAATTAATTTTTGTTCTAATGGATATAGTGGCTCTTGTTTAACATCTATATCTTCAAATATTAGTTCAAGTGCTTTTATACATTTTTTATCAGAAATAATTGTTAAATCTGGAATTTGTGGATAATTTTCCATTAGATATGTTATTAAATTAGCTGCTCGGTTTAATGCTTTTTTGACAGTTATCTTAACTTCATTTATTTCTGCTTTAATTTCTTTTTTTACGCCATTTACGTCTGCTTTAATTTCTTTTTTACACCATTTACATCATCTTGTATTATTTTTGTATTTTTATTAATTTCTTTTAATATTATATTATTTTGTTTATCATCTTTATTATTTTTCTTATCTTTCTTGTCTACATTCGAATTTTGTATATCATTATTTGTGTCATTATTTTTATCTATTTCAGGTGTTTCACTAGTTTTATCATTATTTGTTCTATGTTTATAATAACGATGACTTTTTAATTGTCTAATATTATCGAATTTTTTATTACACCAATTACATATCAAGTAACGTTCTTCATTATAGATGTGACGTTGTGATCGTGTATGTCTATCAAATGATGCTCTTATATTTACGTCATATTTACATAATTTACACGAATAAGCCATATTAATATATATTATTATTATATATATATATATATCTGGTTTAAATATATATAAGTACTAAGTATTTATTTATCTAATATATAATATTCAATCCGATACACTAATTTATAAAAATAATAAAATCTTAATTTGCATATAAAGACCCCATTTTTCAACAATCAACACACACACAAAGTTTTTAAATAATTTAATATACAATAATTATTATATTTGTATTAACTTTTTATTATAAAATATAAATATATTCATACTCTGTTTTTGCACTATATAGTAACTTTTATTTTTAATTAATATCGTTTTTAATAATACAAATAATATATGATATATAATAACTTTTTTATATAAAGACATAAGGAACACATATATTTATATTATTCAATCCTTTGTATTTTTTTTAATAATATTTATGTAATTAATTAAATTATAGTACTAAAAAACTGAGATACATATTAACTAAATAACTTATTTTAACCCATAAAAAAATAAAAAATGTTCATTATGTAATCTATTATTTTAAACACACAATTCATTATACTACTAGTCACAATATCAATATATTTTCTCTTGCCGACACAATTAAATTGTTCATACAAAATTCCATCTGAAAAATATCTTGAATATTCTCCATTCATAAATCCTTTATCATAATTACATGATGTAAATATATTACCATTACCCCAGTATTCTGTGTGTTTACCATCTAATAGGTTATTAACATAATTACATATTGTGTCTAATTTTCCATTTTCATAATATGACTTATGTTCTCCTTCTTTTTTATCATAAATATAATTACATATTTCCATTAAGTGTCCATTTTTGTGATATCGTTTAAATGTTCCTTCTCTTTTATTATTAACATAATTACATATTTCCAATAAGTGTCCATTATCATAATATATTTTATATTCCCCTTCTTTTTTTCCATTAATATAATTAGACGTACGAAATAATTGTCCATTACTATAATATTCTTTATATTCCCCTTCTTCTTTACCATTTAATTCGTAATATTCTTTCTTGAGTGCTCCTGTATTATAATAGGTTCTAGTAACAGACATAATAGCAGATAATTATATTAATATTTATTGATTTAATATAGCAGATAATAAATAAATCATTTTTTTACTCCATTAACATAATAACATAATTCTTTTAAATCACCATTTTCATCATATATTTTAAATTCCCCTTCTAATAGTCCATTTTCATAATTGCCATTACTCCATAAATTACCATTTTCATCATAGGAAATATATTCTCCTTCTTTTTTTCCATTTATTTCATAGTATTCTTCATGAAGATGTACGTTGTCATCATCATAGTAGGTTCTAACAACAGACATAATAATAGTAGATAATCAAATTTTTTAACAACTATTTACAAAGGCATATTGTCGTAATAACAATATTTGTAAATGATTCACTTACTCCATTGTCACGATATGACTTATATTTCTTAAAAAAATCATTTTAATTGTTTTATAGATATGTTTATAATATATCTATAAAAATCTAAATTTTTATTTTTTTATTTTTTTTCTTAGGTTTATCATCCTTACTAGAATCACTATATTTATCACTATCAGATTCATCGGATATATATTTTACTGCCTTTGCAAAATTTTTAAAACTAGGGACTCTACGTCTATATTTATTATGTAAATCTAAATTAATGGAATTGTTATAACTATCAGAATTATCATCAGAATTATTATCGTCAGAATTATCAGAATCAAAATATTTTTTATTTTTGTGTTGTTCTTGTTTTGTTTCTTTATCATAATCTGATTCATCAGAAATAATTTTATCTAATTCTTGTTGTATTCTAGTAAAATCACCACATGCATTGATTGTTTTTAATTCATCAATAGTTTCCAATGTTTCATTTATAAATCTTAAATGTGGTGTCAACAATGTAAGCAACGGTTTTAATAAACTACCATTCATTAAACTTGCACTTAATGTATAGGCATATTCTAAATGGGTTAAATAATCCATCATACAATAATTATAATTTTCTTTTCCATTTTCTTGAATATAATATGTATATTTATTGATTAATTTTGCTATATTATGTAACAATGGAATAATTACAATATTTGAAAACCGATATCCTGTTTCATCATTGATCCATTCATTTGCCTTGATAATATAATTTTGTCTTGTTGCATCAGTAGCATATATATTTTGTTTTTTATAATTCTTATAATTAACAAGATTTAATATTACTTTACATAGATGTTGATTTAATCTTTTCTTGTAAAATTCATAAATTAATTTCTGTTCTAATGGATATTTTGGTTCTTGTTTAACATCAATATCTTCAAATATTAGTTCAAGAGCTTTAATACATTTTTTATCTGATATAGTTGTTAGTTTTGGTATTTGTGGATAATTCTCCATCAAATAAGTTATAAGATTTGCTGCACGATTTAATGCTTTCTTTACTGTTACTTTAACTTCATTTATTTCTGCTTTAATTTCATTTTTTACACCTTTAACCTCTGCTTTAACGCCATTTACTTCTTCTTTAACTCCATCTTGTATTATTTTTGTATTTTTGTTAATTTCTTTTACAATTATGTTATTTTGTGTGTTATCTTTTGTTTTATTATTAATAGTTGTTTCTTTTACTGGTTTGTGTTTTACAGATTCTTGGGTTTTATTTTTGTCTTTATTTATATCTTTATCTTTGTCTTTATTTATATCTTTATCTTTATTTATATCTTTATCTTTATTTATATCTTTATCTTTGATATCATGTACAGTCCGACGATGTATTTTTAGTTTATTCAAATCAATAAAAACTTTATTACATATTCCACATTTTATATTTTCATTTTCATTATTAATATGTACTCTTGTTAATATGTGTTGGTTATAATGACCTTTTTGTTTTGCAAAATATTTACAAACATAACAATATTGTACCATTTATAATATATAAAGATAATATTTATTTATATATTTTTACATATTAATTATTATACACTGATATCAAAAACTAACATGTTAATTAATATATATTTTAGTAATATTAATAACTGTATATACATAATTAACTAAAATTAATAATAAAATCTATTTTATCATATAATTACTTTTTATAACATAAATTTAATTATGTCTATTTTTATAAATGTTATATAAGTGTACATGTATATTATTTAAAAGTTTATTAATATAATATTTTATTAATAAATGAACAAATTAAAAGATGGAGAAGAATATGAGAAATATATTTTTAGCTATATAAAAGATAAATATAAATTTTGTTATTTATGGAAAGATATACCTATAGATATATTAGAACATAGATTTTATAAAAATAATAAAATTTGTGATGACATTGGTTGTGATATTATAGGAATTAAACAAGATAATTCTATTGACTATATACAATGTAAAAATTATTCTACAACAGGTATTGATAATACAATTAATATTTTTGATTTGGCTGGATTTTATAGTTTTTGTTGTGAAAATATTATTACAACTGGAATAGTTTATTATTCTGGCAAGTTATCTCAACAAATTCTATGTAGAAAAAATAAAATTACATATATTAATGTACCTATGATTAAAAATAAAATAATAAATTTTACACCTAGAGATTATCAAATTGATGCATATAATAAATTAAAAGAATTAAATAAATCTATATTAAGCATGCCATGTGGTACTGGTAAAACATTTGTACAGCTCTATTAATTAACATTGACGCACTTTTTACAAAAAAGTGCTCATGTTAATTAATAAGCTCTAGAGTTGTGCGTCATTCTTGATGACGACAACTGTATCTTTTTTATTATCTCTTGACTATAAAAATATATTTATTATGACACCTCTAATATCTACAACAGAACAAATATTTGAACATTATAAAAATTACTATTCATCTTATGATAATATAAATTATATTTTAATTAATTGTAATGCCGAAAGAAACATTGATAATATAGAATTAAAAGAAAATAATATTATAGCATCTACTTATGATTCAAGTGATATAGTTAGTAAATTATTGCAAAAAACAAACAATAATTTAATAATTATTGACGAATTTCATAATTTATCATTTGATATGATTACAAATAAAGATAACTACATGAATAAAATAATAACAACTAAATGTAGTACTGTATTTATATCAGCCACACCATTAGATACTAATAATTATGAACATATTTTTGGAAATAATAAATACGAGTTATCATGGGATATAGCTATTAAAAATAAATATATATGTGATTATAATTTCTATTATCCAAATAATGATGTAATTATAGAAAGAATAAATAATTTAAAAAAAGATACAAATCTAATAGAAAAAACTATATTAATTAATAAATCTTATTTTTTATTGGAATCTATTAAATTAACAAATGTCAAGAAATGTATAGTATATTTGAAAACAATAAATGAATCAGAAGAATTTATGAAAATATTAAAAACAATGAATATATATTTCAATCTAAATTTAAAAATATATGAAATCAATTATAATACTTCTAAACAAAAAAAGATTACAATTTTTAACTAAATTTAGAAATGATAACACATGTATAAATATATTATGCAATGTTCATATATTAGATGAAGGTATTGATATTCCAGAATGTGATTCTATATACTTAACACATCCTAACAATAATCCTATAAATATAATACAAAGAATTTCAAGAGCAAATAGATTAGATAAAAATAATATAGATAAAATAGCACGTGTTTTTGTATGGAGTAAAAATAAAATTAAATTAGAAAAATCAATGGATAATATTAAGAAAATTATTAATATTAAATATGGTGTTGAAAATAATAGTTATGTAAATAATACCGATAATGATAAGATTAATGATAAGATTAATGATAAGATTAATGATAAGATTAATGATAAGATTAATGATAAGATTAATGATAAGATTAATGATAAGATTAATGATAAGATTAATGATAAGATTAATGATAAGAAAAGTATTAAATAAGATCACTAAGAAAACTACTAATACCAATAATAAGAAGACTAATCATAGTATTATAAATTATTGTATAGTATGTAAATATAAAGCTCCTGAAAGAAGATATCTTATACAACATAATATATCACAACATCATATTGATAATGAAGAACGCTTAATGACGTGTAGTATTTGTAATAAGAAATATGATACTTTACAAAAATTTAAAAGTCATCGATATTATAGTCATACAAAATATGAAAAAATTATTACTCGTAGTGAGAAAGAAAAAATATATAAACAAAATAAACAAAAAATAGCTAGTAATAATGATAATAATGATAATAATGATAATAATGATAATAATAATGACACTAATAAAATATTAAATAAAAAAACTAAAAATAAAATAAGTGATGTTATAAATATAGAACCAATAACAGCACCAATAATAGCACCAACAATAATACCGAATATATCATCAAAACTACTTAAAATTCTAATAAAAAATAATTCAAATGTACCAGTATTAAAAGTTATATCTAACAATGTATGTATTAAAACAATAGAGATAATTTTTAAACCTACTATAAATTTAAAAAAAGAAAATAAATATAAATTAGAAAAATATATTGTTTGTGAATTCTATAATAATAATTTTATTGATAATATAATAAAAGTAATTTTAATTCTTGTAAATTATAAAGATAAAAATAATCAAAGTGTATACAATTCAGATTCTTCAAGGAATAACTTTGTCATTAAATTTTCTGATTGGGAAATAGATCAAGCTGGATTAAAATTTATTAAATTTATTATAACACCAATATTAAATAATTTAAAAATTTTATTAACTAAATATATAGATTATTTAAAAACTCTATCTCAAGAAGCTTATATAAATAATTGTGGTATGGATTATTCAACACATCTATGTAATGCAATAACACTATGTTCATATATAGATAAAGAAAAATTTAATAAACAAATATTAAAAAAAAATATCACCATATCTAAGATATAATAATAATGAACTTGATAATATTAGATATAACTAATACAATTTAGTTACTTTAGTTCATTATTATAATAAGATATATCATAACCAAATTATAAATGTATACCAGTTAATATATTAATAATTAAAAAAATATATTTAATTATTAATGTCGTATACTTATATAACATATGCAAATATTAGATTTTTTAATAAAAACTTTTTACATAAATTTTAATTTATGTTATTAAAAGTAATATAACTAATTATTTTATTTTAATACAAAAAATAAGATAAAAATTATAATTATAGATCGTAAAAGCTATATAGATACAATTGTTTTATCTTTAAAAAAGTTGGTTTTTTGTTATAAAAGTAATATGAATAATAAATATTTATAAATCCATATTTTCAAAACTTTGTGTGTGTGAGAATTCTCAAAATTCAAGGATTTTTAGATTTCAAAAATTAATTTCTTGATTTATTATATATGTGCACTTTTAATATAAAGTTTAAAATTTTATAATAAATATGTTTAAAAAGTTATACTGTATGTCACTGAAATATATCTATTTGGTATAATTTAGTATTATTTGATACTTTTTAATTAAAAATAATAAATGTGATTATATTACCGAAACGAATTATATATATATGTATCTTTGTACCCATATTTTAAAACAAAAAAAATAATAAAAAATAATTTTAATATTATTATATTCTTTTTATTGGTTTACTCATTGTCATACTGTTAACTCAGTCTATTTTCATAATATCTATTACCATTAACATAATTACATATTTCATATAAATGTCCATTTTCCAAGTATTCTTTATATTTTCTGGAACCGACATTATAGGAATTAATCAATAAAACAAAACCAATTGAATTATTATAACAAATGATAAATAAAACATTTTTCTCAGTTTTCATAATAACAAAATAACAAACAATAATTACTATATAATGTAACATTTCTATTCGTCTCTATCACTATAGCTATCATTATCATTATCATTATCATTATCATTATCATTATCATTATCATTATCATTATCATTATCATTATCATTATCATTATCATTATCATTATCATTATCATTATCA
>Ga0164296_1004481_pt1 | contig 12694 bp, 10 predicted proteins | sample GEODES057metaG_FD_113533 | JGI IMG/M metagenome (GOLD analysis project Ga0164296, IMG submission 113533) | Dystrophic lake water microbial communities from Trout Bog Lake, Wisconsin, USA - GEODES057 metaG | ecosystem: Environmental > Aquatic > Freshwater > Lake | place: USA: Trout Bog Lake...
ATATCGCCACCGCGCCCATCACCACCCCGGTTGCCATCGCCGTCACCATCCGCAACGAACCGATGGACCTGGTGCTGCCGCCGCTGCTGGCGTTGCTCGCATCTCTCCGCGACTTCGGGCCGTTCAGCGGGTTCATTTTATCCGACACGCAGGACCCGACCCTCGCCGCTGCTGAGGCCGCCGCCATCCCGCCGGGCGTGCACTATCGCCGCCGTAGCGCCAACACCGGCTTTAAGGCTGGCAATGTGATGGATTTTCTCGACCACCATGCCGACGCCTTCCCGCTGACCTTGATGCTTGATGCTGATTCCGTGATGACCGCGGCGGCCGTGCTGCGTCTGGTGCGCATCATGCAGGCGGACCCCAGCATGGGCATCGTGCAGCACCTCACCGTCGGCAAACCCGCCGCCGCCGCGTTTCCCCGGCTGTTCCAGTTCGGCATGCGCGCCGGCATGCGCGTCTGGGCGACCGGTCAGGCGCTCTGGCAAGGGGTAGACGGGCCGTATTGGGGCCACAACGCCATGCTGCGCAGTGCGGCTTTTCGCGACCATTGCAAACTCGCCCCGTTGCCCGATGGCAGCCCGATCCTTTCGCACGACCAGGTGGAAGCGGCGATGCTGCGCGCCGCCGGCTACAAAGTTTGCGTGTGGGCCGGGGAGGATGGCTCACTGGAAGCCAATCCACCGGCTTTGCCTGAGTTTCTGCATCGCGACAGCCGCTGGCTGGCGGGCAATCTGCAATACCGCCATCTGCTCGTGCTGCCCGGTTTTACCGCCATGGGCCGCTGGCAACTGGTGCAAGCCATTCTGCTATTCGCCGGCGCCCCGCTTTACACCGCCATCCTGCTGCTGGCCGCGCTCTCCGCCGCCACTGGCGGCGGTGCGGAGACCCCGCGTGGCGGGCTGCTCGCCCTCACGCTCGCCTGGTCGCTGGCGCTCTATTCGCCCAAATTGCTGGGCTACGTCGAAGTTCTGCTCTGCCGGCGACAAGCGGACCGGTACGGTGGCCGGCGCCAGTTTTTGCGTGGCGCGGTGGCCGAAATCGTGTTCACCCTGCTACTCGACGCGCTGGCCACCCCGCATAAAACCCTCGCGATGCTGCGGTTCGCACTCGGTGCCAAGCCGGGCTGGCTGCCGCAAAACCGCAGCGACCGGGGCGTGTCCTGGCGGGAGGCCACGCGGATGTTCTGGCCACATACCGTGCTCGGCCTCGCCGCGTTCAGCGGGTTCGCCGCCGCCTCCTGGACGATGGTGCTCTGGGCCGCGCCCTTCGCCATCGGCCTGCCCCTGGCCATTCCGTTCTGCGTGGTGACGGCGCATCCAGGGTTTTCCGGCTGGATGCGGCGGGAGGCGATTGCGGCGACGCCGGAGGAGAGGGAGGCGGCGAGCGGAGAAGGACTGTTCTCTTTGTGAACAAAAAAACGTTCTCGCGCCTTGGCGTTGCCTTGCATCCCAGGGCGAGGATGTTGGTGTTCAATCAAACAATCGAACATTTTTTGCTCGCCTTTTTGTTCAAAAAGAGGAGTGCTTCGCCTACGCTAAAAGTCCATCTGCAATGCCGCCTTTGCCGCAACCTCCGCCGCAATCGCGACCTCGTGCTCGGGCACGTTCAAGCCAAATACCTCCCGCAACACCGCCGCTAACGCCGCCGCCCCGGCAATTTTCCGCCGCTCGGGCGCTGCCCCCAAAGGCCGCCAGGTCAGGACCTGGTTAAACAACGCATAGCGTCCACCGGGCACCGGGCGGGTGACGACGACGTTATCGCGAAACAGCGCGCCGGGCCGGGTGGCGGTGAACCAGTTTTGCGGCAGGATGTCCGCCGGCAATTGCGGGCCCAGATCGAACTGATACACATCCGACCATGCGGCACCGAAGCGAACCTGCAAGCGATAATCCGCATCGGCCAGCACAAAGCGCAAATCCTCATGCGGCGTGGGTTGCACGTCGTTAAGCTGCAACGCCACCGGGGCCGTGAGGGTTAAGCCACCGAACCCGGCATCGACGATGTAGCGCCCCTCGGGCAGGTCCACCCGCAGCAGCATATGGCCGCGCTCCATCACGAAATCCGCCGGCAGTTGATAGCGGACCCGCGCCAGATGCGCCGTGACCTGAAAGCCGAGCGCGGCGAGAACCGCCTGCAACAGGGTGTTGTGCTCGTAACAATAGCCGCCGCGCTGCGCGCCCAATAGTTTGTCGGCCACCGCCTCCAACCCGATCTCCGGCACCCCGCCGGCGACCACCGCCAGATTTTCAAACGCGATCGCCTGCGGCTGCCGCAGCGCCAGCGCCCGCAATGTTTCCAGCGTTGGGCCGCGCGGCCCGGTATAGCCGATGCGAGCGAAGTAGGTATCGAGGTTCATGCCAGGCCCTTTCCGTCAGCGCACAAAGCGAATGCCCACGCCGCTGGCGGAAACCACCCGCCCGACCTGCGCCGGATCGGCGGTTTGCACCTCTATCCCGGCCACGAACGGCAGACTTGGTGGCACCAGCCCGGGGAAACAGGGTCCGATCTCGGCCTGCACCCGAATTTCCCCCCAGCCCAGCCGCAGGCGAAATCCGCCCGGCATGGCCTCCGCCGGCACGTCGGCTACCGCCGCCAGGGCGTTGGCCATCGCTTGCGGATCGGCGGCACAGACGATCACCGCCCGTAATACCTGTGCCTGGTTGGCGTGCACCATGTCCTCGGCCCGCCAGACCAAATCCGGCGTTAAATGCTGAATCAGTTGCACCCGCGGCACCATCGCCGTCAGCGCCACGCGGGCAAAGCGCGCCATTCCCGCCTCGGTCGGGCGCTCGGAGCGGATCACCGGCTGCCCCAGCCGCGCGGCCGCGGCCTCGACATCCTGCGTTGCCAGCGACAGCACGTGGATGCCCTCATAGCGCGCCAGAAATCCCGCCAGCGTCGCACTGTGGCCGGCGGGGTCGATCACAGCGATCAGCTCCACATAGCCTTCGTGGAACATGATGCAGCGGTTGCCGGTCACGCCGGCGGGCAGATGCGGTGCCAGTGCGGTCACCTGAAAGCCCAGCGCCTGCCATTCGCGCGCCGCCGCCTCCAGGTCTCGCACCGCCACGCCGGCGTGGTCCAGCCCGATGGCGTGCCTACCCATAGCGTTCATAATGGCGCGGTCTCGTATTTTTCCAGAAACCATGCCGCCGGTTCCGCCGCCGCTGCATCGTACCAGGCCGCCACCAGCGGATGTGCCCGCACCGCCGCGCAATAAGCATGCGCCACGGGCGACAAGGCCGGCGCGTAGGTCAGCAGGCGGGCGACGACCGGGGCAAACATCGCATCCGCATTGCCGAAATCGGCCCCGAACAAATACGGCCCATCAGCGCCAAAGCGTGCCCGCGTGCCCTGCCATAGCGCATCAATGCGGGCGATATCCGCCGAGGCGCCCTCGGTTGCGCATTTTCCCGCGGCGCCGGGCCGAAACAGCGCCATGGGCATCGCCATCCGCAGTTCGCGATAGCCGGCATGCATTTCCCCGGCGATCGCCCGCGCATGCGCCCGTGCCACCCGGTCCGCCGGCCACAGGCTGGGGGCGAATTCGGCGCAATATTCCGCGATCGCTAACGACTCCCACAGCGCTGCGCCCTGATGCTCCAGATACGGCACCGTGCCGCCCGGACTAACCGCCTTGACCCCCGGCGTGCTGCCGCCGGCGAGCGGGATCACCACCTCGTCCACATGCAGCCCCGCCAGCCGCACCGGCAACCAACCGCGTAGCGACCAGGATGAATAGCGCTTGGTGCCAAGATAAAGTGTGCCGTCCGCCATGATTTCGTGCCTCCGATTTGCCCCCAGCTTGCCCGAAAATCGCCAATGCGCGAACCTCCCTCGTGCGGATTTTCCGCATTGCCGGAGGAACCGCCCATGACCGACCTGATCGCCTATATTTCCTGCGCCGAGGACCGTCGGATTGACGTGCTGGCGGTGGACCCGGTCGGCATGACATTGCGCAAGCAGGCCGAAGTCGCGGTGCCGGGCCCGCCGGCCAAGGTGATGAGCATGGCCATGGCCATGTCCCCGGATCGGCGCGTGCTCACCACCGCCGTGCGCAATCCGCCCTACCCCGCCGACAGCTTCGCCATTGATCCGATCACCGGCGCCCTCACCCATCTCGGCACCGGCCTGCTGCCGGACGCGCTGGCCTATATCAGTTCGGTCGCCGATGGCCGGCATTTGCTTGGCGCCTCCTACGCCGCCTCGCTGGTGTGCAGCCTGCCGATCATCGACGGGGTTGTGCAGCCCGCCACCATGGTGCTGCCGACGCCGGAAAAGGCGCATTGCGTTATCACCGATCCCAGTGGCCGCTTCGCCTATGTTCCGTGCCTGGGCGGCAATGTTATTTTGCGCTTCGGTTTGGATCCGCAAACCGGCGCACTGACGGCGCTGGAATCCGTGCCGGTGCACCCAGGCGCTGGCCCGCGCCATCTGCGCTTTGCCCCCCACGCACCGTTCGCCTATTGCGTGAACGAGTTGGACGCCACGATTGACGTTTATGCCTACACCGCTGGCACCGGGGCACTGACGCATCTGCAAACCGTTCACCAGCTTGCCGCCGGCACCACCGGGGCGATCGCGGCGGCGGATATCCACCTTACCCCCGATGGGCGCTTCCTCTACGCCAGCGAGCGGCTGACCAATGTGTTGACCATCTGGGCCGTGGACGCGGCCACCGGCCATCTCGCCGCGCTTGGCAGCGTGCCCTGTGAAGCCGGCCCGCGTGGTTTCGCCATCGACCCGAGCGGGCGGGTGCTGCTCTGCGCCGGGCAGTCCTCGCACCACGTCGCGCTGTTCGCCATCAATCCCACCACCGGCGCGCTGCGCCAGACCGCCCGCATCGCCGTCGGCCACAACCCGAACTGGATCGAGTTTTTCGCCCCGCTGGGATAGCGGGGTTCGCTATCGGCCCTGAGGATCCTCGAGCGCCGAAAGACCGTCGGCCAGTTTGCGCTGCACCTCGGCCAGCCGTTGCTGCACCGGGGCGCCGGCCAGCGCGTTCGCCGCCAGCCATTCCGCTGCCAGCGCCAGGTCTGGCAGGCCTAGCGCGCGCGCCTCCTGCCCCAGCACCTCCGCCCGCGCCGCCAATTCGGCGAACAGCCCGCCGGCAGCCAGGTCGTTCAAATCGCGCAACATGCTTTGCGCGGTGCGCAAAAATGCCTCGGCCGCCCGCGCAGCATCCATCAGCGCACCCGGGTCCAGCGGCGGTTCTGCCGGTTGCAGCGCGGGCTGCCGGGCCACGCGCTGCACGATCTCGGCCAGTTGCGGGGCGCTGATCGGCTTGGGGGCGAACGCCGTCATCCCCGCCGCATGGCAGGCGGCCTCGTCCTCTGCTCTGGTGGACGCCGACAGGCCAATGATCGGCACCATGGCCGAGGCGCCAGGCAAGGCGCGGATGGCTTGGGTCGCCGCCAGCCCGTCCATCCCCGGCATCATCACATCCATCACGATCAGGTCGAACGCGGCCTCCGCCGCCGCCGCCAGGGCTGCCGCGCCATCGCGCACCGCCACCACGCTATGGCCACGCCGCTCCAGCATCCGCCCGGTTACCAGCCGGTTGGTGGCGTTATCCTCGGCGAGCAGGATGCGCAGCTTGCGGTCCGGTTCGGGCGCCAGCACCACCGGCAATGGTTGGGCGGGCGCCGTTTCCGCCGGCCGGAGCGTTATCTCAAAGCTGAACTGGCTGCCGATGCCCATGGTGCTACAGACGGTGATGCTGCCATCCATCCGCTCCACCAGCCGCCGGCTGATCGCCAACCCCAGCCCGCTGCCGCCGAACCGGCGGGTGATCGAACTATCGACCTGGGTGAACTCGGTGAATAATTTGTCGATCATGTCGGCGGGGATGCCGATGCCGGTATCGGTGACAGTGAAGCCCAGGCGCAAGCCGCCGCCGACATGATGCAGCCGCTGAGCCCGCAGCGTGACGCTGCCGCGCTCGGTAAACTTCACCGCATTGCCCAGCAGGTTCAGTAACACCTGCCGCAACCGGTGCGCATCGCCGACCGCCTGCGCCGGCAGGTCGGGCGCGAGATCCAGTGTGACCTCCAAGCCTTTCGCCTGCGCATCCGGGGTCATCATCTCCAGCGTGCCGCGCAGCAGATGCGGCAGATCAAACGCCGTTTCCTCCAAATCCAGCCGCCCGGCGTCGAGGCGGGAGAAATCGAGGATGTCGTTGATGAGTTGCAGCAGATGTTGGCCGCTATCCATGATGATCTGGGTGTAGCGGCGTTCGCTCGGGCCCAGATTCATGTCCAGCAACAGGCTGGACACGCCGATAATCCCGTTCATCGGCGTGCGGATTTCATGGCTCATCACCGCCAGGAATTCGGAGCGTGCCCGCCCGGCCGCCTCCGCCGCATCGCGGGCGGCCGCCAGGGCCTGCTCGGTCTGCTTACGGTCGGTGATATCGGTGTAGGTTCGCACCGCCCCACCATCGAGCAGGATTTCTGTCCGCACCTCCAGCACCTGGCCATTCGGGCGGGTGCGCTCGTAATGCTGCAAATCCGGGCTGATCTCAAAGCTCATGATGGAGCGTAAAAACGTCGGATCCACCGCTTCCGGCGGGCCGAATTCGCCGCGCGCCAGTTGCCATGCCACCATGTCTCGAAAGGGCGTGCCCAGCCGGCCCAGCCGCTCCGGCAGGTCTAGCAGCACCATGGCGCGCCGGTTCAGCACGGCGATCCGATTTTCGCGATCCACCATCAGAATGCCCTGGCTGATATTCTCCAGCGTGGCCGCCAGGGCGGCCTGGGATTCCGATCGGCGTTGGCGATGGCGTTCCAATAAAACCCCCAATGCCAGCGTCAGCAAGGTAAACCCGCTGCCGGCGGCCAGGGTGTTGCGGCGCAATTTATACCACTCTGCCAGCACGGTGTCGGTGTCTTGACCCACCGCGACAATCAGCGGCAGCCCCTCCACCTCACAAAAACTCACCAGCCGGTCCACGCCGTCCAGCGGGTCCGCGGCGTGGAAGCTGCCGGCCATTTCCCCGCCCAGCATCAGCCGCTCCGCCCCGCTGGCTAACCGGCCGGGCAGGCCAGTGGCCGGGGCACGCGCGCGGATCACGCCATCGGTGCCGAGGAGTTGGACCATGCCCTGGCCAATGCGCATCGCCGCGTAGAATTTGTCGAGGTTGCCAAGGTCCAGCGACCCCACCACGACCCCGTCAAACCGGCCATCCGGCGTGGTCAGCTTGCGGCTGACATTGATCGACCAGCGGCCGGAAATGCGCCCGAAAACGGGCGCGCCGATGAAAATCCGATCTTCCTTGGAATCCCGCTGGGCGGTGAAATGCGGCCGATCGGCAACGTTCACCGGCGTTTGCGGTAGTTCGTTGGTGTTATCGATCACGACCCCGTTGCGATCCGCCACCCCGAGTTGCAGCAACGGCCCGGCCAGAAATTGTGGTGAGCGTGCCCAGACCCGCAAATCGGTATGGCCGGGCGCGCGCCGGTGCAGTTCGCGGACAAACAGCAGGCTCTGATCGACCGCCGCGAAGGTCTGGCCGACGCTGGCTTCCAGGCTGCGCGCCAGATTGCTGGATTCCCGCACCGCCGCATCTTCCGCCCGCTGATAGGTGCGATACAAATTCACCCACAGCCCGGCCCAGATCACCGAGATTGTGATCCCGATCACCAGCACCTGCACGCGATCCACTTGCCGCAAACGACGGCGCAGGCGGACGACCGCTCTCAACCAGGTCGCCGTAGTGACCATCTATGCTTCCAAATTGGGCTATGCCGGGTTACGGCGCTAAACGTGACGGGGCCTCGCGCATTTTGCAAGTTTTTGTATCAACGCGGCGCTTTTCCGCCGACGCCAGGCCGCAGGGTTACGCTTTGCGCAGTTGGAACAGCGCCTGCTCACCAAACAGATTGGCCAGCCCGACAAAGCGCCGCCACGGTGCGCGCTGGCCGGCTTCGTCCACCGCCAGCCACTTCTCCACCACATAGCCTTCTTCGTGGCAGAGCACGAAAAAGTCGCGGATGGTGCAGGGATGGATATTCGGCGTTTCGTGCCACGGCCGCGCCCAAACGGAGGTCATCGGCATGCGGCCCGACCATAGCAACTGCCAGCGAACCTGCCAGAAGCCGAAATTGGGGAAGCTGACCACCGCATGCCGACCGATGCGCAGCATTTGCCGCAGCACCTCGCGCGGGCGTTCCACCGCCTGCAATGTGCGGGACAGGACAACGAAATCAAACGCCCCATCCGGATATTGCGCCAGATCGCTATCGGCATCGCCCTGCATCACCGGCAGCCCGTGCGCCACGGCATGGGTGACCTCGGCCATGTCGATCTCAATGCCGCGCGCATCGCAGCCGCGAGTGCGGAACAAATGGTCGATCAGGGTGCCGTCGCCGCAGCCGATATCCAGCACCTTGGTTTTGGCCGGGATCATCTCGGCGATCAGCCGCAGATCCAGCCGCATGTTTTTGGCGACGTAGCGCACGCCGTTGCTGTCGCTGCCGTCCGGCATCAGGCCAGCCCCGCATGTTCGGCGCAGCCGGCGAGGAAGCCGGCCAGGGTGCGATGGAAATCCGGCTCGTCGAGCAAAAACGCGTCGTGCCCTTTGTCGGAGGCGATTTCGACGAAGCTTACATTGGCCGCCGCGGCGTTCAGCGCCCGCGCCACCACCCGGCTTTCGGCGGTCGGGTAGAGCCAGTCCGACGAAAAGCTGATCAGGCAGAACCGGGTGGGCGAGCCGGCGAACGCCGCCGAGAGATTATCCCCGTGCTCGGCGGCCAGATCGAAATAGTCGCAAGCCCGGGTGATGGTGAGGTACGAATTGGCGTCAAAGCGGTTCACAAAGCTGCTGCCCTGATAGCGCAGATAGCTCTCCACCTCGAACATGTCCGAAAACGGGGAGGAAATCCCCGCCGCCGCATCGGTGCTGCGCTGGCGGCGGCCGAATTTCCGCGTGAGTGCTTCTTCGGACAGGTAGGTGATGTGCGCAACCATGCGGGCCACCGCCAGGCCACGCGCGGGGATGCTGTCATCCTCCCAATAGCGACCGGCTTTGTAATCCTGATCGGCGAAAATCGCCTGTCGCCCGACCTCGTTGAAGGCGATGTTCTGTGCCGAATGATAGGGGGCGGTGGCAATCGGCACCGCGGCAAATACGTTTTCGGGATAGGCCGAGGCCCAATCCAGCACCTGCATCCCGCCCATGGAGCCGCCGACGACGGCAAACAGCCGCTCAATGCCCAGCCGTTCGATCAGCCGCTTTTGCGCCCGGACCATGTCGCGGATGGTGATCGGCGGGAAATCCGTGCCCCATGGCAGCCCGCTTTCGGCATCCCGCAGCGAGCGCGGCCCGGTTGAGCCCATGCAGCCGCCGAGCACATTGGAGCAAATGACGAAATAGCGGTTGGTATCGATCGGCAGACCCGGCCCCACCACCATCTCCCACCAGCCGCCGCGCCCGGTTACCGGGTGCGGCTCGGCGACATACTGGTCTCCGGTCAGGGCGTGGCAGATCAAAATGGCGTTCGAGCGCTCGGCGTTCAGGGTGCCATAGGTCCGATAGGCAATTTCCATTTGCGGCAGCGTCATCCCGCATTCCAGCAACATCCCATCCGCAAACAGGGCGCGCTGGTGATCGACAACGGAAAGGGCGGAATGGTTCATGATCCCCCAGCATATGCGTCCCCCGGCCCTGGCTTGCAACTGCGGCCTGCGCGCAACCGCCTTACCCCGCCGCGCGCCTTTGCAGACGCCGGCGCATCCGCTATTGCATTTGGCCCCTTAGACCACGTCCGATCGGACCCTATGCCCGACAGCCCCAGCAATCCCAGCCCGACCGATGTTGCCCCCACGCTGGCCGCCTTGCGCGCCGAGCTTGATCGCATCGACAACGCCATGCACGACCTGCTGATGCAGCGGGCCAGCGTGGTTGAAGGCGTTGCCGCCCTTGGTGCGCGCGGCAAGGTGGCGCTGCGCCCCGGCCGCGAAGCCGATATCATCCGCCGCCTGCTGCGCCGCCACCACGGCGCCCTGCCGCGCCGGGTGCTGCCGCGCATGTGGCGGGAGCTGCTGGCCGGCACAACCGGCATGCAGTCCAGCTATGTTGTTACCGTATGCGAAACCGATCCTGGCAACCAGTTCGTGCAATGCGCGCGGGAACATTTCGGCGCCCTCTCGGTGCTGCGCGTCCACCCGACCCCGGCGCAGGCGATTGGCGAGGTGAGCAAGGGCAACGCCATCGCCGCCGTGCTGCCGATGCCGGCCGAAGGCGAAAGCCCCACCCTCGCCTGGTGGACGGCGCTGCTGCACCACGATGAGCCGCGCATCCATATCGTTGCCCGTCTGCCGTTCTGGGCCCCACGCCCGGAAGGCGCGCCGCGGGTGCAAGCCCTCGTCGTCGCTGCTGCCGCTCCGGATGCCAGCGATGACGACCGATCGCTGCTGGGGCTGGAAATTGCGCAGGAAACCTCGCGCGCCCGGCTCACCAGCCAGATCGTCGCCGCCGGCTTCGCGCCCGGCACCATTATCCTGCGCCGCGATCCCGGCGCCGGCGTGGCCCAGGCGCTGGTCGATGTCGCCGGGATGGTGACCGACGATGACACACGCCTTGCGGCTATCGCCGAGCAGTTGCGCCCGCCCGTGGTGCTCGGCGGCTACGCCGTTCCAGTTGAGGGAGACCTTTCATGACCGATCCCGTCGCCACCACGCCGACCCCGCGCGCCAGCGTGCTGCAAATCGCCGCTTATGTCGGCGGCGACCACAAGCTGCCCGGCGTGAACCGGGTGATCAAACTATCGTCCAATGAAGGCGCGTTCGGCCCGCCGCCCGGCGCCATCGCCGCCTTCACCAAAGTGGCGGCCGAGATCCACCGCTACCCCGATGGCGGCTCGGTGGAACTGCGCCGCGCCCTCGGCGCCCGCTACGGGCTGGATGCGGACCGCATCGTCTGCGGCACCGGCTCGGATGAGTTGATCACCCATCTCTGCCACATCTATGGCGGGGCCGGGACCGACAGTCTGATGAGCATGCACGGCTTCACCATGTACCAGATAGCCGGCACCTATGCCGGCAGCCGGGTCATCAAGGTGCCGGAGCAGAACCTGACCACCGATGTGGACGCCATGCTGGCCGCGGTGACGCCGGAAACCACCATTGTCTTCGTCGCCCACCCGAACAACCCGACCGGCAGCCTGCTGCCGCAATCCGAACTCCGCCGCCTGCGCGACGGCCTGCCGCCGCATGTGCTGCTGGCGATCGACAGCGCCTATGCGGAGTATGTGGAAGCCACCGATTACGACGCCGGCGCGGCGTTGGTGGATGGCGGGGACAATACGATCATGCTGCGCACCTTCAGCAAGGCGTTCGGCCTTGGCGGCATGCGCGTCGGCTGGGCGTATGGCCCGGCGGCGGTGATTGACGCGATTAACCGGGTGCGTGGGGTTTTCAACGTGAACCTCGCCGCCCAGGCCGCCGCGCTTGCCGCGCTGGCAGAGCCGGGCTGGGTGGAAAAATGCCGCGCCCATAACACCGAATGGCGGGCCAAACTCGCCGCGGCGATCACCGCCGCCGGGGTGAAAGTGTGGCCCACGGAAGGCAACTTCCTGCTCACCGATTTCGGCACCGCAGACATTGCCAAAGCCGCTGACGCCCATCTGCGCGGCCACGGCATCATCGTGCGCGCCATGGCGTCCTACGACCTGCCGCAATGCCTGCGCATCACTGTCGGCACCGCCGAGGAATGCGGTCTGGTGGCCGACGCCGTTGCCGGCTTTATGCGATCCAAGCCATGACCGCCACACCGCCACTGTTCAAACGCATCGCCCTGCTCGGCATCGGGCTGATCGGCAGTTCCGTCGCCCGGATCGCGCGTGAACGCGCCGATATCGCCGGGGAAATTGTCGCCAACGCCCGCACCCAGGCCACGCTGGACCGGGTGATGGAACTTGGCTTTGCCGACCGGGTGGAACTCGACCCGGCCCGCGCGGTGGCCGGCGCGGATTGCGTGATGCTCTGCGCCCCGGTGGGGGCGTATGAAGCGCTGGCGCAAACCATCGCCCCGTATCTGGACCCGGGCTGCATCATCACCGATGTGGGATCGACCAAGCAGTCCGTGATCCGCGACGTGGCCCCGCACGTGCCGGCTGGGGTGCATTTCGTTCCTGCGCATCCACTCGCCGGCACAGAATATTCCGGCCCGGATGCCGGCTTCACCACCCTGTTCCAGGGCCGGTGGACCCTGCTGACGCCGCTGCCCGGCACCGACCCGGCGGCGGTGGAGAAAATCTCCGAGTTGTGGCGCCGCTGCGGCTCGATGGTGGAAGCGATGGAGCCGGCGCATCACGACCGCGTGCTGGCGATCGTTAGCCACCTGCCGCATCTCATCGCCTTCACGATCTGCGGCACCGCCGAGGGCCTGGAAGAGGAAAGCCGCGCCCAGGTGCTGAAATTCGCCGCCTCCGGCTTTCGGGACTTCACCCGCATCGCCGCCTCAGACCCGGTGATGTGGCGCGATATCTTTCTGAACAACCGCGAGGCGCTGCTGGAAATGCTGCAACGCTTTACCGAGGACGCGCAGGCCATGGCGCGCGCGGTGCGGTGGGGGGACCCGGCTTATATTGAGCATCGGATTCAACAGGGCCGGGCGATCCGGCGGAGTTTGATCGAGTTGAAGCAGGCTTAAGGTTCGTTCTTTTTGTGAACAAAAAGAACGAAACAAACG
>Ga0164296_1004482_pt1 | contig 12693 bp, 6 predicted proteins | sample GEODES057metaG_FD_113533 | JGI IMG/M metagenome (GOLD analysis project Ga0164296, IMG submission 113533) | Dystrophic lake water microbial communities from Trout Bog Lake, Wisconsin, USA - GEODES057 metaG | ecosystem: Environmental > Aquatic > Freshwater > Lake | place: USA: Trout Bog Lake...
GCTGTCCGACTCTGAGATAATTGCGATACTCATATTGTTCCACTTTGGTTCCTTCACCAATTTCAAGCACTACTACAACCATTATGTGAAGGAACATTTGTCGGATTGTTTCCCAACCCTGGTATCCTACAACCGTTTTATAGAACTTGAAAGTAGGGTATCTGTGCCTATGATGTTGTTCCTGAAACTTTGTTGCCTAGGCAAGAGCAGGGGCATCAACTTCGTGGATTCCACACACCTCAAGTCCTGCGACAACCGTCGTATCCACAACCACAAAGTGTTCAAGGGGGTGGCAGAGAGGGGAAAGACCTCCATTGGGTGGTTCTATGGGTTCAAACTCCACCTGATTATCAACGATATGGGAGAGATACTGTCGTTTTACCTCACCAAGGGAAATGTGGACGACCGTGACCACAAGGTGATGAAAAGCCTGTCGGAAAACATTTTTGGGTACCTCTTTGGCGACAAGGGTTATATCAGCCAAGCACTGTTTGATTTGCTATTTGAGGATGGCATACAATTGATAACCAAGGTTAGAAAGAATATGAAACAAAGGAACCTGACCGAAACAGAACAGATACTGCTCCGCAAAAGGGCAGTAATTGAGTCAGTTAATGATGAACTAAAGAATATTTGTAAGCTGCAACACACAAGGCACAGGTCTATCAATGGTTTCTTGTTCAATATAATGTCTGCTCTCGCAGCTTATTCCTTTTTCCCTAAGAACCCTTCCCTAAACATAAAAATGGAACATTCAAACCAACTTAAACTCGAAGCTTAACCCAAACTCACGTTAAATAGTATTTGTTGACCCACTAATCTCGACCCCATTAACGTTTGAACTCATAGATATTGTACCATTAATTACAAAGCCATTAGCAGTTGTCATCTGAAATCCTCCTAATCCAAGGGTCACCCCATTTAGTGTACTACTATTTTTAAATTTTGAGTTTAAGTCGGGCTTGTCAGGGTAATTTGAATTTGAAAAACCTTTGTTACTAAAAACGCTTATTACTGAGTAGAACCCCGATCGGATAGCAAAAAGTCCAACTGCTAAGTGAGTTGAAAGTTCGGCAGTTGTCATCTGTGCAAGGTGTTGCAAAAGATGAAGCAAAGAAATCTAAGTTATAAAATAAGGTTGCTTTGTTGTGCAAAAAAGACGTTCATAATTTCTGAAAGGGAAAAATATTAACCAATAAATAAAGCTTACTTTTGTTAAACCTCTTACCTTAAAACAACAAAGCAGGATTGTACAGGATGGTTGATGTATAAAAGAAAGGTAATTTTGCTTTTTGATTTTAAATATAGATGACTATTCGCTTTCTATTAAAATATAATCTTGCTGTATGAAAAGAAAATCACTTGCTATACTGAATAGCGTAACTGCTAATTTTTTAATACTATATAGAATGCTTTTAGGATTATCTACTTGCAAACCTGCGGGCTTGCCAACCCAATCTCCCATCTATTCCCTCAATATTAATAATAGAAAAAAAAGTTTTATGGAAAATATAGGTTGTTTGAACAAAACAATTTTACTTGTCATTGCAGGATTGTTATTTACAGTAGGCAGTTTGTCGGCACAAATAATAAATGAAGGCTTTGAAGAGGCAGACTGGCAAAGTGCATCTTTGAATCCCGGTAATAGCAAGACCACAAGTGGCTCGGTTGTTATTACAGCTACAAGTGCCAACAGTACCATGACTTATTACTTATCTACCTTAAGTACTTCATCATATACAGCTACCGTAGCAACTACCAAAGGAACCAAAAGCTCAAAATTTACTAGTACACTTACCTCCACAGGGCTTAATACTTCTCCCAATTCTGGTACTTGGTGGTATTCGAAAGGCAAAGCGACTACTAATGCCAATTTGCAGAATGGACACTCAGCATCACATTCTTGGGAAATAAGTAAAAGTGGTTATTTGATAACCCCAATCCTCAATGCAGGCATTGCTACTGTTACTTTTTGGGCAGCACCAACTGACAATTTCTTTATGGGGGCGACAACGGATACTGACAATCCAATACCACAAAATTTTAGTAGCAATTCAACCAATAATGGCTATACGCTTGGTGTAAGTACTTATCCAGCAAATGGTACTGGAGGCAATTCGTATATGCAGTCATTTACCTATTCAACAGCAGTGACTAGCCCTTTTGAATTTGGCGTTTTTAATGGAGGAGGCAACAATATTTTAATTGATGACATATCCATAACTATAAATCAAGGTACACAAGCAACCGTTACTACCGGAAATTATGCATCACTTACTGAAACTACTGTAGCAGTTTCAGGTACAATTACTGCCAATACCCCTTCACCAAGTGCTATTGTTACTTCGAGTGGAGTATGTTATTCTTCAACAGCCGCTATACCAGATACAAGTGGCACCTATACCATAGATGGTCCAGCAGGTGTTAGTTCTGGCTCTATTACAAGCACTATCACAAATCTTATCCCAAATACACTTTACTATGCAAGGGCTTATGCAATAACAACCGCGGGGGTAGTGTATGGAAGTACAATTTCTTTTACAACACTTGCCGCAACTGCGCCCATTCTTACTACTGTTCCAGCATCAAATATTCTTTCAACTAAAGCCACATCCGGAGGAAACATAAGCGACAGTGGTGGTGTTGCCATTATACAGGAAGGAGTCTGTTGGAGTACAACTTCTGGAAATGAAACAGCTACAGCAGGTACGAGTTTCACTAGTGATGGAACAGCAGGAACTACTTTTAGTAGCCTCCTAAAATCGCTTCAACCTTCCACAACCTATTATGTAAAGGCTTATGCAGTAAATAGTGTTGGGTTGTCTTATGCTAGTAATGAAATTAGTTTTACAACGGAAATTGCTGGCCCTATTATTACAGCTTCTGCCGATACCATAACCTTCCCTACTGTAACAGCGAATAGCAACCCTAAAGTATTGAGTGATACAATATTTGCTACTAATCTTACACCTAAAGATAGCGTCATAAATGTAGCAGCTCCAGCCGGATACCTGATTTCTACTTCTAGCAGTGGGGGTTTTACAGACTCATTATCAATTCCATATAGCAATGGTACACTTTCAAAGACGGTGATTTATATAAGTCAAATAACAACTAGTTATTCTCAAAATATTGGCAATATAACTTTTAGTATTGGCGGAGTGGTCAATCCCAATTTCGATCAGATTGTTTTGATTGATAATATTATACCAGACCCAAATGTGCTTACCAATTTAGGAACAGATTTTTGGGTAGGGCATGGATTGGAAGAAAATATGGTGAATAAAGGTAAGTATGGCTTGCAAGTATATATTGCAACCGGTGTCCAGCAAGCCGTAGCCAAAGTATCAATACCAGGCATTCCATCATTTGCTCCTCAGTATTTTACAATACCGCCCAACACAGTGCAGATTGTTTCAGGATTTCCAACGGGTGATGGTACCGCTACTAACAAAAGTAAGGCGGCTGATGCCAGGTTGTATTATACGGGCTTAAGTAACAGGGCCATACACGTAGAAGTAACTAATAATGTACCAGTAGCAGTATTCCTCTATGACTATGCTACTAACAACTCAGCGGGAGGAAGTATGGTATTCCCAACAAATACCTGGAACTCTTCTTATATAGTTCAAACTTATGGAGGGGCTAGTTCAAATCAAAACCCTCCTAACACTTATTTCTTTGTAATGGCAAAGGAAGATAATACCAAAGTATATTTTACACCAACGGCTTCAATCATAGATTCAGCCTCTTCACCCATTGTCTCTGGAAACATTGGTGGAACAATTGCTTATGCTGCGGGTGTAAAAGATTCGGTAATCCTGAACAAAGGTCAGGTATTTAATGCCATAGGCATGGTTGACCCAGGTGGAATAATTAAAAACAAAAAGGACAATGGGATTAGTGAAGATCTTACTGGTACTACAGTCTCAAGCGATTGTGCTCATCCAATTTCTGTATTTGCTGGTAATAGCCGTACTTTAATAAATACACACAATATCGGTTGTACTCCAGATAAGGGGTCAGATAATTTGATTCAGCAAATGTTCCCTAAAGTGGCATGGGGTACCAAATATTTGACCGTACCGACTAAAACAATGGAATATAATTTATTCAGGATAAATGTACAGGACACCAATACGATAGTTACTGTTGATGGCAGTGTTTTGGATAAAACCTTACCAACAACATATTGGTATCCTAATGGCTTGTATTATGAAATTGAGGGAAATACTTGCAGGGAAATTACAAGTAATATACCAATTACAGTAACGCAATTCATCCTACCTGGTAAAACTTGCGTGGGGGCAGATAGTGGTAACAATGGTACTGGTGACCCTGAAATGATTTTGTTAAGTCCTGTTCAGCAATCCATAAAGACTACAACGGTTTATGCCCCTAATTTTCAAGATAAAAATTCGGGTGGGGCTTACATCAATGTGGTGATTCCTACTAGCGGTGTCTCTAGCTTTAGATTAGATTCTGCGCTTAACCCTGCACAATATGTGGATACAGGATCAAGCAGTTATCCGGACACTTTGGGGGCAAGTTATCCTTATTATCCTGCCGACACCCTTATTCCTATTGCACAAGCATTTAAACCGTTTCCTCAAGACTCCGCATATTCTTGGGCTAAATTTCATGTTAATTACTATAATCAAGGAGCAATTAACACTTATGATTCTTTAAATTTTACAGGTATTCATACAATGTCTGCATCAGTTGGTTTTAATGCAATAGCTTATGGTGTTGCTGATGGTGAAAGTTGGGGTTATAATGCGGGTACTACAATAAACGATTTGACTGATGTTATTACCACAAAGACTCCTTACGGTTCAGCACCAAGTGCCACAACTTGCAAAGGCAACACAACTTGGATAAATATTTCGGTGCCATTTGATACTTTAAAAATCAGTAGCATTGAATGGAAATCTGCCAATGACCCTAGTATTATTCCATCCAATTATGACACTAGCGTGAATAAACCTGTTACTGTAGGTCATTTTGTACAGAATGGTATTACCTTTTACACATTCCAGTCCCCAATAGCGTATACGTTTGACAGTCTTGGAACTTTTAACTTCGCAGTAACTGTTTATGGCTCTTTCTCAAATGATTGTGGAGGTTCAAAAACTTATAATGTACCTATGACCATTGGCAAGGATATAACTAATTTCACTTATTCGCCCATTAGTTGTGGTAGTGCAACTTATCAATTTAAAAATATTACCCAAACCTTCTCTAGTGCAAGCGATTCATTGATGAGATGGACATTCCCAGACAATCTCTTCGACTCTAATGGTACTAGAAGAGATACAGCCTTTAAATTTACATTGGTAGCAGCTAATAATCCGGCAAATGAGACTGTAAAGCTTCGTTCAATTAACACAATTGGATGTTATTCAGATACTGTTAAAACATTCTCTGTATTGATTGCCCCTCCACCAGTAGCTGCTTTCGGTCTTAAGGATAGTATATGCAGTGCCCCAGGAACAGACACCTTCACAAATAATACCGACATCAACTATTCAACTACTTATGGTAAGCCGCTTACTTATTTGTGGAACTTTGGGGATGGAGGAGCAACCAGTACAACTGCCAATCCAGTGCATCAGTATACAAATTCAGGAAACTATAATACAACTTTGATTGCAACTTCTGCTGCTAATTGTAGTGATACTGCTAAACATACTTTAGTTGTCGAGACGCCTCCTGTCCCTTCCGTTATCAGTCCTGCATCCCCTGTTACTACTTATGTGGGGGAACTTCCAGTAACCGTTACGGATAATGTTAATAACGGAACTTGGGTTAATACAGAAGCAAGGATTGCCTCCATGGATGCAAATGGTAATACCGCATCTTTGAAGGGTTTAACCAAAGGAAAAGATACAATATTTTATATAGTACCAGCCAAAGTTTGTAATGCAGATACTGCAAGTTTCATACTGGACGTAGAACTCATTGATGTTTATATACCTAATTTGTTTACGCCAGATGCATCTAACAACAACATTTTCTATATTAGGGGTAACAGTGCCTTATATAAAGATGCAGAATTATGGGTGTTTAGTTCTTGGGGTAATCAGGTATTCCATTCTAAGGGGGGTGTTGACGATATTAATACAGGATGGAATGGAACTTACGGCGGTAAGCCACAGCCAAGTGGAGTATATGTTTATGTAGCAAAAACCACAAAACAAGACGGAACTCCAATACTAAAGAAAGGTTCAATCACTTTAATAAGATAGGAATATGATCAGCAAGGTTAAAAAATATTTGGCAGTAGCATTATTTACGATGCTTACAACAGCAGTTGTAGCACAAATAGATCCACACTTTACTCAGTACTATATGTATCCTTTGTGGCTTAATCCAGCTTTAACAGGTACATTCGATGGTAACTATCGGGTATCTGTAATACAAAGACAACAATGGGGAAGTATCACAACACCATTTACAACCTCTGGTCTTTCGGCCGATATGACCACTAGAAAGAATCTAAACTTTGGAGTGAACTTTTTGCAGCAAACTGCTGGGGATGTTGGCTTTAAATATACCACTGGCAATTTATCTGTTTCTTACTCAGGCATACGTTTCGGTAGAGAAGGGGATAAGGTAGTGACTTTCGGTATGCAAGGCGGTATCTTAGGTAGGAGTATAGATTTGTCAAATGTACAAGTCAATGATCAGTACGATAATGGTAATATTAATGATGCAGTAATAGCACATCCATCGGCTTCAGCTTTTGATATGAGTGCAGGTGTTTTTTATTATGATGCAGATCCTGATAAAAAGGTAAATCTGTTTGGTGGTTTTTCCGCAGGACATTTAACCCAACCTACCGACCCATTCTTATCGTCTGTTTCTGGTGCCAAATTACCTATTCGTTATACGACCCATGCTGGAGCAAATATCTATTTGTCCGAAAAGGCACAATTGGTTCCAAACGTATTGTTTATGAATCAGGGTAATGTAAACGAAGTAATGCTTGGTGGTTATGTTCAGTTGACAGTAAATGAAACAACAGATTTTACAATTGGGGCAAACTATAGGGTTCAAGATGCCATTAGCCCATACTTAGGATTCAAATTCGGCAGTTTTACCCTTGGTGCAAGCTATGATGTCAACTCTTCTCAGTTGGGTAAATTGGTAAATGGCACAAGTGGGTTCGATTTATCGTTGATGTACACTGATAGCAAGAAACAGAAAGGATACTTTAAGTGTCCTCGGTACTAATATTTTAATGGCTCAGATCAAATTATCATAAAAATATTTCTAATGAATAAGATTGCCATACTCGGCTTAGGTATCCTGATTCAGTTAGGTGGGATTGCACAAAAGAAATCAGATTTAAGGAATGCTGATGGGTTTTATAAAGAAGGTGACTACTACAATGCCATTGTGAGCTACGAAGTATATTTGGGCATAAGGAATCCTGTAACAACATTTTCTCCTTACACCCTTAAACGTAAAAACAATGTTTCCAAGGTGGATACTAGTACTGCGGCGGCTGTTAATATCATTAGCACTAGTAGTGAAGTAACCAAACAAATTGCTTGGCAGCTAGGTGAAAGCTATCGCCAGTTATATCATTATCAGCGCGCCGAGGCATGTTATGCTAGGTTGGTGGCACTGGGTGCTGATGCTGATTATCCGCAAGCACTTTATTGGTATGCAGTATGCCTACGCAGCAATAATAAGTTTGATGAAGCCGAAAAGCAGATAAAACGGTTCCTGCAAGAGAATAAAAAGGACAAAGTCAATACAGATTTGGGTAATAAGGAACAAGCAACACTTGCTTACATCAGGCAACAACTAAAGAGAACTGACCTATCGCTTTCTTTTAATAAACTAAAAGGCAATGTTGGGCAAACAGAAGGAGCCTATGCCCCCATTGTTTTTAATGATACGCTACTGTTTACATCTGCCCGTATAGTAGACACGGTAAGTAAATATAGTAGTATAAACGCACACGTAAACCATCTTTTCTACAATACAATTGCAAGCAACAGTGCTGTTAATGGCAATGCAACTATTCTTCACTTCCCTTCAAAGTTGTCGGCAAATGAAGGAACATCTGCATTGACACCGGATAAAAAGAAACTTTATTTTGCTAGAAGTAATGCTGAACATGGCAAAACCCTATCTACAATTTATGTAAGCAATAGATTGAGTGATGGTACTTGGTCTGAGCCAGAAAAGCTAGATGGCAAAATAAATAAAGCGGGTTACAATTCAATACAACCTTCTATTACCCAAGACGATAAATACTTTTTGTTTGCATCTGATAGGGATGGTGGCGTTGGCGGATTTGATATTTGGTGTTCAGCAATAGACGCTTCGGGCAACTTGGGCGAACCTTTTAACCTAAAAAGTATCAACACAAAAGAAGATGAAGAAGCACCTTTTTATCATACAAATAGCCAAACATTTGTTTTTGCAAGTAAAGGATATTTGGGCATGGGTGGCTTTGATTTATATGCAGCCAAAGGAGATATTCTTCACTTGCAAACACCAGATAACTTGGGTTATCCTACAAACTCGCCCAAAGATGATATTTATTTCTTTAGTGCATCAAGTGATAGTCTTTTGAAAAAGTCTTTTGTAAGTTCGGATAGGGCATCTGATTGTTGCTTGGAATTGTTTGCTGTAGACAAGACTTATCCAGTAAAACATTATCAAAGCATAAGAGGTATTGTAAGTGATTGTGATAGAAATAGTCCCTTGTCGGCAGTTTCTGTTTCAGTAAAAAATACTCCTGCCAACTACAACGTTACCACTTCAAGCAATGGTGCTTTTATAGTGGCTTTTGCAGATTCAGTCACAGGATTTGATGTAGAAAAAGATGGGTTTAACGCTAAATCAATTCCATTTGCTGTAGCGAATAGTATTACTAAAGACACGATTTATAAAGTTTCTGTTTGTTTGGATAAGATTCCGCCCCCCCCTGTCGTAAAAGTAATAGATTCGGTAAATGTTAGTGAAAAGCCATTAATCGTTTACTTCGATTTCGACAAATCAGACATCAAAACGGAATATGCGCCTGTACTTGATCAGGTCGTTGCTTTATTGACTAAATACCCGACAATTTCCTTGCAGTTCGATATTGCTGGTTATACGGATGCAACAGGTTCTGATGAATATAATTTGAAGCTTGGTCAAAGAAGGGCTGAATCTTGTAAGCAATACATTGTTAGCAAAGGAATTGATGAAAAACGTGTGACTTTGAAGTCGTTTGGTAAAACTGCACCTGTAGCAACAAACGCAAGTCAAGACAATCCAGAAGGAAGGGCTTTGAACAGACGTGTTGAAATAAATGTAAAAGCTGCGAAGAATAATTAGAGTAGTTAGTAGTGTTTGGCATTCAGTAAACAAAAAAGCCCTTGAAGATTATCCTTCAAGGGCTTTTTTTATTGCACTAATATCTACTAACTAATATCTAATACTACATTCCTTCACTCAATTCCAACCAGCGGAATTCTTTCATTCCCAACTCGTTGTCAATAGCAATAAGTCTATCACTGAATTTCTTTATTTCATCAAATGCCAATGTCTCATTACTCATTTTATCTACAATGGTTACCTTTTCTGCCTCTAGTTTCACAATTTCTTTCTCTATGTTTTCAAACTCCTGCTTCTCTTTAAAAGAAAGTTTCCTTCCTTGTTTCTCCGCAGGTTTGGCTACTTCTATAGGTTTGATTGCCACTGGTTCTGGCTGTGCATTTAATGAAGAGCCTCTTCTCTCCTTTTCCTTTTCTTCCAATCTATATTGGGTATAGTTACCCGGAAAATCCCTCACTTCGCCATTGCCATCAAATACAAACAAATGGTCAACCAATCTATCCATGAAATATCTATCGTGGCTCACAATCAAAACGCACCCTTGATAGTCATTTAGGAAGTTCTCTAATACCGCAAGCGTGGGCAAATCCAAATCGTTGGTAGGCTCATCGAGAATCAAGAAATTGGGATTGGTGAATAGAATAGTTAGCAACTGCAAGCGCTTTTTTTCACCACCACTCAATGAGTTAAGGTAAGTATATTGCTTTTCTGGAGTGAACAAAAACAACTCCAAAAACTGAGTAGCATTAAGGCTACTGCCATCAGCGAGCGGGAAGTTTTCGGCAAACATTTTTACGTATTCTATAACCCGTAAGTTCTCTTTTATTTTAAGCCCTTGCTGAGAAAAGTTCCCGAATATGATGGTATCCCCCACGTTTATCTTACCACTATCTGGCTTTTCAATCCCTTGTAGTATATTTAGGAAGGTAGATTTACCAACACCATTCTTTCCTATCACCCCAATCCTTTCCCCTTTGCTGAATGTGTAATCGAATCCCTTTAAAATGGGCAAATCCCCAAAACTTTTATACACCTTCTTCACTTCCAGTACCTTCCCTCCTATCCTACTCATCTTCACCTGTAATTGTACTTGAGCATCCTCAATCTTTTGCTTGGCACGCGCTTCTACTTCATAAAAATTATCTTGTCTGCTCCTACTTTTAGTACTTCTTGCTTTGGGTTGTTTGCGCATCCATTCTAGTTCCTTGCGGTATTGATTTTTAGCTTTATCAATGCTCGCCAGTTCGCTCTCAATCCTTGCCGCTTTCTTCTCCATATAGTTCTCGTAATCACCCACGTATGTATATATGTTCTCTCTTTCCAGTTCCCAGATTTCACTACAAACTGCATCCAAGAAATAACGATCGTGCGTTACCAATAATAAGGTAATATTCTCCGAACCAAGGTAATGTTCAAGCCATTCAATCATCCCCACATCAAGGTGATTGGTCGGTTCATCCATCATCAATAGTGTATGCTGATGCTCAAACCCAATATCTATCAATGTCTTTGCCAATGCAGCCCTCTTACGCTGACCGCCACTAAGACTACTTACTTTGTTTTGAAGGTGATGGATGTTTAGCTTTCCCAATATCTGATGCACTTTTGCTTCATAATCCCACGCCCCTAGTTCATCTATTTTACCAATACATTCCGTAATCATATCTGCATCATCGGCTTCCAATGCAGCTTCATATTGGCGCATCACACTCATGATAGGGTGATTGCTAGTGAAGATATTTTCCAATACTGTTTTGTCCTCATCAAATTTTGGATCCTGCTCAAACAAAGCCACAGTAACGCCTTTACTGATATGGACTTTTCCAGATTCCTGAACTTCTTGCCCTGCCAATATCCTTAACAACGTCGATTTACCAACGCCATTGCGGGCAATCAGCGCAATCTTTTCTCCTTCGTTGATATGAAATGTAATGTTTTTGAATAATGGATTAATACCATAGCTCTTTGTTAAGCCTTCGACCGTTACGTAATGCATGCTGCAAATATAGCGTTTGGGTAGTTGGAGTAGTGAATTATAGTTATGAGGAATAAGTACAATTGCTAACCAATAGGTACTTTTTTTCAATATATACAGCAACTAAACAGCTATGGATTTGAAATCCATAGGTTGAAAGGCAGTTGACTGAAAGTCATTTGAAGGTGCAGTGAACAGCATTGAAAACTGTAAACTAAAGTTCATTAAAATCATTCAAGAATAAAATTCTGGTCACTATTCGGGTTGTCCTTATGATGGTCAAGGTACTTCTGAATCATTTCATCTGTGATATTACCAATACTCCATGCCCCATAACCTATCCCCCATAAATGCTGACCCCAATAACGGCGCTTCAACTCTGAAAACTCATCCAACAACAAACGTGCACTCCTACCCTTCAATCGTTTCACAATCTCACTGACCGACAACTTTGGCAGATAACTCAAATGCAGGTGGACATGATCCTTGCTCACTAATCCTTTCATTATCCTTATATCCATACTATCACATACCTGACGTATCAAATCCCTACAACGCAACTGTACATAGCCACGCAATACACTATACCTATATTTCGTACTCCAAACTATATGAACATGCAACTCATAAACACCGTGACTGCCTTTGCGATTTTATTCCATCTTACAAATTTATTAGATTTGTAGAAACTAAAGTCTTGCACTAAAGTGCATAGCTTAAGCTAGCGTGTTGTAACCAGTTAGGTTTTTAGAAATATACAAAGCCTTAAATACTGTTTCATACACCATAAATACTGTTTCATACACCATAAATAGTGTTTCATAAGCCATAAATAGTTTTTCATGAGCCACTATCCAGTAGAAAACGGCACACTTGCACCTTTTTTGGGGTTATTTAGCACTTTTTGAGGGTTATGAACCACTATTTACGGCTTATAAAATCGTTTTTATGACAAATAGTCATACGTTCAGAAAAATGAAAGAACAATAATGGTTAATGGTTAATTGATAATGGTTAATTGATAATGGTTAATTTACTATTGAAACGTGAGGAAGTGGTTTTGATTTGGGAACTTTTAAAGAGTTTTGAGGAGGGATTTTGGGAAGGATATTGAAACCATTGGATAGTTTGAATTAGGAAATATAGATTTCTATATATTTGTATTGACGCTACTAACAAACTACCGTAACTATTTTTTAAAAGGGTTATTAATCAACCAGTTATAAAAATAAACGCGGAAGTAGAAGAGCAATCAGTAGCGTCAATTAAAGAGTTATACAAAATTGTGGGCGGGGGGAAGTTCCTACACACCAGTTTTTAAGTACCTTCTGGTTGTCAAAGGAAGTTTGTAAGAAGCCGAAGGTACGTTAAAAACC
>Ga0164296_1004485_pt1 | contig 12691 bp, 10 predicted proteins | sample GEODES057metaG_FD_113533 | JGI IMG/M metagenome (GOLD analysis project Ga0164296, IMG submission 113533) | Dystrophic lake water microbial communities from Trout Bog Lake, Wisconsin, USA - GEODES057 metaG | ecosystem: Environmental > Aquatic > Freshwater > Lake | place: USA: Trout Bog Lake...
CCTGCAAATATCGCCAAACCTCGCCAAATTGCGATGTATATCACCAAAGAATTAACGCAAAAGAGTTTGCCTGAGATTGGTGAACTTTTTGGTGGTCGCGATCATACAACGGTTTTACATGCTGTTCGTCGTATTGCCGATGCGCGTTTACATGACAGTCATCTCAACCATGAATTGCACGTCCTTGAGCAAACTTTAAAAGCGTAAAATAAGCGTGTGGATAAGGATGTGGATAACAGCGGTATAAGAATGTGAATAAGTTGTTAAGAAAATGTGAACAAGTACCTTAAAACACGAAAGATCCCCTTTTTTAACAAGTTATCCAAAAATTATCCTTGCCTTATACAGAAGTTATCAACAGCTTTTAATTGTTGTAAAATATTGATTAGTAAAGTGATTTAGACTTATCCACCGTTTTTCAAACCCTTATTACTAGTACTAAGACAAATATTTTTATTTTAGGAATAACAACATGCAATTGGTCAGCACAACACGGGACTTACTTTTAAAGCCCCTTCAAGTGGTTAGTGGAATTGTCGAGCGTCGCCATACCTTGCCAATTCTTGCAAACCTATTGCTTAAAAAAAACCAAAATCACATTTCGTTTATCTCTACAGATATTGATATTCAAATCACCACCTCAACGGATTTCGGTATTGGCGAAGAAAATACAAGTATCACTGTTGGTGCTAGAAAGTTATTAGATATTTTACGTGCGATGCCAGAAGGACCTGTTTCATTAAATGTAAAAGACAATCGCATGGTGGTTCAAAGCGGCAAGAGTCGCTTTTCATTGCAGACACTAGCAGCGAACGAATTTCCAATCATGCAAGAAAATTTGCAAGAGGTAAGATCATTTTCTGTCCAACAAAAAGAATTTAAACAACTGATTAGCCAAGTCTATTTTGCAATGGCTCAACAAGATATTCGTTACTATCTCAACGGCATGTTATTTGTTTTAGAAGGATCTAAGTTGATTGCAGTAGCAACGGATGGTCATCGTTTGGCATACGGACAAATTGTTTTAAAAGAACCTTTTACTGGTGAAAGCGCCAAAATTGAGGTCATTGTTCCTAGAAAAACGATCTTAGAGTGTCAGCATTTATTGGAAGAATCAGAAGAGCCTTTGCATATTCAAATCAGTCCGTCACAAGTCAAATTTTCCTTTGGTGCCATTGAACTATTATCCAAACTTGTTGAAGGTAAGTTTCCGGACTATCAACGGGTCATCCCAAAAGGTCATAAAAATACGGTTCGTATTCATCGGGAAGGATTTCAGTCGGCATTGCAACGCGCTGCGATTTTGACAACGGATAAATTTAAAGGGATTCGTTGCTCTTTAAAAAATAACCTCATGCTTGTTCAATCCACAAATGCTGAACAAGAAGAAGCTCAAGAAGAGATTGAAACGCACTATGCCGGAGATGAATTAGATATTGGTTTTAATGTGACATATTTACTTGATGTATTAAGTAATGTCAAAAATGAAGAGATTGAATTAAGTCTTGGAGACTCTAACTCAAGTGCTTTAATCACCATACCGGAAAACGAAAATTTTAAATACGTTGTAATGCCAATGCGTATTTAAGCCATATAAGAACACATGACAAGCGAAACCCTCTCAGTAACAGATTCCTATAGTGCCTCATCAATTCAAATATTAGAAGGATTAGAAGCCGTCAGAAAACGCCCTGGTATGTATATTGGGGATACCTCAGATGGAACAGGACTGCATCATTTGGTGTTTGAAGTTTTAGATAATGCGATTGATGAAGCATTAGCTGGCCATTGTTCGGAAATTACCGTAACAATCCATACCGATAATTCAGTTTCGATTATTGATAATGGGCGCGGAATTCCAACTGGTATCAAATACGACGATAAGCACGAACCAAAACGTAGTGCTGCAGAAATTGTGATGACCGAGCTTCATGCTGGTGGTAAGTTTGATCAAAATAGTTATAAGGTTTCCGGCGGTCTGCATGGAGTTGGCGTCAGTTGCGTCAATGCTTTATCGAAATGGTTAAGATTAACGATTCGCCGTGATGGTAAAACCCATTTTATGGAGTTTGTCAGAGGAGTCGTCCAGCATCGTGTTACTGTTGCAGAAAATGGCGTCATGGTTTCTCCAATTACGGTCACTGGAACAACAGATAAACGTGGCACAGAAGTGCATTTCAGTGCTGATGAAGAAATTTTTGGCAAAGTCGAATTTCATTATGAGATTCTCGTTAAACGGATTAGAGAGCTTTCTTTTCTTAATAATGGGGTTCATATTCGTGTTATTGATGAGCGATCAGGTAAAGAAGAAGATTTTGCTTTTTCAGGCGGTGTAAAAGGCTTTGTTGAATATATAAATAAAACAAAAACAGTCTTACACCCAAACATTTTTTACGCCATTGGTGAAAAGCAAGCAGAAGTTGGCGGCATGATCACCTCCGAGATTGCTATGCAGTGGAATGATGGTTACAACGAACAAGTACTTTGCTTTACAAATAATATTCCGCAACGTGATGGTGGGACCCATTTAACGGGTCTACGCGCAGCGATGACGCGGGTTATTAATAAATACATTGATGAAAATGATTTGGCGAAAAAAGCAAAAGTCGAAGTTACCGGCGACGATATGCGTGAAGGTTTAACCTGCGTTTTATCTGTAAAGGTACCAGAACCAAAATTTTCGAGTCAAACGAAAGACAAATTGGTTTCGAGTGAAGTTCGTGGTCCAATTGAAGAAGTCGTATCATCAACGTTAACTGCGTATCTGCAAGAAAATCCAGTCGACGCCAAAATGATTTGTGCCAAAATCATTGAGGCAGCTCGCGCTCGTGAAGCTGCCCGTAAGGCACGCGATATGACACGCCGTAAAGGCGTTTTAGATGGCCTTGGATTGCCAGGCAAACTTGCGGATTGTCAGGAAAAAAACCCGGCAAATTCAGAATTGTTTATTGTTGAGGGAGACTCTGCGGGAGGTTCAGCCAAACAAGGTCGTGACCGAAAGTTTCAAGCCATTTTGCCCCTTAAAGGGAAAATTCTGAACGTTGAAAAAGCACGTTTTGACAAGATGCTTGCTAGTCAAGAAGTGGTAACGTTAATCACCGCACTTGGCACAGGGATCGGTGTCGAAGAGTACAACATTGAAAAGCTGCGTTACCATCGCATTATTATCATGACCGATGCCGACGTAGACGGAAGTCATATTCGTACACTCTTACTCACGTTTTTTTATCGACAAATGCCTGAGCTCATTCAGCGAGGACATATTTATATTGCACAACCACCACTGTATAAAGTCAAACATGGAAAAACAGAGCAATATATTAAAGATGATGTTGCCTTAACAACCTATCTAATTGATATCGCACTTACTGGTGCTCAGATCATCAATGGTAGTCAAGAGACATTCGAGGGTGCTTCTTTAAAAGAATTAACTAACTTATATTATTTGACACAAACAGTAATCGATCGACTATCACGCACGATGGACTCGGATGTGTTGCGCGTGATTAGTGAGGGTGTCGATATTCATTTAGAAAATAAAGAAGAAGCAGAAAAATCGGCTCACGATTTATCACAGGCACTGAATCAACGTTTAGGCGATCACAGTCAAAGTTTGGAAATCATTGCACAGTTAGAAGAGCGTACGGAAAGATATCGTTTAATGGTTTCGCGTAGGGTACATGGCAATCTCAAATTAACATTTGTGAATTCAGACTTCGTACATGGCTCGGATTACGCTGCGATTAAAGCCTTTTCTCAATCTGCCGCGGGCAAAATTGGTATAGGGTCCAAAGTCAAACGCGGTGAAAGTGAAAAGAGCAAAGAGATTGATGTGAATAATTTCCAAGAAGCGGTTACATGGCTCATATCAGAAGCAGAACGTACCGTTTCTAGACAACGCTATAAAGGTCTTGGTGAGATGAATCCAAGTCAGCTTTGGGAAACAACCATGGATACACAGACTCGTACTCTTTTAAGGGTTCAGATTGAAGATGCGATTTATGCGGATCAGACTTTTATGACCTTGATGGGTGATGATGTCGAACCCCGCCGAGCATTTATTGAGTCCAATGCCTTAATTGCAAGAAATATCGATGTCTAAAAAAGAAACTTCGGCGCTTCCAAAGGTTTTACATAAAGCCTGCATTGAGGTTCATGAGTCAAGCATTCATGGTAAGGGCGTATTTGCTTGCGAACCGATCCCTAAAGGCGCGTGCATTATTGAATACACGGGTGAGCGGATTTCTTGGAAAAAAGCCATCAAGCGTCATCCGCACGATCTCGAGCAACCGAATCACACCTTTTATTTTTCACTTTCTAATGGCAAAGTCATTGATGGCAAAGTACATGGCAATGAAGCGAAATGGGTTAATCATTCTTGTGCACCCAATTGCGAGGCCACGGAGTTTGATATTAAAAACGACCAGCTTCGCGTGTTTCTTTTTGCGAAAAAGAATCTGCGCGTTGGCGAAGAATTGTTTTATGACTACAACTTAGATGTGGAAGAAAAAAAAACCAAAGCACTGCAAAAAGAATATGCATGTCGGTGTGGCAAGAAAAGCTGTCGTGGCACCATGTTAAGTTTGCCTTGAAGTACCAATGTTATTTATTTCGATCTTAGAGCTAGAGTCGGCAATTAACTACTGGCGTTTAAAATCTCCTTCTGTAGGAGAAACTCTACAACTCAGTCCTGAAGTTGCCGCGTTGGCAAAACATTATGCAATGTTAATTATTCAAGGTGCCCAACGAGAAGCCTTGGATCTTTTGGATGAAAAAGCACGTGAGGCATGGTATGGTTATCAAGACGCTATGCGACAGCAAAATGAATTGACGGATACACACAAAGGGGCATGATGTTGGATCACGGAACGTTTGATTACATCATTATTGGTGCAGGTAGTGCCGGATGTCTTTTGGCAAATCGTTTAACGCAAAACCCTCATACCAAGGTATTGCTATTGGAGGCAGGAGCGAAAGATGACTATCTTTGGATTCATATTCCGGTTGGATATCTGTACTGTATTGACAACCCTCGCACGGATTGGCAATTTAGAACTGCACCGATCCATGGTCTAAATCAACGGTCTTTGCTTTATCCGCGCGGTAAAGTTCTCGGTGGCAGCTCTTCCATTAATGGCATGATTTATATGCGAGGTCAAAGCCAAGATTATGAAGAATGGGCCAAACTGACCGAAGAAACGGATTGGTCTTGGTTGCCTAGTTTAGAACGCTTTAAACAATTTGAAAACTATTATGGTGGTTCGAACCCTTGGCATTCAGACCAAGGTGAATGGGCTGTAAGTCAACAGCGTTTAAAGTGGAAAATCTTGGAGCAGTTTAAATTGGCGGCGATGGAATTTGGCGTTCCAGAGACTACCGACTTTAATCGAGGCTCCAATGAAGGCGTTGGCTATTTTGATGTGAACCAAAAAGATGGCTTTCGTTTAAATGCTTCAAAGGCATTTCTTAAAAAAGCGGCTCAGCGTCCAAACCTCACCATGATTACAGGTGCTTTAGTACAAAAGCTTATCATCGACCCCATCACGAAGCATTGCACAGGTGTCGAGTTTCTCGGAGGTGATCAAGTCCACCAAGCCCAAGTGCAAAAAGAAGTGTTGTTGTGCGCGGGCGCTATTGGCTCAGTTCAAGTTTTAGAGAGATCCGGTATTGGTCAGGGGTCCTTATTGCAAAAACTTGGCATTCCAGTCATAAAAGACGCGCCAGGAGTTGGAGAAAATCTTCAAGATCACTTACAACTGCGAATGATCTACGAGGTAAGTAATATTCAAACACTGAATACCAAAGTGCAATCCCTTTGGGGAAAAGCGATGATTGGCTTAGAGTATGTCCTCAAACGTACAGGCCCCATGTCGATGGCGCCATCACAACTCGGTTTATTTACCAAAAGTGCTCCTGAAATTGACCGCCCTAATTTACAGTATCACGTGCAACCACTTTCTTTAGATCGTTTTGGCGAAGATTTACACGCGTTTAATGCGTTTACTGCCAGTGTGTGTAACCTGCGCCCAACATCGCGTGGCAGCGTGCATATCACCAGTCCAGATGTGATGGCAAAACCCAAGATCGATCCGAACTATCTATCTACCCAAGTAGACTGTCAAATTGCGGCTGCTTCGATTCGTGTCACCAGACAGTTGGTATCTGGCGCAGCTCTTGCACCCTACGCACCCCGTGAAGTCAAACCGGGCGACACCTTAACCACCGATGATGATTTAGTGCGTGCCGCAGGGGAAATCGGAACAACAATTTTTCATCCAGTGGGAACTTGCAAGATGGGCCGAGACAGTGATCCCTTGGCTGTTTTAGATGCGCATTTATCCGTTCGTGGTGTTTATGGACTACGGGTCATTGACGCCTCAGCGATGCCTGTCATCACTTCGGGCAATACGGCAGCTCCAACCATGATGATGGCTCAGCGAATAGCAAATATTTTAGTAAAGTCCGTATAAACCCCTAGAACAAAAGCTATCTCAAAAAGCGTTTTTGTACTATTCTCTTGGTCTATGAATGGAAAAGTGTCCCATGTATATTCTTGAAACTGAAGGCCTAACGAAGTCGTTTAAAGGGTTTACGGCGGTCAATGACGTCAACCTTAAGGTTCGTACGGGTACCATTCATGCCTTAATTGGACCCAATGGGGCAGGTAAAACAACCTGTTTTAACTTACTGACGAAATTTCTGACGCCAACGCATGGCAGGATTTTGTTAAAAGGTCAGGATATTACCCATCTGTCTCCTACAGAAATTGCAAGTCATGGTGTGATACGTTCGTTTCAGATATCGGCGGTATTTCCGCATATGACGGTTTTAGATAATGTGCGTATTGCTCTGCAAAAGAAGCTTGGCACCGAATACCACTTTTGGCGCTCACCGAGTTCACTGAATGTACTAAATGATAGAGCTCACGAACTTCTTGAGGTCGTTGGTCTGCAGGAATTTTCCGAAGAGTTTGTTGTCAATCTTGCCTATGGGCGCAAGCGCCTATTGGAGATAGCGACTACTTTGGCCATGGATCCTGAAATGATGCTTCTTGATGAGCCTACTCAAGGAATGGGTCATGAGGATGTCGATCGTGTCACAACACTGATCGCCCAAGTTGCCAAAGGCAGAACGGTATTAATGGTGGAGCATAATATGAAGGTCGTTGCCAGCATAGCGAATACGATTTCAGTATTGCAGCGCGGAGCCATCTTAGCTGAGGGTAACTATGCTGAGGTATCAGCGAACCCATTGGTGATGGAAGCATATATGGGAACGGTAGAGCAAGAATAAATATGACAAGTGCTATCGAAATTTCAAATTTACATGCCTGGTATGGGGAGTCCCATATTTTGCACGGCGTTAATCTGAGTGTGCAAGAGGGTGAGGTGGTTACCCTTTTAGGCAGAAATGGTGCGGGTCGCACCACGACCCTGCGTGCGATACTTGGTTTGACAGGAAAAAGGACCGGCTCAATCAAAGTGAATGGTACGGAAACCATTGGTATGGCGACACATCAAATTGCCCCCTTGGGTATTGGTTATTGCCCAGAAGAACGCGGTATCTTTTCGACTTTGTCAACGGAAGAAAATTTACTGTTACCACCGATTTTGCAGGCTGGTGGTTTCACATTGGATGAAATTTATAATATTTTTCCGAATTTGCTCGAGAGAAAAAATAGCCCTGGCACTAGACTGAGTGGCGGGGAGCAGCAAATGTTAGCAATGGCTCGCATTTTAAGAACCGGAGCACGGGTTTTGCTTCTTGATGAAATTACCGAAGGTTTAGCGCCAGTGATTGTGCAAAAACTCGGACAGGTTGTTAAAGCGTTACGTGAAAAAGGTTTTACGATTATTTTGGTTGAACAGAACTTTCGTTTTGCCGCCCCGCTAGCAGACAGACATTATGTGATCGAACACGGTACCGTCGTTGAAACCGTTTTAAGTAATGAGCTGTTCCAAAAAACAGAATTGCTCAATAGTTATTTGGGCGTCTAATCAATTTTAATTTATGGAGATTGTAATGAAAATGAAAAAAGTAGCGCTTGCTGTAATGATGCTTACCTTAAGTGCCCAGGCATTGAGCCAAGCGAATAAAGAGCCATTAAAGATTGGTTTTATTACGGACATGTCAGGTTTATATGCGGATATCGACGGTAAAGGTGGTATTGAGGCCTTTCAAATGGCGATTGATGATTTCGGTGGCTCCGTGTTAGGTAGAAAAATCGAATTAATTACAGCCGATCATCAAAATAAACCGGATATTGCTGCTGGAAAAGCACGCGAGTGGATTGATCAACAAGGTGTCAACATCATTTTTGGTGGTTCTAATTCGGGTACGGCCTTAGCTACGGCTAAAGTGACCGATGAAAAAAAGCGCTTGTACATTAACAATGGTGCGGGTTCATCCGCTTTAACCAATGAGCAATGCTCCCCTTATACCGTTCATTACACCTATGACACTATCGCATTGTCGAATGTGACAGCAAAAGCCGTGATGGAACAAGGCTTCAAATCTTGGTATTTTTTAACTGCAGATTACGCGTTTGGTCAGCAACTACAAAAAGATGCTGCTCGGGTTGTTGAAGCTGGCGGTGGTAAAGTGGTTGGAGCCTCTAAGCACCCATTAAGTGCAAGTGACTTTTCATCCTTTTTATTGCAAGCACAAAACTCTGGTGCGCAAGTCTTAGGACTTGCCAATGCTGGTGGTGACACCATCAACTCTGTAAAAGCAGCGGCTGAGTTTGGCATTAACAAAAAAATGAAAATTGCCGGTTTATTGGTGTTTTTAACTGATGTGAACAGTATTGGTGTAAAAAATGCCCAAGGCTTATCGGTCGCTATTCCATGGTATTGGAACCAAGATGAAGAAGCGCGTACTTTTGCTGGTCGTTTTATTCGTATTATGAAGCGGATGCCAACGATGAACCAAGCGGGTGATTACTCTTCAATGATGACTTATCTCAAGTCGGTGAAGGCGGCTGGTACGGATGATCCAGACAAGGTTCTTACTGAAATGAGAAAAATGAAGATTAATGACATGTTTACTAAAGGCGGTTATTTACGCAAAGACGGAACAATGATGCATGATTTTTATTTGTATGAAGTCAGAAAACCAGAAGAGGTTAAACAACCGTGGGATTATTACAAATTAATGAAAAAAGTGCCCGCGGATCAAGCCTTTAATCCACTATCTGAATCAAAGTGTGCTTTCATCAATAAATAATGGATATTTTTAATTTGTCCATGCAAGCGGTTCTTGGCCAACTCCTTTTGGGGTTGGTCAATGGCAGTTTTTACGCCATGCTTAGCTTAGGCCTCGCAGTGATTTTTGGTTTGCTGCGGGTGGTGAACTTTGCGCATGGCGCCGTTTTTATGATGGGCTCGATGTTGGCCTGGATTGGTTTAACCCAACTTGATTTATCGTATTGGATCATGATCATTGTTGCACCGTTGTTAACGGGTTTGGTTGGGATTGCTATTGAAAAAGGACTCTTAAAAAGACTCTATGGTTTGGATCCTTTATATGGCTTACTTTTGACATTTGGTGTCACGCTGTTACTGGAGGGTTTTTTCCGTTCTTTTTATGGGGTTTCAGGAATGTCCTATAACGTCCCGGACTCGTTGCAAGGGGCGGTTGATTTAGGTTTTATGATCCTACCGTATTACCGTGGGTGGGTGGTATTGGCTTCTTTAACAGTCTGTTTTGGAACATGGTTTCTGATTGAAAAAACGAAGATTGGTGCTTTGTTACGTGCAGGAACAGAGAACCCAAAGCTGGTTCAAGCCTTTGGCGTGAACTTTCCGTTGTTAGTGACCTTGACCTATGGTTTCGGTGTTGCATTGGCTGCTTTTGCGGGTGTTTTAGCGGCGCCGATCATCCAAATTTCTCCCCTGATGGGTTCTAACTTAATTATCACCATCTTCGCGATTGTCGTGATTGGTGGTATGGGCTCGATTATGGGTTCGATTTTGACAGGATTAAGTTTGGGACTTCTTGAAGCATTTGTAAAAGTGATTTATCCAGAGGCTTCGAGTACCGTGGTCTTTTTTGTGATGGTCTTGGTTCTTCTTTTAAGACCGGCTGGCTTGTTTGGTAAGGAAGCATGATGAACCGTAACCGAATGCAGTACATCATTGGAGCATTGCTCTTACTCGCCTTGGTTCTCCCTTATGTTGCGTATCCAATCTTCTTGATGAAGATTTTATGTTTTGCTTTATTTTCATCGGCGTTTAATCTTCTTCTTGGTTATACCGGATTGCTTTCCTTTGGTCATGCAGCATTTTTGGGTACGGGCGGGTATATTTGCGGGTATGTGATTCGTAATCTTGGTTATCCACCAGAACTGGGGATTCTCGCAGGCGTATCGTGTTCTATGGTTTTGGGTTTAGTGATGGGTGGGTTGGCGATTCGCCGTCAAGGGATTTACTTTGCCATGATCACGATGGCCTTAGGTCAGCTTGCATACTTCTTTTTCCTTGAGGCGCCTTTTACTGGTGGTGAAGATGGGATGCAAGGGATTCCAAGAGGGCGTTTACTTGGACTCATTGATTTACAGAGCGATATTACGATGTATTACGTGGTCCTTTTTGTGACGGTTGCATCCGTTTTATTTATTGCTAGGGTAACGACGTCACCGTTTGGTAAGGTTTTATTTGCAATTAAAGAAAATGAACCACGGGCGATTTCCTTAGGTTATAAAGTCGACCGCTTTAAATTATTGGCTTTTGTTCTTTCTGGGGCCTTGGCTGGTTTAGCTGGGAGTTTACAGGCCTTGATGCTGGGTTTTGAAAGCTTGTCTGACCCACACTGGACGACCTCTGGACTGGTCATTTTGATCACCTTAGTTGGCGGTGTTGGGACGTTGATTGGACCGATTGTTGGTGGTGTCATCATTGTCGTCTTAGAGCAAAAGGTGGGCGATATTGGCACCTGGCTATATCACCTTACCAGTATTGAATGGTTCAATACCTTAGGTGAGTCGGTCTCCATCGTGACGGGTTTAATCTTCGTCATCTGTGTGATGTCTTTTCGGAAAGGCATTATAGGAGAATTACAAGATCGCTGGAAAAGCCCCTAATTCATTGATATAAAAAAGAATTTTGAGTGTCAAAGGGCGTGTTCGCGCCTTTGACTGATCCTTGATACAATACATCTGTCACGGTCTAACGAAATAGTGCGCTTGACCATTGTGAACAAAAGACCTATTCTTTGTTTCACGTGAAACATAACCACCTTCGGAAAAAATGATGTTGGAATTTAATAGAAAGTTTGATGTCATTGTGATTGGCGGTGGCCATGCGGGGTGTGAGGCTGCTTTGGCGAGTGCGCGTATGGGCTGCGAAACCTTGCTCTTAACGCACAATATTGAAACCCTTGGCACAATGAGTTGCAATCCATCCATTGGTGGAATTGGTAAAGGGCACCTTGTCAAAGAAATCGATGCGATGGGTGGTGCGATGGCAAGCATCACCGATGTAGCAGGAATTCAGTTTCGGATCTTGAATTCGAGTAAAGGTCCTGCTGTCAGAGCAACACGCGCTCAAGCAGACAGAGCCTTGTATAAATCGGCTATGCGGAGTTTATTAGAAAACCAACCGCATTTAACATTATTCCAAGCCTCGGTCGATGATCTGATATTAGACGGAACACGGGTGGTGGGGGCAATCACGCAATTGGGTTTACACTTTCATGCGAAGTCCGTCGTTTTAACTGCAGGAACCTTCTTAGATGGAAAAATCCATGTCGGTTTGCAAAACCACTCGGGAGGACGTGCTGGTGATCCTGCGGCAGTGCGTTTATCCGCGCGTCTGAAAGAGCTGCAACTCCCTCAAGGCAGATTAAAAACAGGTACCCCGCCCAGAATTGACGGACGAACAATAGATTTTTCTCAATTAACTGAGCAGCCCGGGGACTTAGATCCTTTACCCGTTTTTTCCTTTTTGGGTCGAGCCGAACAACACCCGAAGCAATTACCGTGTTGGATAACACACACCAATAGCCAAACCCATGACATTATCCGTAGTGGACTAGATCGTTCGCCCATGTATACCGGAGTGATTGAAGGGGTAGGGCCACGGTATTGCCCCTCTATCGAAGATAAGATTCATCGTTTTGCAGCCAAGTCGAGTCATCAAATCTTCTTGGAGCCTGAAGGACTGAGCACTAATGAGTTTTACCCAAATGGTATTTCGACTAGTTTGCCTTTTGACATCCAATTAAGACTCGTTCAAAGCATTCCTGGCTTACAGAATGCGCACATTGTCCGTCCAGGTTACGCAATTGAGTACGATTATTATGACCCACGTTCACTGACACAAGCCTTAGAATCCAAGCATATTGAAGGCTTGTTTTTTGCTGGACAAATTAATGGCACCACTGGTTACGAAGAGGCAGCAGCACAGGGCTTGTTGGCAGGTTTGAATGCAGGACTACGCGTTCAGGAAAAGGCGCCTTGGCACCCCTTGAGAAGTGAAGCCTATCTCGGGGTATTGGTCGACGATTTAACGACCAAAGGCGTTCAGGAGCCATATCGGATGTTCACCAGTCGGGCAGAGTATCGGCTAAGCTTGCGCGAAGATAACGCCGATATGCGCTTAACTGAGGTTGCTCGATCGTTTGGCTTGGTAAGTGATGCACGATGGGCGTTCTATTGTCGTAAACAAGAGGCTGTTTCACGTGAAACATCGCG
>Ga0164296_1004487_pt1 | contig 12688 bp, 9 predicted proteins | sample GEODES057metaG_FD_113533 | JGI IMG/M metagenome (GOLD analysis project Ga0164296, IMG submission 113533) | Dystrophic lake water microbial communities from Trout Bog Lake, Wisconsin, USA - GEODES057 metaG | ecosystem: Environmental > Aquatic > Freshwater > Lake | place: USA: Trout Bog Lake...
ATAAAAATGCTACGTTCAAGCTTTTCGTGCGATTTGGCCAAACCGGAAAGATCAAATTGTATCTAAATCTGGAAAAGCCAGCACCGAATAGTGGTTTTTCGGTATCAGTAGATGGTGCTGAACAAGTGATCCTAACTGCTGAAAAAACAGAGAATAGCCTTTTCATTGGACAATGGAATATACGCGATACCGGCTATGTTGCTTTTGAAATTAAAGGCCAATCCGCCTCTGGTACAAAACTTCCACAGCTGAAAAGTTTAACGATAAGCGGTGCTGCCGTGACCAGCAAAACCAATTATGTAAAGGACAATGAAGGACAGTTCTTTTACTGGGGCAGGCGCGGTCCATCAGTTCACCTGGGATACACGGTGCCAAATAATGTTAATGCTGAATGGTTTTATAATGAAGTGACCGTACCGGTGGGTAACGATGTATTAGGCTCTTATTTTATGGCCTGCGGATTTGGGGAGGGTTATTTTGGCATGCAGGTTAATTCAGCCACTGAAAGGCACATCTTGTTCTCAGTGTGGAGCCCATTTAATACCGACGACCCAAAAAAAATACCAGACGATGAAAAGATCAACCTACTAAAAAAAGGAGAAAATGTACATACCGGTGAGTTTGGTAACGAAGGATCTGGCGGACAGAGTTATATGAACTATTTGTGGAAAGCCGGCAATACCTATCGTTTCCTGGTACATGCTAAACCCACCAGCAATGGGCGGACAGCATATACTGCCTATTTTTATGCGCCGGAAAGTGGTAAATGGACCTTGTTAGCAAGCTTTAGCAGACCCAAAACCAACACCTATCTCAAACACCTGCATTCGTTCCTTGAAAACTTTGAGCCTGAAACTGGTCTTTTTACCCGTTCAGTTCATTTTAATAATGAGTGGGTATGCGACAGCAATGGTACCTGGATCGAATTGACCAAAGCCCGCTTTACAGGCGATAATACGGCAGTAAAAGGTTACCGCATGGATTATGCAGGAGGTATTACCGGCAATGAATTTTATCTTAAAAACTGCGGCTTCTTCAATAACTATACACCCAGGAACATTTACTTTGAACGACCCGCTTCCGGCAAGAAACCAGAGGTTGATCTGAGTAAGCTTCCATAACGAGATCTTGTTATCAGGTATCAGGTATTAGTGATGTGTTTCCAGTAAATACAACCTAATACCTAATACCTAATACCTAATACCCAATACCCAATACCTACTCCCCCTCCTTCACCACCAGCAACCAGCCCTTGCCCTTCGCAACCGGTATATCCTGACCATCCTTAAATTCAGCTTTAGGCTGAAAATTGCTGACTTCAGGCGCAATAATTACTGCTTTCGCAGGATCAATACCCAAGGCTTTCCAGTCGATCGATAGGCGGATATTTACGTCGGAATCGGCCCAACTGGCAATGGATACAAGGGCACTTTTATCTTTTTTATAAATGGTAGCCAACACTGCCGGGTTATTGGATTTAACCGGGTTATTTTCAACCCAGTAGCCGACCATCTTACTGCCCTGTATGCCAAAGCTATCCCAAACCTTCCAGATCGGACGCGGATCGGCGTTGTCGCTCCAGGGCATCCTGTTGGTCATTCCATAAACCATACCACGCCATGGATTACCCCCACCCTGCAGCATCTCGCCCATCAGGCCAAATGGTATCCCCGAAACTTCAGTCAAAAAGAAATCCGGCGAGTTTTGTTCATAATCAAAATACTCACCAAACCAAAGCCTGCTCAGGTAAGGAAAATTTTCAAGGTATAGGTTGGCGCTGTTATTAAATCCGTCTGCCTTGTCGTATTGGTTCGCCGAGTGCAAGTCGATGATCCCGGGATGTCCATCGGCAGTCAATACTCTTTTTATCCTTTTCATGGTAACCCGGTCAAATGCCACATCGTCAAGGTAAATACCGTCGATACCAACGTTCTGCACCAACCAGTTCATGCCTTCAACATAATAATTGTGCCAGCGGTTCATGCCACTGTTGATGATCGCTGCATCATGAAATTCGGGCACATACCATGCGGCAATATAATCGTCCCCCAGATGCTCCTGCAACCATGAATAACCACCGCCCTTACCCGGCGAAAATACTTCATGCCCCAAACTACGCAGCGGGTAAAGCTCCTGAGCACTATTGGATAACTCTCGGATGGTATTGTAGATCTTCACCTTTAAACCCTTGCTGTGCGCTTCATCAATATAGGCCTTCATTGCATCGTGGGCAATAAATGGATAGTTGATATAAGGGTTTATCGGCGTTCCGTGGTGAATATTCACAACGGTTGCACCGGTAGCTTTGATCGTATCCAGATTTTCGTATTTATGGTAGAACCGGGTAGCCCACTGAAAATCAGTATTGATGGCATGAAAAGGTGTGATCAGTAAATTAAAATTATAGTAGAGGACATCCCCTTTTTTCATTGTCCGTGAGCCGCTGTAATTATTGACCCAAACCGTACTGTCTGCCTCGGTGATCCGGATACCGCCTTTATTATCATTACCCCACGATGTTGGCAACAGCAATGGGCGTTGTAAATAAAAATTGGTGTTCAATGGCCTTACGTAATGTTCATCGCGTAAAGAATATTGTAAACCGGCATTAACATCACCTATCCAGGCACCATCCTGGTTCTTATTGGCAACATCCCATTTCCATTCGAAGTTGGATGGGCGTTTCTCGCCTTTTAAATTAAGTCCCATCATATACTTCGCCGAGTTTTGGCTAAGTGGAAAATGTAAGCGCAGATCATTGAAACTGACATCTTCTAAAGCGGTTACTTTAACGGTATAAGCCATAAAACCGTCGAATTCTATCGATCCGTTAACATCCATCTGCAGCCCGGCAAGTGTGTTTTTTGCTTCCCACTTAACGGTACCCGAACTTGTTTCAGTAAAATTCAGACCCGTTGCATTCCATAGCAGCTTTTTGCCGTCCTTATCTTCCAGCATAAAGCTGATCGGCTGGTTTAGTACCTGTTTTGGATGATCAGTTATACTGGTCATCTCGGGTGTAAAAAAAGTCTCGATCTTTGCAGGGAAACCAGTTTTATCTAAAACAATCGCCCTGCCCAAAAGTGAGATCGTGTTCTGGTCAACCTTAAGCGGTAGATACGGTTTGATCACCTCGTTTTGCTGCGCCAGGGTTGAATTAAGCCAGGTAAGGCGGGTTTGCAACTGCGGTTCATCTACTCCCCCATTTTTCGCAAACTTTGCATTTACTTTGATCGTGATATTGATAGAAGAAGGCGCTGCATTCCTGGCACTCAGCGTTACTTTGCCCTTGTAAATTCCGGCAGCGATATCCGATGGGATATTAACCAGTACCCAAAGTGCCTGCACATCCCCCTGCTTAATGTCTACATCTTTTGTAAACGGTTCTCCTTTATAATCCACACCAGCTGTATTAAGGCAGGAAATGGCTCTAGATGAAATTAAGCCGCCGGTAGCGTTCCGCAGATCAGAAAAACTCAAATTAACATCTTCAAGGTTTTGTGCAAACGGGAATACACCCAATTGATAAGAGAAGTTTTCACCTCTTTCTGTTTCGGCAAAAAAATTACTTTGCAAGCCCTTGCTGAACCACCGTTGGGGCAGATCGTGCTTCATTTTAATGGGATGGGTCCTGTCCTCCGGAAAAACAAGGTATTTTTTCGCACTGTTCAATTTTTCTAAAGCATTGGTTTCACTTGCCGTGGCGATCACTTCCATAGGGTAAAAACTATTGATCGCATTGATGGATTCGATCGCTTCAATCTTAGCTTTAACATATTTACCCGATACATTCAAACCAGCAAGCCATTTTGCATCCGCTGTTTGCACAGGTTTTAAGTATTTAACGTTAGGATAATTAGACTTACGGTCGACTTTATAAGGCAAATAATAGATATAGTACTTGTTGCTCAGGCCGGGCTCAAAATATACCGTGCCACTTTCGCGACTGATCTTTTGCATACTAACATTCAGTATCCTTTGGTTGTTGCCGGCATCTACAACAAAGAGTTGTTTATTTTCCGGATGGAGATCATTCCTTCGCCAATTAATGACCGCTTTGGCCACCTTGCCGCCATTGGGAATAAGCGACAATACAACCCGTTGATTGCCCAGCGAGTCGGCATCCCAGCTATTATTACCATTAATATATTTTACCTCCTGAGCCGAACAAATGCTACCAACTAATAGCAGTGCGAATAAACAAATATTTTTCATCCAACTAATATTTAATATTATGTGTGCGCACACATTGCGCTTTGCGAATATAGTTCAAAATACAATATAGCAATTGACGAATTGATTTTCGAATATAAAGGAAGGATTCAAAAAAATGATCGTTTTCATTCTGTGCTATTGCTTAGCATAGCAAAATCACCTGACCGTTAAAAAAGAAAAACCGGACCCAAAAGGATCCGGCTTTAGAAAAGTTATTTAATACCCCTATTAAAATAACTAACCAAAGGAAAAGAATATTTAGGGCTTCTCCAAATTTTGGATACAATAATTTGTAAAAAAATACAGTACAAATTTAAGTTGAAGTTAAATTAATATTAAATCACAAACTGGCTGAATCAATTATTTATTTGAATTAAACAGTTGAAAGAATAACCCTACCGAGTCGAAAAAAATCAAAAAAAACCGCGCCGTAAACGGCGCGGTTTTTTCAGCCTTCATTTATTAAGCTTTTTGTATCAAATCATTCAAATCGTTCGATCCGGCTTTAATGCGCGATTTAAGCTTATCAGACGCTTCTAATCCGGGCTCAGCTAATTCATGCGACTTATTTTTGGCTTTGTTCACCAGATCGTCCTTCAAGCTTTCAAGCTCATTTACAGATTCTCTGAATTTCGATTTTGAACGCTCAATAGCATTGGTTCCGTATTCCCTGAGGCTATTCGCTGCCAATTCGGCCTTATTTCTGACCGAGCCGGTCAGGTCGTTTACATAATCAGAAATTTCTTCCCTAAGCTCCGAGCCACTTGCCGGTGCCAAAAGCAAAGCTACGGCTGCGCCTGCTAACAGTGCTACTATAATTTTCCCCTGGTCTCTCATAATATGTAAATTTCGAATGTTTATATATAAATAACAAACCTTTAGCCTAAGTGTTTATCTTTTATTTTAAAACTTCAAATTGATCAGAAATAGCTATCAAATAAAAAAGTCACAGCTTTTGACTGTGACTGTAAGCTTGGCAGTGGTATTATTTATAATTAAATAACTTTTACTTTTACTGCATTGAGGCCTTTACGTCCATTTTCAACTTCGTATTCAACGTTGTCGTTTTCGCGGATCTCATCGATCAGGCCAGATGAATGCACAAAAATATCCTGGCCACCTTCAGCAGGTACGATAAAGCCAAAACCTTTTGTTACATTGTAGAATTTAACGGTTCCTTGTTTTTGCATTAGAATTAATATTTAAAGGCACCAAGGTAGGGATAATTATTTATTTACAAACAAAATCAGCCAATTTGAAGCGAAGGATGTTACGCGTTTCTAAGTAAATATCCTATTACATTTGATTTATACGATCTGTTGTTGCCCTATTAAAAGCCAAACGCTTTTTCGAAAAGTCGGCTCCCCAGATGAGTTCTTAGGAGAATGCCGCCAACCAGCACGGCCAACAACTAGCCCCTTTTTATTGCAGTCTGCTTTTATCTGCCAGGATATCATAGAGGTAAGGATCCCTGAAATCGGGTGTAAAATGGAGCACATTATTTAATTGGGCAAATGCTACTGGTTGATGGGTAGTAGTAAGCACAATTGCCGGCATACCTGCATTTTGTGCCGACTCAACCCCTTTGGGCACATCTTCAAAGACAAGGCAGTCTTGTGGTGCTGCATTCAATAATCCGGCTGCTTTCAGAAAGGTTTCGGGATGTGGCTTACTTTGCAATACATCGTCGGCGCTAACTATCGCGCTGAAATAATGCCTTATATCAAGGTTATCCAACACGAAATCGATATTAAATGGTATGGCAGCCGAACCAATTGCCATCGGTACGCCCATCTGATAAGCCTTCTCTAAAAATTCGCGCAGCCCGGAAATTAATTTCAGATTAGGAAGAAATTCCTCCTGGTACCGTTGCTCTTTCTCCAACGACAAGTTGTCCATCTCGGCATCTGTAAATTTTCCGGCACCAAACAGGCGTAACAAAACCTCCTGATTTTTACCATACATCTGTGGCTTAACCTGCTCCCACGTAAAATTGCCACCTAATACATTATTCAAAAGGTACAACCAACCACGGGTATGGTAATCCATATCGTCGATCATAGTACCGTTAAGGTCGAATATTAGGGATTGCATTGGGTTGATTAGGTTGAGTGAGTTGGATTAAGTTGATTGGGTTGGATTGGGTTGGGTTGATTGGGTTGGATTGAGTTGGGTGGTTGGATTGGGTTGATTGGGTTGGATTGGGTTGATTGGGTTGGATTAAGTTGAATAGGTTTTATTAAACTAAATTATCTCGAATTAGCTTTCCGGATTGCTGTTAGTACAACCCTTTCAACTCACTCAACTTATTCAACTCACTCAACTTATTCAACTCACTCAACTTATTCAACTCACTCAACTTATTTAACTCACTCAACTTATTTAACTCACTCAACTTAATCCAACTCACTCAACTTAATAAACCCCATTACCTACCGAAAATACACCTCACTCCACCTCAGCTCGTTCTTCAGCTGGCGCAGCTCAGTATTTTTACCGATGAGAACCGATTCGATACCTGCGATTGCTGCAAAATCGTCTAAGTGCTCAGCTGTTAAATTCTGACTGTAGCAAGTGTGGTGAGCTCCTCCTGCTAGTATCCAGGCAGCGCAACCGGTTTTCATATCAGGGTAAGGTTTCCACAAAACACGGGCAACTGGTAATTTTGGCAGATCTTCTTTAGGTGTTACTGCCTCAACCTCATTGATCAATAACCGGAAACGATTGCCAAGGTCGACAACAGATGCGTTTAATGCAGGTCCTCCAGCCACGTTGAATACCAGCCTTACGGGGTCGGCCTTGCCGCCAATACCCAGGGGATGTATTTCGCATTTCGGCTGGCCATCAGCGATAGATTCGCAAATCTCGAGCATGTGTGAACCCAAAACCAGTGGGTCGGATGGGTCAAAATGGTAAGTATAGTCTTCCATAAATGCATTACCGCCTTTCAGGCCACTGCCCATCACCTTCATGGCTCTCACCAAAGCGGCTGTTTTCCAGTCGCCCTCAGCTGCAAAACCATAACCTTTACCCATTAAACGCTGGGCAGCGATACCCGGCAATTGTACAAGGCCATGCAGATCCTCGAAAGTGTCAGTAAATCCCTTAAAATTTCCGTCTTCCAAAAAAGCCTTCAAACCCAGTTCAATTCGGGCAGCATCACGCAGGCTGGTATAATTTGCGCCACCCTTTTTCAGTGAGGGAACAACGGCATAAAGCGCTTCATATTCAGCCGTTAACTGATCAACTTCGGCATCGGTTATCGCGTTAACTACTTTAACCAGATCGCCTACCCCGTGGGTATTTACGGAGTAACCGAATTTCAATTCGGCTTCAACCTTATCGCCTTCAGTTACGGCTACGTAGCGCATATTATCGCCAAAACGTACAAAACGAGCCCCCTGCCAATCGTGCCAGCCGGCAGCAGAACGTGTCCAGGTATTGATCTGATCCAATACTTCGCTATCCTGCCAATGGCCCACTACAACTTTACGCTCTAATCGCATACGCGTCATGATAAACCCAAACTCGCGGTCGCCATGAGCACTCTGGTTCAGGTTCATGAAATCCATATCGATGCTGTTCCATGGAATATCGCGGTTAAACTGGGTATGCAGGTGAAGCAGCGGCTTTTGCAATATTTTCAAACCACCGATCCACATTTTAGCCGGTGAAAAAGTGTGCATCCATGCAATGATGCCGATACAGTTCTTTGCCGCATTGGCTTCCTGGCAGATGCTGTATATTTCTTCCGGCGATTTTACGGTTGGCTTAAATACTATTTTAACCGGAATCTGACCGGCCGAATTCAAAGCCCGGGCAATTTGCTCCGAATGTTCGGCCACCTGCTTCAGGGTTTCCTCGCCGTATAAATGCTGACTGCCTGTAACAAACCAGGCTTCGTATTGCTTTAAGTCTATCATCGAATTATAATAAAGTTTTAAAATTAACCATCAAACCAATGCCTAATGCCTAATGACAAATGACAAATGACAAATGACAAATGACCAATGACCAATGACCAATGACCAATGACCCCCTCACTGTCCATAATAAGACCCCGGTCCGTGCTTGCGCTCAAAGTGTTTGTTGATGAGCGATTCTTTCATCGTTTTGCTATCGGGGTTTATTTGTTGGGTTAGCAAGGCCATTTGAGCTATAGATTCTAACACCGCACTATTATAAACTGCCTTTTCGGCCGATTTACCCCAGGTAAATGGAGCATGGTTGCCAACCAATATCATTTCAACATCCTTATGATCCAGGTTTCTTTCTTTCAAACAATTGATGATCTGGAAACCGGTTTCATATTCGTAGTCGCCCTTTATCGCACTATCGTCCATTGGTTTTGCGCATGGTACATCGACGGTTAAATGGTCGGCATGGGTCGTGCCATAGATCGGTATATCTCTTTGCGCCTGTGCCCATGATGTTGCGTAGGTTGAATGGGTGTGACAGATACCGCCGATATCCCAATGCTTGTACAGTACTGCATGAGTTTTGGTATCTGATGAAGGGCGCAAAAGGCCGTCTACAATATTGCCATCAAAATCCACGATCACCATTTTGGCCGGAGTAAGCTCAACATAAGGTACGCCACTCGGTTTTATTGCAAAAACACCCAGGTCACGGTCGGCAGCACTAACATTCCCAAAAGTAAATATAACGAGGTTCAGTTTCGGCAGCTCTAAATTGGCGTCAAAAGCCGCTTCGCGTATGTGCTGATATTTGTCCATTTAATTTGAATGTTGTTCGATATATTTCCCGAGTTCATTATAACGTTTGAACCGCTTTTCGTATAATTCAGCTTTGGCTTTATCAGGGAAATATTCCTGATCAAAGCCTCCGCCCATGGCTTCCATAGCCACTTGCACATCAGGATAGATACCGGCAGCAGTTGCGGCAAACATAGCAGCACCGAGGGCGCAGGTATGCTCAAACTGATGTATGCGGATAGGCATCTGCATAACGTCGGCCATCATTTGCATGATATAGGGCGATTTTCTGGCCACGCCTCCAATTCCTATTAAACCTTTTACAGGCACCCCTTCTTCCCTGAAACGTTCGACAATACTTTTAGCACCAAAACAGGTCGCTTCGGCTAAGGCCCTAAATACCCGAGGAGCATCACTGCCTAGGCTCAAACCGCTGATGGACGCTTTTAGCAACTGATTGGCATCAGGTGTTCGTCGGCCATTAAGCCAATCGATCGCTAATTCAGCATTTTCATCCGGGGGTAATGCAGCGGCTTGTTTGCTTAATTCCGGTATTATCTTGTCCGTTATTTGTTTCTTCAGTTCCTCGTCGGCAATAAATTGCAAAGGCCATTCCAGTAGTTTCCGGAACCAGGCATAGGTATCACCAAAGGCCGATTGCCCGGCTTCCATACCGATCATTCCCGGAATGACGGAGCCATCTACCTGCCCGCAGATTCCATGGATCAATTTATTTTCGAAATCAGCTTTGGGCGCCACCAGCATATCGCAGGTTGAGGTACCCATCACTTTGCTCAGGTGGTAAGGTTCGATCTGCCCGCCAACGGCACCCATATGCGCATCAAAGGCACCAGCGCCAATGATGACCTCGGTTGATAGGCCAAGTTTTTGCGCCCATTCAGCACTCAGCTTACCTGCAGCTGTATCAGCCGTGAAAGTTGCTTTGGGCAACCTGGAAGCGTAACCTTTTAAAAGCGGGTCCAGCGATGAAAAAAATGCATCCGGCGGATAGCCATCATAATGTTCGGACCAAATCGCTTTATGCCCTGCCGAACAACGACCGCGTTTAATTTCATCCGCATTTGTTCCGCCTGTCAATAGAAATGGGATCCAGTCGCAATGTTCAACCCAGGTATAGCAAGCATTTCTTACCTGTTCGTCGGCACGCAATACATGCAGTAATTTGGCCCAAAACCATTCTGACGAATAAATGCCGCCAACATATTGCAGGTAATTGATATCAAATTTCAGGGCATGATCATTAATTTCCGATGCTTCTTTGATACCGGTATGGTCTTTCCAAAGCACAAACATCGCATTTGGATTATCTTCAAACCCGGCAGTTAATGCAAGCGGAACGCCCGCCTCGTTAACCCCGACGGGCGTTGAACCGGTAGTATCAACCGAAATTGCTTTAACTGCAGCAGCTACTTCAGGGCCGGCTTTTTTAAGGCAGTCTTTGATCGTTTGTTCAAGACCTTCGATATAATCAAGCGGGTGCTGACGGAACTGGTTTTGGGTAGCATCGCAATATTTGCCTTGTTGCCAACGGGGATAATTAAAAACCGAGGAAGCTATTTCTGCGCCGTTTTTCGCATTGACGATCACTGAGCGAACTGAATCGGTGCCATAATCTACACCGATAACAAACTGATCTGCTGACATTGTTGATATAATTGGTTAACCTTGATCCGGCAGGTAAACTTAATAATAATTGTAATATCTACACTAAAAAATAGATTTGATATTATTGTATCGTACCCGTTTTTTTTAACGTATTATCATTTAAAACCGCCCGCCTTCCTCAGCATTTAATAATTATATTGCAGACACACTGATGAGAAAACTAAAAATGCTGACCCTGGCTTGCTGGGCACTATTTACCTTTAGCGCCTGCCTTGTGCATAAGGGCCCGGTTACCAGTTTCAATGGTCCTGCGTTTTATAATAACGATGTTTCGTATCAACCAAAACCGCTCGCAGCCGACAGTATACATCATGCAACTTATTTATCAGGATCCATCATCCAGGGCCAGGGCGCAAATTCAAACGACGTGGTCAATGCCGGGCAATTAAACCTTAGTATGGCTTTTACTACCAAACATGTCAATTTTTCTTTAGGGGCATTTGGTGCATTGGGCAGTTTTACCAACAAAACGGTACCGGATACCCAGGCTTATTACTTTCGAAATAAATCTACCGGTTCAGGTGGCGGCAGGGCATCCTTTAATTATTATATCACTTCCGGCAAAGTTGATATCCGCATCATCGGAATTGAAGCCACCTATAGCCATGAATTCGGCGAATATGCTGATTTCAGAAAACAGGTATTGGGTCAGCCTTATTACTTTACGATAACACGCACCGACCTGTTTACCTATGGTGCAAGTAGCGAAGTTGCCTGGTACGGGCGCGATCCCAGCTTTCAGTATGCTTTTCGTTTATTTTTCGGGCAGACAAATCCCGGTTTCACCAGCTTCAATCCGGAAACTTTTCAATTCCAGACTCAAAAATTCGCCGCGTCGCTGGCTTATTTTATGCAGATAAAAAATGTATTTATGATCGTTGATATGAATCCCAACGGTGGGCATTTTTCGCTGGGATATCGCTTTCAATAGGAGTAGAAAACAAACCAGTTGCTATGAAACTAAAATTTAATATCCTTGCAGCCTGCCTCCTGTTTTTGCTAAGCGGATGCGAACGACAGATCTACACACCAGCTTTATACCACCAGGATATCGCCTATCAGCCTAAACCTGCATCATTTGATTCCCTTAAAACAGCCAATTATATATCTGGTGGTATCAACTATTACCTCGATCAAACCTGGTCTGACCTGCTTGTTAGCACACAATTTAATTTTAGCCGTGCACACGTATTCAATAATTTCAACTTGTCATATGGTGCTTTTGGTGTAGCAGGTGATTATGATAAAGGCGGTGATGATTCATCGCCCACCGATTTTAGCGGTAGATTTTTTGGTGCAGTTGGTGGCAGGGCATCCGCTAATTTGTTTACTTCCTACGAGAGGATGGATTTTCGTTACCTGGGTTTCGAAATGGCCTATAGCCATGAGTTTGGTTCATTTGCCGCTTTCAGACACTTTTTAAATAGTCAACCCGGTTACCAGGCTGATATACGGACGGAACTCTTTACGGTTGGGCTAAGCAGCGAGATCATATTTCATAACCAAAACAATATCAATATCGAACATGGGATCAGGTTTTTCCTGGGAGGCACTTTCGGTCCTAATCCCGTCGGCGACAACAATGCCTATTCATCTTCGTCGTTGACGCCACAGTTTTTCCATGATATATTCCCTAAAGTGAGTTATTTCATCAATGCCAAACACTTTTTTGGCGTTGGGGAATTTGGCAGCGGAATATTTTTGAGAGCCGGTTATAAGTTTTAGCACTATTCAGAATAAACACTAGCTACCGCATCACGCAGGTTATACCTTGAGGCCATTACCTGGCCATAGGCACCGGCAGTTCTAACGGCTATCAGGTCGCCACGAAACGACTCTGGAAAGGTTACATCCTTCTGGAAACAATCAGTGCTTTCGCATATCGGTCCGACAACATCGTATTTTAGTCTTGAGTCCGGAATCTTAAGTCCTGACTCTTGCGCATTGCGGGAAATGTTTTCGATCTTCAGATAGGCCTGGTACAACATCGGGCGAATGAGTTCCGTCATGCCGGCATCCAGCACCAGAAAATTCTTTTTCTGGCCATATTTAACATATAACACCCGCGAGAT
>Ga0164296_1004490_pt1 | contig 12684 bp, 14 predicted proteins | sample GEODES057metaG_FD_113533 | JGI IMG/M metagenome (GOLD analysis project Ga0164296, IMG submission 113533) | Dystrophic lake water microbial communities from Trout Bog Lake, Wisconsin, USA - GEODES057 metaG | ecosystem: Environmental > Aquatic > Freshwater > Lake | place: USA: Trout Bog Lake...
AAATGTCCATCACATCTGCTGCTAACTGGCACTGCCCTCTCCTCCAGACACGCCCACTTCGCAGCTGTCGACCCGAGATTCAAGGCGCTGCTGCCCTACGTGCGAGGCGCACGACTCCTTCGCCAGCCACCGGCGGAGTGTTTGTTCGCCTTCATCTGCAGCTCCAACAACAACGTCAAGCGCATCGCCGGCATGGTGGACCGCTTATGCTCCGCCTACGGCACGCCTCTCGGCACCGATGCCTGGGGCGGGGTGCATTACACCTTCCCGACGCTGCAAGCGCTCGCGCAGGCGGATGAAGATAAATTGCGGGCGCTGGGGTTCGGGTACCGAGCCAAATTCATCACGCAGAGCGCGAGCAGATTGGCAGAACTGTCACCCACTGATGGCGGCAATGGCTGGCTGGCTGCGCTGCGCGGGAAGGAGGTGACCTCTCAGCAGGCGGTGCAGCAGCTGTGCACTCTCCCAGGTGTCGGCCCCAAAGTTGCAGCCTGCGTCGCGCTGTTCAGCCTGGACAAACACGATTGCATCCCCGTGGACACGCACGTGTGGCAGTTCGCATGTGCGCACTACCCGGACGCGATGCTGCTTCTCCCGCCCGCTATCCCACGGAAGAAGAAAACCGAGAAGGCAGCGGCGGTGGCAGACAAGGAGCCGAGCACAGAAATCACCGACGGTGGTGACACCCCCGTGCAGGGACCATCATGCACGCATAGAACTATGGCTGCTGTGGCGACTCATTTGCAGCAATTGTGGGGTCCCTGGGCAGGATGGGCACACACAGCTTGCTTTGTGGTGGAGCTTGCGGATCAACGGAATGCGCTGCCGGCAGAGCTGCGCACGCCGAGGACGGCCACTCCCGCAAAGAAAGCAGGAGCGCCTCGGAAGCGGAAGGCGATCGCAACCCCACAGCCAGTAGTAGCCTGAGAGAACCATGCCCTTTGGTACCTCAGCCATTGGACGTGCACCCTCGCCATGGCGACGACACGCATGCTGCTCACACTCTCTAGCACACGTCACGGGCGCACCACCAGCAGCACGACTGCACTTGCCGGAGTGCCTGTTCGACGAGGTCAACGCCTGCAGCACGTCCGCTGCTTCTGCGCTGTCAGCACACACAAGCAAGCTGTGGCTGTGCCAGCGCACAACGCACCGCTATCGTCGCCTTCGTCCGGGCTGCTAGGTGGAACTGCCGTGGTTATCGGCGCTTCTGTGGCTGGCTTGCTCTCTGCCTGTGCGTTGTCTCGGCACTACGCGAACGTCATCGTGTGCGACAAGGACGCAGTGCTTCCAGGCGCGACGCCACGCGACGCGGTGCCTGTGCCTCGTCGAGGCGTGCCTCAGTCAAGCCAGCCGCACGTTGTGTTGACCACAGGCTACGAGATCATAAACAGTTTTCTGCCGAGCTTTGAGAGCGAGCTTCTAGCGGCAGGCGCATTGCCGGTCGACTGGGCGTCGCCTGACTGCAAGCTCAGCACCCCGGGCGGGTGGATGGCCTTTCCGCAGCGGCAGACAAGCAGCACTTCAAATATGGTGTCTGTTACAACCTCACGCTACCTCTTGGAATCAGTCCTCCGCCGCGCTGTAGCCCGCACCGTGCCCAACATCAGCTGGCTGCCTGATGCTCGCATCAAAGGCCTGATGCACGAACAGGGCGCAGTGTGCGGGGTACTCCTTGCTGATGGCACCCCACTGCACGCTGACCTTACAGTCCACGCTGCTGGCCGCAGCGCGCCTGCAGCAGCCTGGCTTCGCGACACGGGGCTCGTGCCTGCGGAAGCGATGCAGCCGGAGGTTGTGGATGCGCAGCTGGTGTATACCAGTCGGGAGTACCTTCTTCCACCAGACGTCCCGCTACCGCCCTGGAAGGTGCTGATTTACCAGCACGACCCCCCACGCACGCGGCGCATCGGCTACATGGCGCGCTTGGAGGGCCGCCGGCTAGTGGCCACACTGGGCGGGTACCAGCGCGACGTGGCCTCTGGACAGGACGAACAGGCCTGGCTGTCCTTCGCCAAGTCACTCCATGGCGGCGGTGCGGAGTTCCTGGCAGCGCTGCAGCATGCAGTGCCTGCCACCGCACTTGTGTCGTATGCAGGCACCGCGAACATGCGGCGGCGTTACTCTGCGATTCCTGGTCTCATCCATGTTGGGGACTGCGTCATGGCGCTTGACCCAGCATTCGGCCAGGGCATCTCCTGCGCCGCGCTCGCGGCTGACGCACTACGCACCCAGCTTGCCGCCTGCGCTGCAGACAAGCAGCGGTGGGGTGCGACAGCTGCGCAGACAGTGCTGCGATTGGCTTTGGCGAACACGACACTGCCCGCTGGATGCGAGTACGCGTGGCAGCTCGCTCTGGCTCAAGACACGCGCTTCGACGACGTCCGCCGTGTGGGCTCAACTGCGCAGGCGCCACCGGGGCTGTTGACTTGGTATATCAGAGCCATGCGGCGCCGGGCTCGTGTCGACCCTGTGGTCAGTGTCGCCATGGTGGAGGCCGTTCATCACATGCGGCCGCCGACCAGCCTCATTGTGCCTGGACTGGTGACGCGCGTGCTGGCAGCTGAAGCGCTCGCTGCCATCAAGCGCACGTGCTTCTTGTGAACAGGAGTTGTGGATTCGTGTGTGGCTCTTCTCATTCGTAGAGATTCTAGTCTGTCGCCATTTCACTGGTCCCACGAGTCACTCGGCTCTGCAGCCACCGGCACATCGTCGTCGCTCTCGCTCCGCGCCCGCTTCTTGTGGGAAGCGCCACGCCCACCCCCGCGCCCGAAGCGCCCGCCACGGCCTCCCCCACCACGGCCCCCGAATGCATACGCGCCTCCGTCAGGTACAAAGAACGCGTAATCCGTGCTCCGCGGTTCCGGCTGTGCCTCTGGATCAGGCGCCTCCTCACTATCGCTCACTTGCTCAGCCGCAGCAGGCTGCTGCGACGCCGCAACGACCTTCTCAGCATCCTCGTCCGCTTTCTTCAACGCATCGGCGATAGCCTTCGCCCGGTTTGCAGCCACTGCGGCAGCAGATGCCGCAGCCTCGGCAGGCGCGTCGCGGAGCATGGGTGTAGCCGCACACACGCCACGAGCAGCCGAGTAGAAGCGGCGCATAGCGAGTGCTTCGCGCCCTTTGCTGGCCGCCTTGAGTGCTGCGGAGTCATTGTTCGCGATGCAAGTGTTCAAGTACTGCAGCAGTGTGCCTCCACGCTGCATGTTCTGACCCAGCATGCGGCGCAAATCAGCCACCAGCGCGTTCCTGCCCACATTGTCGTATGAGCCACTGGACAATCGCTCACGTATGCTTGACCACGTCAAGTTCTGTACCGCAGCTGCCTTCGTGCCGCCAGCTGCCTCATCTTCAGCTTCAGGCGGTGGCGGCGGTGACAGGAACTCAGCTGCGCCAGACATGCAGAGGAGTTGCGTGACCACAGGGAAGAGGGAACGGGCGTAGGCAGGCGCGTTGCCCTGAGCCTCCAGCCAACTCACGACCTCTTGTCTCAGCTGCGGCGCCATGTTCCGAGGCAGCTGAGCCAGCGCAGCCTGGTGCGCTGGCGACATGGCTGGCGCAGGTGCGGCTTTGGCCTTGCCTCTGGCTCGCCCACCGCCGACAACTTCGTCGCCGACATCGACTTCTCCGCCACCCAGGAAGCGCGCCGGCGGTGCCACTCGGCGAGGAGCTGGACGAGCTCGCGGCGGCGCGACTTTTAGCGTGAACGCCAGAGGACTTGCGCCGTGATCCACAGCCTCGGGGCGAGCGACGACTGCCTGAGGGGAAGCAAGCGTCTGTGGCTCACCGCCCGCGTGCTCTTCCACCTCCTCGTCACCCTCCTCCTCCGCCTCCTCCACTTCAGGCTCAGACACGACTTGTTGTCGCCCGCCGAGCGTCACAACGTGCACTTTGCCAGCCTTCTCATCATCGCTGGTGTAGCGGTCCTCAGCCTCGTCGCAGGTGGGATTGTCACGCCCGTCGTTTTGCTGCGACCGGCTCGTGAGTCAGTGCGTGTGTGTGTGCACGGGTGTGAGGAGCGCCCGAGTTTGCAGGGCCGCGTGCTGCGCCTCGCACCTCGCAGTACCAAGGGGTGTCTTCGTTGGGGCTGATCGTCCAGTCAGGTGCTTGTCTCCACTTCTTGCACCGGTCGCACTGGACCCACACAGCCTTGAAACTCACACCGTCAGGCATGGCCAGTGCGTCTCCCGAGGGAGAGAGAATTCGTCCGTGCCACTGCAGCTGCCACGGAGGCGAGGGTCTGTCTACTCGTCCAGTTTGCCAGAACTCTATGAAGCGGCTAGTCACTTGGCAATAACATGACTTGGGTACGTCAGGTGCATGTTCGGACTGCTGTCGGGGCAGCCTGCGTGCTGCTGGTGGCTGCTTTCTTGACCTTGCCGCCTCAGCATTCTGGACAAGCACCAGCCTGTGACGCTGCCGCTGCTTTTATAGCGCCAGCAGAGCCGCCTCAGCGTCGCAGCAACGTGTTGCTGAACGTGCACCTGGTTGCCCATACACACGACGACGTGGGCTGGCTCAAAACAGTTGACCAGTATTTCCTGGGAGCGAACAGCAGCATCCAGTTCGCCGGCGTCCAGTACATACTCGACAATATAGTGCAACAGCTCGCGAACGATGCAAGCAAGCGGTTCACGTTCGTGGAGCAGGCATTTTTCTCCCGTTGGTTCAACAGGCAGCCCCCGGCCCGCCAGGCGCTTGTCCGTGAGCTTGTTTCCCAGAAGAGGCTTGTATTTGCAAACGGAGGGTGGTGCATGCATGATGAGGCAAGCTCGCATTACGCCGACGCGATTGACCAAACAGCGCTGGGGCAAGAATTCATCGCTGCCAACTTTGGGTCGGAAGCGTTGCCCTCTGTGGGATGGCAGATTGATCCTTTTGGCCACTCATCGCTGCAGGCCAGCTTGCTGGGCCCCGGTGTAGGCTTTGAGGCTGTGTTTTACGGGCGGGCAGACTACGCAGACCTGCAAAGGCGATTGACGGAGCGGCAGCTCGAGTACCGATGGCAGCCTGGCTTGTGTGGCGCACCGAATGCGACACGGCAGTTCTACGGCATGCTGTTCGGTAGTGGCAACTACGGGCCACCAGAGGGCTTCAACTTTGACAATTCTGGCGACGATCCTATCGATGACGATCCTCACAGCGTCGGCTACAACGCGCCCCAGTTTGTGGAGAAGTTTGTTAGCGTCGTCACTGCATGGGCGCGTAACTTCAGAGGTAACGACATCATGTTGCTCATGGGCAGCGACTTCCAGCACCAGGGCGCCATGGCGTTCACAAACATCGACATCTTGTTGCGTCTCCTACGTGAGGATGGGCGCGTGAACGCGTTTTATAGCACACCTGACACCTATTTGGCCGCGAAGCAATCATCTCGATGGGGAGGCCAGCAAGATGAGCTAGAATGCGTGTCCGACGACCTGTTCCCCTACGGTGACGGCCCGCACGCGTATTGGACGGGCTACCTGTCTAGCAGAGGCGCCCTGAAAAGATACATTCGAGACAGCAGCGCCGCGTTGCACGTTGCCCGCCAAATAGCTGCATTACGCGCAATGGCAGCGCTCCCTAATGCGTCGCACTCAGGTGCCGAGCATGTGCTGGGGCCGCTTCAAGAGGCGATGGCTGTTGCGCAACACCACGACGCTGTTGCTGGGACGAGCCAGCAACATGTTGCATGTGACTACGCCCGCCGGCTGGCTTCTGGCCGCTCTTTAGCGGCGCCAGGTGTGACCACAGAGTTTTCGGCATTGTTAGGAACAGCGGATGGCGAGGAGTGCGGATTGCTGAACGCAAGCATATGCGCAGCCACATCTGACCTTGCGCCCGGACAGAGCGTCTTGGTGAGCTTCTGGAATCCGCTTGGATGGCCGCATCTGGCAAGAGTGACTCTGCCAGTGCCGCCAGTGCAGTTGGTTACGGTCACGGTCACTGACGCATCCGGCAACACGCTCCCAAGCCAAGTGAACTCGGCCAGCGATGCAACTCGTGCATTACGGGCTTTCTACGCCTCTGACGGCGCTGGCGATGAGTCCCTCGGATTGGACGGGCATTCATCGATGCCAACGCCAGATGAGCTGTCCTTCGTGGTTGCGCTCCCGCCACTGGGCATGGCGAGCGTAGTTCTATCTGCCTCGCGGCCACTTGAACAGTTGCAGCTCACATCGCTACCGAACGGAGCATTCACAGGAGCCTCCACCACTGATGATGCTTTGCCTGCTCTTTCTGCGGGCGGCTTGTCTGTCTTTGTGGACGAGGCTGGCAGCGTAACACGCGTGGTGGACGAGGTCAATGGCGCTGAAGTTGCTCTGTCAATGTCAGTTATAGCCTACACAGAGCATGACGGCAGCGATGTTGCCGGCATGGAGGATAGCGGCCAAGCTGGCGGCGCATACATTTTCAGGCCCGTGGGAGCAGTAAAGTATCCACTCGTGTTGACCGATGCAGTTCACGGTCCGGTGATGCAGGAGGCGCGCTTCAGGGCAGCTCCGTGGGCGCACTTCGCCGTGCGTCTTTGGCACAACACCAGCCAGGGTGGCGGTCCAGGTGACCACCGCCATGTCGAGATCGATTACACAGTGGGCCCACTGCCTCAGACTTCCAACCAGAGCAAATCTATCACGCTGCGACTCGGCAGTGACATTGATAGCGGCGCTGTATGGTGGACGGATGCGCAGGGGTGGACTATGCAGCGCAGGCGGAGGAATACAAGAGGCACGTGGCGGTGGAACGCAACCGAGCCAGTCGCCGGCAATTTCATGCCCAGCCTCAGCTTGTTGACTCTCACATCCACATCCGGCAAGAAGCCGTCGCTGGGTGTGCTTCCAGACCGCGCCATGGGTGTGGCAAGTCTCGCAGATGGCGAGCTCGAGCTGATGATTCACCGACGGTTGTTCCACGACGACGGACGAGGCGTCGCCGAGCCGCTGAATGAGACGCTCTGCGGGTGCTCTCCGCATCCTTGCATAGGCATGGTGCTCCGAGGCACGCTACGCCTTGTGGTAGCCCCTCCGGGTGACGATTTTGCCGCTGCCGTCCAGCCCCTGCGGGCAGCCAATGAGCGCCCGCCGGCCGTGGTTTTCTGGCCTGATGCAGGCGTTGTTGTGCCGCCTGGGCCGGTGTCATTCCTTGCGACACAGCTGCCACACAGCGTGCATCTCGTGACCCTCGCGCCGATGCATGCGCCAGACGAGCTGCTCCTGCGCCTGGCCCACACGGACGAAGACGTCGGCGACCAATATCCTGTCTCCGTGGACCTGGACGCGCTCTTTGAAAAGCATGACGGCGGGGCTGTGCGTGTGAGCCGCGTGCGTGAGACGCTTCACAATGGCGTGACACCAGTAGCAGAGCAGCCTGACAGTGTCGGGACGGTTGTGACGCTCCATCCAGGCCAGCTGCGCACTTTCGTAGTGACAATATGAGTAGAGTGGGATAGAGCACTCCGTTTGATCCAATACACTGGCCTCTGTGCGCAATCTGTCCAGCTCCTCCTCTACGTGTTGACGCTCTTGAAGTGCCGCTCGTCGATGGTGCTGTACAGCACACCCTCCATGTTCACAAGGTGCTCCACCGCCTCTTGCACCGCCTGCATCGTGTATTTCCCGCCCAGAGCATTCACCACTGCATCGATCGAGATGCCTTCTGACCCGCGGCCCATGGGGCTCTCGTATACGGCGCGCACATCATCCCGCACATTGCCGCTCACGTGCGCAGGAGCGCCGCCGCCGCCGCCAGCAGCCGCGTACGGGTGCGCAGGCGGGGCTGCGTTCCATGCGGAGCCGCCCCCACCCCCGGCACCGGCACCACCGCCGGCGCCACTGTGCTGCTTCATCAGCTGTGCTTTGACGTAGCACACCTCCAGGAAGTGGAAGGTGACCTCGTCGTGGTCCGTCACCGGGCGCACGCTGTAAGCCAGCACCTGCTTGGTGCCCTGGAACGAGCGCAGCGTGCCGACCACGCGCACGTAGACGCCTCGCTTCAGCTCCAGCTTCGTCTGCAACGTGGCGGGAATATCGAGTCAGCGCGGTCCGTGTCAGGCGAGGCAGGCAGTTGCAAGGACACAGACACATGCACGCGCACCAGCTGGTTATCTCCTGCAGCATCCGCGTCGATCCACAGCTTCAAGTCGATCTTGCCTGCGCGGGCCGAGTCAAGGTGCCCCCGTCGCGGGTGAGCTCGCGGTCTCGCGGGGGTGGAAGGCAGTACGGGGGAAGGGGCTGTAGGCTGTCGATGCAAGGTCTCCCGTCGCCACCACGCACCGGTGCCGTCGTCCAGCGTGTACATCATCTGTGTGGCGCTATCGACCACGTTGACGAGCTTGCCGACGAGTGTGAGCTGCGCGTGCGTGGCCCGCGGCGTGAGTGTCTGGGCTTTCCCGCCCCCACAGGACGGGAGGTCTTGGGTGCCTACAGAGTGGGGTGAAAACGCACGTTCCCGACCTCCGCGCCGAACAGCTTGACCTGGTCATCCAGCGCGTTGGCTTGCACAGCCTGCGTGTGGCGTCGCGAGTGAGCACAGCCGCGCAGCGCGCGTGGAAAGCAGTTGGCACACACACAAAGCCCACAGGCAAAAGAGAAGGGAGACACACGCACGCAGCCACCTCGCGTGTGGGTGCGCATCCAGCCACCGCACCTCAGTAAGCGCCTTCACGGTGACAGGGATGACGGCGTCGTTACGTGTCTGCTTCTGCGTTCGCCGTTGTCGAAGGAGGGCGAGGGGCCCGTCAGCCGAGAGACGAGGCGAGAGCCCCCGACGCGAGGCGCGCCGGGGCTTCACTGGCAGCAGGTGGAGAGACGCACCCCGCCGCGGTCGCCTGCATCCTTGGCGCCGTCCCCAGGGCTGTGTGTCGCAGGAGGATAAGTGCGGGTTGAGCCAAGGTGAAAGGAGGCTGCAACGAGCGAGCAGGCGCGCACCTAGCCACGAAACCGCCGCCGCCGAATGCGCCGCCGCCGTAGCCGCCGTAGTCGGCCATGGGGTTCGCGAAGGACTTTGATTCGTCCGACGTGGCGCTGCCGGCCGCGGCGTAAGGGTATCATCACGGACATTCGACGACGTGTATTGTGAATGCCACTGTCATTGTCGCGGTGTCCGAGACGCGTGAGCGGGCCGCTGCGCGCAGCCCCATCGCACTTCGCCCCCCTACGCCTTGGTCTGCTGCGCCACCTGGAGCAGTTTGCCCGTCTTTACATCGTACGTGAAGCCCGTGATCACGGTCCCCGGCTTCACGAGACGCTCGTTGGCCAGAAGCTCGACGTCATCCCGAACAGACTGGTCCACGTCGCTGAAGGGAAGGAACTTCTGGTCGCCCACATCCACGCCGAGGTTCTTCTTGATAATGCCAGCCAAATCGCTGTCCTTGAACGTCAGCATGCCGCAGTCAGTGTGGTGAACCACAGCAACCTCCGTGGTTCCCAGCAGCTGCTGGCTGATGCAGATGCTGCGCACAGCCTCGGCCGCACGGCCACCCGCGTTACGGATGACGTGCGCGTCGCTGTTGAAGAAGACACACGGCAAGAACTGACTCAGCTCGGAGGATGGGCGGTGAACACACACACAAGCGCACAAACGGGCGTGTTCCACTGCCAACTGTCACGCTGTGGAGCAACAGTCACAGACGCACCCTTCCTTGAGGCCCAGCACGTGCGACGGCAGAATGCGGGCGTCCATGCACACCTGGTCGTGGGGAGGCGCACGTGCAGGCGCACGAACACGAGTGTGTCTCAGCGCAACGGGGCAGATCGCCTGCGTCACCTGACGCTCACCCAATATACAGGTCGCGCACCACAACAGCCACCTTACGTGCAGGTGGCATAGGCAGCTGCCCCTCCGGACGAGACGCCGCGAAAGCAGCGTTCGCGGCCACGAACTCAGCAGCCTGCGCCATGGTGCGAGAGTTGCGTTGGTTGGGCGAGGGGGACGAGAGAGGACTCCGGATCCGCCACGTGGCGCGCACGCACGCACTCACACTGTGCGTGTGCCGCCAGAACGATGGCTGGGACACACGTTGCTGCCTGGTTACCGACTCCTTCGCCTGTTAAGACGCGTGTCGCCCCTCGTTGTCGCAGACAAAGACAACGCTGCAGCTGTGTTGTTCCTTGCGCCTCCACCGGCGGCGGCGTGCCTCCTGGCGGCACCGTCCTCGTCGCAGGCGCCACCGGCGGCGTGGGCCAGCTCACAGTCGCATACTTATTGGCGCAGGGGTTCTCAGTCTCGGCTCTTGTCCGTGACCAGGCCAAAGCGCGGCAGCTCTTCGCCTCCTCCTCCACTGACTCTGCGCGTCTGCGCCTCGTTGTTGCTGATACGAGACAGCCTGCGTCACTGGCGACCTGCTGTGGCGATATCGACGCCGTAATCTGCGCGACTGGCACAACTGCCTTCCCATCCGCTCGTTGGGCTGGTGATAACGGCCCGCAGCAGACTGACGCAGTTGGCGTCGCGAACCTCGTGTCGGCGGTGTTGGCGCAGCAGACACGACCGGGGCGGTTACGCCGCTTCGTGATTGTCTCCAGTGTCGGTGTCAAGAGGCAGATGACGATGCCCTTCTTGCTGCTCAACCTGGGTGGTGTTCTCACTGCGAAAGCAGAGGGCGAGGCAACCGTCATGAGAAGCGGCCTGGAGTGGACGATTCTGCGGCCGGGGCGTCTGACTGACGGGCCATACACCAGCTATGATCTGAACACCCTCCTCAAGGCGACCTCCGGCACGCGCAGGCGGCCACAGCTGGCGCTGGATGATACATTACTACCGCAAGAGAGTAGTCGCTTGGTGGTTGCCTCCGCGGCGGTGGCTGCACTGCGCAGTGATGCTGCGGTCGGCAAGGCGTTCGATGTTGGCAGCACTGAGGGCACCGGCCCCGATGCAGATGGTGACCCGGTAAGGTGGCAGAGCGAGTGGGATGCACTGTTTGCTGGCGCAAGAAGGGCATAAGGCAGGACTGATGGATGTGGTCGTCATCACTGTTTCAATCTCGAAGCATCAACTCGACAGCGCCCTTCACATGTGATTAGATCTTGCCATTTGTGACCAGCTGGAAGATCATGTTGTAGAACGTGACCCAGACGGTGGCGCCCAGTGTGTAGAAGTCCATGGTGCTGAACAGGCTGTCCGCAACGCCGAACGGCAGCATGCTCGCGATGTTACCCCGCGCATACTCCAGCGCCCAGCACTCCTGCGGGCATCGGTACTGCTTGGTCACCCCCGCAAGCATGACGTTCTGGTCGCCTGGCTTGTACACGCTCCGCTCCAGCTGCCCCGGCAGCGCCGCCCACTGCTCCCCGTGCAAAATGGTGAAGAAATCCTGAACAATGGGAGGACGAGGCAGCACGTGAGTCTAGAGAGGGAGAGAGGGGAAAATGGGTCAAAACCAAAGCCACACGCACATCTGCCAGGAAACGCCCTGAGTGGCCCTCCGTGCCCACTGCTGTTCCAAAAATGATGACATACTCTGCGGATGAAGTCGATGAGGATGTGAGAGTCATGTCAAGTGCGTAAGCAAACAGGAATTGCACGCAGTTGCGATTGCAGGCACCACCAGGTGTCGGAGGCACACGCACCTGTGAAGCTGCAGTGCAGCACATACATCGCGCCCATGGCGCCCCCAGCATTGTTGAACAACCACGGCGGGTGTGCTACAATATATCTGCCGACAAGAAGCGGGTGAACGCACGCCCACTTCCAGCCTCACGCTACGACCGGGGCCAGCTGCACACGCAGGTTTGCGCCGTGTCGCTGCACAAGCTCGCGCAGTGTGTGTCTGGGGTAGAGCGCCACGCGCTGGGTGGCCCGGCGCCTCGATGGCTTGCACATGTTCACCGCTAGTGGCTCCCTCCGTCCTCTCGCCTTTGCGCGCACGCTGCTGCTCCGCACATGCATATACAACCGCCTGTGCATCCACAAAGCTCCCATATACGCACCTCGGGTAGTGTTGCCGCAACAAAGCCTCCACGTGGTGCGCCACGGCGGTCATGTTGCCGCCGCCGGACGTGACTGCTTGCTGCCCGATGCTTTTCATAGTCTCTGGGTTGAACACGTACTGGCTTTCATGGCCCAAGCCGAAATAAAGCGCTGCGTGCGAGTGGCGGAGGTGAGAGCGGTGCGCTAGGCGCGGCACTGGGCGCCGTTCCATAGCAGTGACTACCGCAAGCCAGGAAAGCGGCGTGGGCGGGACGCGTGGGGGCGGCCGCGTACCTGCAAGCACTGAGATGATAACACCAATACCTCTAGCTCTGCCCATCTTACGGCGGAATATTGCTCTCGCGAGCGACACTGCACACTCGCATCCACTTTTGGGACGCCTGTTTTTGGGGATGGACACACGGCGCAGCCTCGCAGGGGCGCCTGGCGCCGGGCCTGCACGGCGCTGTGATCTCAGGTGCGCGCACGCGTGAATAATGCAGCGGTGCACTGTCGGGTCTGCGCTGGGCGTCGAGTTGTTTAGGGCACTCACACACTGACGCTGCCCCGGACGCGCTCCCGGCCCCGGCGGCGCCGTTATGCGCGCCATATACGTACTATGCGTCCCCGTCACTGCACTTGTCCTGCCTCGTGACTGACATAGCGCTCGCAAAACCACCGTTCTCGTCACAGACTCCTTTGCGCACTCAAAACGAGGCTGGGCCCACAACGCACGCCGCAGCCTTCAGGTGTTGAAATATCCCAACCATGGATGCTCCTGCGCGTGGCATGGGC
>Ga0164296_1004491_pt1 | contig 12681 bp, 12 predicted proteins | sample GEODES057metaG_FD_113533 | JGI IMG/M metagenome (GOLD analysis project Ga0164296, IMG submission 113533) | Dystrophic lake water microbial communities from Trout Bog Lake, Wisconsin, USA - GEODES057 metaG | ecosystem: Environmental > Aquatic > Freshwater > Lake | place: USA: Trout Bog Lake...
AAAGCTTGGGTCACGCATATTTGACAGTTCTTGAGTGCGTTAGGCTTGAGGATGAAAGAATATAAGCCACCAAGTTCCCATGGCTTAAAGACCGTGGAAATACCAATAAGGACGTCCTTTGGGCGTGCTATATTCGTAAAATTAAAAAAACGAAAGGGAGATGATTATGAAATTAACCAGACGTAGCCTGATTACGGCCGCTTCAACCTTGGCCGCACCTTGGGTCCTTACTTCTGCAAAAGCGCAAAAGGTAGAGTTCAGTGTAAAGTTTGGTAGTAATTTACCTGCTACTCACCCGCTCAATACCCAAGCGGTCGCCTTGTCTGAAAAGCTCAAAAAAGAATCAAAAGGTCGAATTGATTTGCAAGTCTTCCCATACAACCAATTGGGCAATGACACAGACATGCTCTCACAGCTGCGCTCTGGAGCGTTGGACTTTATGACGCTTTCCCCGGTCATTTTAGGTACCTTGGTTCCTGCCGCGCAAATCAATGGAGTTGGCTTTGCTTTTAAAGACTACAACCAAGTTTGGAGCGCCATGGACGGGGACTTAGGAGCATATGTGCGCCAGCAAATTGCGGCCACAGGTACTATCTTCGCATTCGATAAAATTTGGGATAACGGCTACCGTCACATCACCAATAGCGTTCGACCGATAGCGGCTCCCGAGGACTTGAAGGGACTTAAACTGCGCACTCCACCAGGACCCATGTGGGTAACGATGTTCAAAGATCTAGAGGCGTCACCTACTCCTCTTAACTTTGCTGAGGTGTATTCTGCTTTACAAACCAAAGTGGTTGAGGGACAAGAAAATCCTTTGGCTATTATTTCAACTGCAAAGCTCAATGAAGTCCAGAAATACTGCTCATTGACAGGACATATGTGGGATGGTTATTGGTTTATGGGTAACAAAAAACTCTTTGATCGATTCCCCTCTGATTTACAAGCGCTGATGACTAAATTGGTTGCTGAATTTGCGGTATTGCAACGTGCTGAGGTTCGAAAACTCAATGACAGTTTACAAAGTGAATTGAAAGCCAAGGGCATGATCTTCAACGAGGTTCAGGTTGATCCCTTCAGAACCAAACTACGTGCTTCAGGTTTTTACGCGGATTGGCATAAGAAATTTGGCGATGAAGCTTGGAGTTTGCTTGAGAAATATACAGGTAAATTGTCTTGATGTATCCATACTGATTCATTTCGGTTTTAACGCAAAAGAGCGCCCTGCAGGCGCTCTTTTGTTTGATGAAGTGGGTAGTGATGGACTAAAGATGTCCAGCCAAAGTATTTCAGTGACTGAGGATCTTTTTAATCTCAATGGTCGCCTGATTTAAAGCGTCGCTCCAGTCTCCTTTCTTGCGCTGTCTTATAAGCACAGCACTTGGGTACCAAGTCGAAGAACTGGTGTTTAAAAACCATCTCCAACAAGCGTTGGCTTTGAGGAGTACGAAGGTTTTAAGTCCTAGCGCACCGCAAAGATGAGCGGTTGAGGTGTCCACGGTGACAATCGCATCTAAATTTTGAGCTATAGCTGCAGTATCTGCGAAATCATTGATGTAGGGGCTCATATCCAAGAGCTCTATACCCAGACCTCCCTCTTGGTTAAGATCAGCCAGTTCTTGGTTGGGTATTTTGCCTATCTGAAGGCTTACCCAGTGCACGGGCAGTTGGAGTAGGGGCTCAAGTGCTTTTAAATCTAAGTTGCGTTCCTTGTTGATCTCCCATGTCTCCTTTTGATCTTGTCTGTAACCACTTGACCAAACAAGTCCGAATCGAAGGCGTCGGGTATTTTGGGAAATTTTCGGCTTAATTTTTGAAGACACGTTTAGCGTTTCATCTAGCTCCTTCTCACTAATTAATGTATTTAATCGCTGCGCCCAGCTCGCCCCCAATTGGGGATCGACGCTGAGATAGGGGGGGCACGGCTCAGCTAACTCAAATGCAGTGGTAAGCCCAAGCGCTAAAGGCAAGGTCATAAGGGGGCAGTGAAGATCAAAATCGGGCAACACCTCGCCTCTGGCTAATACGGTCCAGTCTTGATTAGGTATTAGGTGCTTGAGGTTTGCAGATATAGAGCTGTTCACAAGTGATTTAAGAGCGGGTTGAACCTCAATGATTAAATGAGCTCCTAAGCTAGCCACGCGCTGAACATACCGAATGAATTGCAATGTATCGCCAAAACCTTGCTCTGCGTGCAAAAGTATGCTTAGACCATTTATGTCTTGTTCTCCAAGCCATAAGGGTTTGCTGAATTTTCTTTGTGTCTGTTGGTTTTGTAGTTCGTTGTGGCGCCAGCGCCATTCATATTCTGAAAAGCCTTCCCTAAACTCGCCCAAGATTAGATGACAGTGCGCTACGTTCCAGTGTGAGCGTATGTGATCTGGGTCAAGAGCGATGGCTTTTTTGTAACTCTCAAGGGCTTTTTTATACTCAAGAAGTTCAAAGTAAGACACTCCGCTGTTGTAATGGGCTAGTAAATATTGATGATTTAAATGGATAGCCCTCTTGTAGCACTCAAGAGCTAGGATGTGCTCTTTGATCTGGCTGTAGACAACGCCTAGGTTATAGTGTGCATCGATCAACGCTGGGTTGAGTTGTAACGCAGTTTGAAGGGACCGTATTGAGCGCTCAAAGTTTTGGTCACTAAAATGAGCAATCCCTAAGTTGTAGTGTGCATTAATCTGAGTTGGATCGATAAGTATGATGTGTTCAAAAGTTTTAACTGCATCTTTAAAAAAGCCCTTGTTTTGATACGCAACGCCTCTATTAATATGAGCTTGAAGGTAGTCTGGCTTTGTACGGATTGAGAGTTCGAAATTGATCAAAGCTTGCTCAAACTGTTGGATATCCATGAATATCAAACCAATTCTGTTGTAAGCAATGTGTTTGTCCAAGTCCAGATCAATCATCTTTTGATAGGCACGAACGGCGCCTACTTTGTCATTATCTCGCTCTAGTAACTCTGCGAGTGAAATACATGCTTGAATTGCACTATTGTCTTGGTCTTCAAATTTTTCAACAATTATTTCTAGACTAGAACGAGACAGGTGCGGAAAATTCAGGGTTTCAAATAATCTTGCAAGTTCAAAGAACACATCCGCACCAGGCCAGGCGGGCTCACTTTGCTGGCTAGATAAGTTGCGCACCCACTGAAATAATTTCGCATTAAGTTGGGCGGACGCCGTATTATTCGTGGACGGACTTATTGTTTGCGTGGGTTGGGATTGGGTTAACTGGGTAATATTTTGCTGTGGACTGAGCCACTTCACAAACGAGAGAGCCAAATCCTTTGTAATTTCAATCATAATGACTTTAGATTTTGTAGGAAATGACGTGTTTGGTATTCTAAGTTGGTTGAAACTATGAGATCTTTAAGGGGCTCACCCAACCCCTTAAATTTGATATTTTACGGTGATTAACAATGATAAATACACAACCGGACGTTCCGCAGGAAAACGAAATCAATGGCTTGGATCTATTTCCTCTTGGCACCACTTTGTTTCCAGACGGGGTCCTTATGCTCAATATCTTTGAGCCTAGGTATTTAAGTATGATTAAGCGGTACTACCAACGAGCGGAACCCTTTGGTGTGGTCACGCTACTTGACGGATTTGAGGTTAAATTGCCCGGCAAAGAGATCGAAATTGCAAATGTTGGAACACTTGCCAAGATTGTTCAATTTGATGAAATTCAGCCAGCCATGTTTCAGATCCGCTGCGTCGGATGGAGACGCTTTAAGATTAGCTCCAGACTGGCCGCACAGGCTGGCGTTGAAAGAGCAAATGTAAGCTTACTGCCAGAGGACCCACAGCATGGGCTGAGCGATGAGTTACGAGGCTGCGCCAATTTGCTGGGAAAATTTATTGCACAAAATCAAGCCAGAGGTGTTAAATTAAGTCAGTTCCCTTTCACCCAGCCTTTTTGTCTTGATGAGTCTGGATGGGTAGCAAATCGGTGGGCGGAGCTCTTGGTTCTTGATCCGCGCGAGAGGGTGGATTTACTCAGTGAATGTGATCCAAATTTGAGGTTATCGAGGATTAAAGAGTTAATGGATTTGTAAATTTAAAGATTAGGGAGTCGGTGTGTGGGTCTTGATTTCACAGATGGCGAGTGATTAGGGCGTGAGCTGAATTTTATTTCGCTCTATGATTTCTTTCATCATCCCGTACTCTGAATTAACGATACTTTGAAGTGCAACGTCTGTTGAACCCCTGAAAATCCATCCTTGGTTAAAGAGCTGATTGCGCATCTCATTGTTATTGCGCAGTGCGGTGAGTTCCGATTTGAGCCGGTTTTGTGCCTCTTGAGATAGGGACTTAGGCCCTACCAAAGCGTCCCAAACCTGAGGTTGGGTTGCGCCCACTTTGACCCCAAGCTCCAAGAGCGTTGCAATGTTAGGCGCCAAAGTGCTTTTGCCTCCAATAAGTCCTACGGCTTGAATCCGCTGGCTGCGAATGAGGGGTGTGGCCACTCCAATGGGTACTAAAGCCATTTGAATCTCCCCCGCCATTAGAGCATTCATGACCCCAGGGTTGCCAGGGTAGGGGATGTGCACGGGCTCAAAACCCGGGTTTGAAGCTTTGAGTGCCTCCATCGCCAAATGAGCCATTGAACCCGTTCCAACAGAGCCGTAATTCCACTGGGAGCCTTTACCCAAAGCGGTTTTGAAAAATCCCGCACCGCTGGGCAGATCTACTGGTGCAACCAAAACAAGTGGGCTATCAGCAATGAGTGAGAGTGCAGTGAAATCCTTTAGGGGGTTAAATTCAATAGATGGATAGAGTAATTTTGCAGTCGTCAGGTTTCCGTTGATCAAAATCCCAAGCGTATGGTTATCTTGTGCGCGAGCGACGAGTTGAGCGGCTAAATTTCCAGAAGCTCCCAGATGATTTTCAACTATCACAGCTTGCCCAAGGGATTTAGACAAATGCTCTGCAAGCGTACGGGCAATCATATCGGGTGTAGAGCCGGGAGGGAATCCCACAATAATCTTAACCGCGTGCAAGGGCCAGTGTTTGTTTTTTAAGTCAGACCCGATAGGGTTTGCAGCTGAGGACAATGATGACTCAGAGTTGGTGGCTTTTCCCGCCACAGGGGAATTGACTTGTGCTAGGGCAAGGCTTGGATTGAGGTTCGTAGACAAGTAGAGCCAACAAAGCACTATTCTCACAAGGGTATTAAATTTTGATTGCATTGGGTGAAAGTTTTTAAAAATTGAATTGATTTTTTTGCGTCTACAGTTTGAATGGGCACACGCTAGGCATTTAAAGTTTCAACTTATTTAGCAGATTCATCACTTTGGCTTAGTCTAGGCTTGCCAGACCCCATAGCCACTTTGACGAAGCCGAATAGCGAGATCTACCTCCATGTAGCGAGCATCCTCATAAGGCATTGGATTAAATTCTGCATAAAGCTCTGGCAGCAAATGCAGTCCGTACTCTTTGACGTAGCGGTTGGACTGAATTCCTGCCTTGTGCTTATCAAACCGGATATCCGGGTCGAGTCCAGTCATGCCCACATAAACACAGGGCAAGCCGTCTTTATAGTCAGGGTTTGATTTGAGGAACCGAGCACTTTTGAGGACTTCTTTTGAGAGTTCGACGACGTAGACGTTGTGCTTTGCACGGAGTTTCATCAGAGATCAAAAGCAATGCTTTTCATTGATTGAACTATTCATTGTTGGAGGTTTTAAATTCCAATTTTTGGAGTTTCATCCTCGCTTGGGAGCGAGTCCTCCATTCTTTGGCTTAGAGAGGGGGGAAGTGTTTTGGTGGGTTTCACCCCAAGTGCTTTGAGCATCTCAGCTTGGCGAATCACGTTGCCCCGACCAGAGCTGAGTTTGTTGAATGCGCTCTCGTAGCTTCCCTGTGCTTGCTTTAACTTAACGCCCAGTGCCTCAAGATCCTCTACAAAACCTACTAACTTATCAAACATCTCAGCACCGCGGTTGGCAATGTCTTGCGCGTTTTTACTTTGTGCCTCTTGCCTCCAAAGGTGTGCTACTGTTCTCACAACAAACAAAAGGGTGGAGGGACTGACGAGTAAAACGTTTTTCTTCCACGCCTCCATAAAGATTTCTTTGTCATGTGTGATGGCAAGCATAAAGGCCGGCTCTATGGGGATAAACATCAGAACAAAATCAAGCGATTTAACGCCGTATAAGGATTGATAGTTTTTGCTCGATAGCTCCTTGATATGGTTTTTAACGGAATCAATATGTTTTTTTGCTGCTAATTTTTTAAGCTCAGCGTCCTCGGTTCCCATAAACTCATCGTAAGCATTCAATGAGACTTTTGAGTCAACGACCAAGGATCTGTCCTCGGGGAGGTGAATGACAACGTCGGCCTGGGCTTTAGAGCCGTCCTCCCGGGTTTGGCTGACTTGGACGACGTACTCCTCGCCTTTTCTTAGGCCGGACCCCTCTAGTACCCGCTCTAGCACTAATTCTCCCCAGTTGCCCTGGGTTTTACTGGAGCCTTTTAGTGCGTTGGTGAGATTCTTAGCTTCTTCGGTTAAGTTCTGATTGAGTGAGAGGAGTTGTTTGACTTGTTCTGCAAGCGCCGAGCGGTCCTTGCCTTCTTTCACATAGACGTCCTCCACCTTGGCTTGGAACTCAGTGATTTTGGATTTCAATGGATCAAGCAGTTGTGTCAGGCGTTGTTGATTGTCCTCAGAAAACTTTTTGGATTTTTCCTCCAAAATATCCTGTGCGAGCGTTTTAAACTGAAGTGTAAGACTCTCCCTTGCTTCATTGAGGAGCTCTATCTTTTGAGCCGCTGAGCTTTTCTCGTGATCGAGTTGTATTCGAATTTGTGCAAGTGCCTGATTGCTCTCGTTGAGCGCTAGCTTGCTTTTTTCATGCAATTCAATTTCCCGCTCCTTTTGGCGCCGAGTTAAGTCATGTGCTAGTTGTTCGGACTCTAGTTTGGCCAAAGCGGTGCTCTTCTCCTCTCGGGATAAGCCAAGCTCCTTTTGAACGCTGGTGAATTCTTCCTGTAAATTTTGCAGTTGCGCCTTGAGTGTTTCACGCTCGCGCTCTAACACCTCTAATCGCTCCTGCGCTAAGGCAGAGTTGATTTGATCTTGTGAGAACATCCCCCCCGGTGCAGCATTAAGGTTTTTGGAATTCAGTACAAATTTATTGATTAAAAACCCAATAACTCCCCCAATCACAGAAAGTGCAATCACCACCAAAGATACAGTGATTAAAAGGGAGGGCTGGGTTAGTTCTGACATCTGATTGGTGTACAAGTTGTAAAAAAGTGGGTTTCGGGTGGCAGTTTCAAGTCATTGACTGCAAGCTTAATGAGTCTTATTTTTGAGAACCAACTTGCCCTTAACGCCTCTTGAGCTCATTTTTGCATAAGCGGCCTTGAGCTCAGACATATCAAACACGGTATCAATTAATGGTTTGATGAGACCCCTTTCATACCATGAGGCAAGTTCGTTGAGCATTGCTCTGTTTTTGTCATATTCACGTCTTGAGAAATCACCCCAAAAGACCCCAATGACGCTTGCGCCCTTTAAAAGCATTAAATTGAGTGCAATACTGGGGATGTTCCCACCTGCAAACCCAACCACCAAGTACCGACCCCGCCAAGCAATCGACCTAAAAGCGGGCTCAGCTAGGTGCGCGCCCACTGGATCATAGATGACGTTGGGACCAAGACCACCTGTAAGAGACTTAATTTGTTCGCGAAAATCCCCCTCTGAGTAGTTGATGCATTCATCTGCTCCCAGGCCTTTACAGATCTCACCTTTTTCAGCGCTAGACACCGCAGCAATGACTTTGGCGCCAACAGCTTTGGCAATTTGTATTGCCGCAGACCCCACCCCGCCAGCTGCGCCTAGGATGAGTACCGTCTCACCGGCTTTTAGAGCGCCTCTGTCAATGAGTGCATGGTGTGAGGTTGCATAGGTCATGATGAGGCAGGCGCCGTCCTCGGGTGAGAACTGCTCGCTAAGCGGCAAGCACAACTTAGCTGGCGCTAGAGTGTGGCTCGCAAAGCCCCCCGTGCTGTTCAAGCATGCAACCCTGGTTCCGATTTTCAGCTGGTTGACGCCACTTCCAACCGCACGCACGATCCCAGCAAACTCTGCCCCAGGAACAAAGGGTAGTGCAGGCTTGAGTTGGTATTTGTTTTGGACGATCAACAGATCAGGAAAGTTCAAACTCGCCGCCTCAATCTCAATCAGCACTTCATCAGCACCAGGCGTTGGAGTCGGCATCTCTTTTCTGACTAAATCATCTACCCCAGTTGTTGTCTCACATAACCATGCCAGCATGTTGAATCCTTGTTCGGTTGATAACGGTGTGCGCAAATAGGACTGATTTCAGCACCTTAGATCGCCAGTTGTCTATTCTATTTGTCTTACAGATCATAGAGTGACCCTACAATCGGGGTCAATATAGGGATTTGTATGAGAATTTTAGTTTCCAATGACGATGGTTATCAGGCTGCGGGTATCGTTGCCCTTTATGAAGCTTTAAAGGACTTGGGGCAAGTCGAAGTGGTCGCGCCTGAACACAACAACAGTGCAAAGTCCAATGCATTAACTCTAAATGCTCCGCTTTATGTGCATAAAGCGTCCAATGGATTTCGTTATGTAAACGGCACGCCCGCTGATTGTGTTCACATTGCATTGACAGGATTACTCGGTTACAAGCCCGACTTGGTCGTCTCTGGCATTAACAACGGGGCAAACATGGGAGACGATACTATTTACTCGGGCACCGTCGGTGCGGCGATGGAGGGGTATTTAATGGGAATTCCAGCTATTGCGTTCTCCCAAGTTGAAAAGGGCTGGGCGCATATAGACGCTGCTGCAGCGCGAGCCCGTGCACTAGTGCTTGAGCTCAGTCATGCCCACATCGTGGGTTCAAAACCCTGGTTGCTGAATGTCAATATCCCTAATAAGCCCTTAGAGGAGCTGGGGGCAAGTAAGATTTGTAGGCTTGGCAGAAGACACGCCGCTGAGCGAGTGATCACTCAGCAAAGCCCCAGGGGGGAGACGATGTACTGGATAGGCGCGGCTGGGCCGGCGAAGGATGATGCAGTAGATACCGATTTTTATACAACCAATCAGGGACAAGTCTCGATTACCCCATTGCAAATCGATTTGACTGAGTACAAAGAATTGAGTGCTTGGTCAAAAATATTAGATCAATGATTGGTATGCGCAGCAAGGCTAAATGTTTTTAAAACGATTAAATGAAGAAGTCTCTTGATGACAAAGGATAGACCTACTTTTCCGTTAAAACTCGATGCACTTGACACTAAGAAAAGTCTTGCTGGCAAAGGGGTAAGCGTTGCGCCGCTCTCAGGTACTTCAAAAAATCTGACTGGAGTAGGTGGTTTGACTCCTAAGGCTCCTGCGTTGCCTCTACAGAGTGCCAGTGGGGTCGGCCTTGACTCGGCGAGCGTGAGAGAGCACATGGTTAAAAAACTCGCCCAGCAAGGCATCTCCGACAATGCTGTACTGGGTGCTATGGCCTTAGTTGAGAGACACCGTTTTGTAGACAGTGCACTGGTTAACCAGGCCTATGAAGATACCAGTTTGCCAATCGGTCTTGGGCAAACTATATCTAAGCCTAATGTGGTTGCACGCATGATTGAGTTGCTCAGGCAGGGCAAGAATTTAGACTCAAAGGGCAAATTGGGGCGAGTCCTTGAGATTGGAACAGGATGCGGTTACCAAGCTGCGGTTTTGAGTCATTTGTGCACCGAGGTTTATAGCATTGAACGCTTAAAGGGGCTCTTTGAGCGCGCCAAGGACAATTTGCGTCCAATGCGCCTACCCAACCTGCACCTTCTATTTGCCGACGGTATGCTCGGCTATCAAAAGGGGGCGCCTTACAGCGGTATCATTGCCGCTGCTGGGGGGGAGAATATTCCTCAAAACTGGTTGGACCAACTCGCCCTGGGTGGACGGATTGTGGCTCCTGTGGCCACTGGTGCGCGAACTCAGGCACTGGTTGTTGTAGACAAGACTGAAAACGGATTTGAGAGAACATATCTAGAAGCAGTTCACTTTGTGCCTCTAAAATCGGGGATTAACTAAAAATGGTTTGGAGATGCAGGATGGTCAGCTTTATCGCAAGCAGTAATGTCGGTAGGAGTGATGCCCGAAGAGCTCAAAGTCCCCAGTATGCGGGCTTGAGTGGATTGGCTTGCCTCGCTTTGGCACTTCTTCAAGCCTGCTCGAGCCCAATATCGATCCCCGCCCCTGTTGTTGATCACTCTGTAAGTAAGCCCGCTCCTCGGGAAATAAAACCCGAGGTGAGCGCTCGCACACCCGCCGTCGTTACTCCCGAGAGCACTGTTAAGCCTGGGTACTACACGGTAAAACCGGGTGACACCATCTATCATATTTCACTAGACAATGGTCAAAACTGGAAGGATCTTGCTAGATGGAATAATCTAGAAAACCCGAATGTTATTGATGTAGGTAAAGTTTTGCGGGTCGTACCGCCCGAGTCTGGTGTGGCAACAGAGGGGGTTGTGGTGCGACCGGTTAATTCCCAAAACAATCCAACCGTTAGTACTGGCACCATGACGAGTGTTGGAACAACGGGTGGTGCACAGTCTACTGCGCCGCCATCGGTTGTGCCTGCCCCTGCGCCCGCTCAGCCCCCCCCGACTCCAGCAGCGACAGCGCAAACCCCGCCGCTCAGCCCCCCCGCACAAACCAGCCCTGGACCGAGTGCGGACAGCGCAGGGGAGAATCCAACCTTTATTTGGCCCTCAAGTGGCAAAGTTGTTGCGACTTTTGATGAAGTAAAGAACAAAGGGGTTGATATCTCCGGCAAGCTTGGGGATCCGGTTGTAGCCGCTGCTGATGGCAAGGTGGTTTACTCCGGCTCAGGGCTTAGAGGTTACGGTAATCTACTCATTATTAAACACAACAACACTTACTTAACTGCCTACGCTCATAACCAAGCCATCTTAGTCAAGGAGGACCAAGCGGTCAAGCAGGGGCAAAAAATCGCTGAGGTCGGCAGCAGCGATGCAGATCAACCCGGCTTGCACTTTGAGATTAGAAAATACGGTAAGCCGATTGATCCCCTTAAATGGTTGCCTGCGCGTTGAGAAAGAATTCTAGAAACAAGACTCACCGGGCGGCTCCGAAAGATTTAGATTCTTTAGAGCCAGGAGCGTTTGCAAATGCTCCAAGCTACGTTATCGAGTCCCTTGATCTTGAGGGGCGCGGGGTGACTAGGCGCGAAGACGGAAAGGTCCTCTTCATTGAAGGGGCATTGCCCTTTGAGACTGTTAAAGCACAAATCAATATTCGCAAAGCCAACTGGGAGGTTGGGGTGTGCGTTCAAGTACTCAAGGAGTCCTCTCAGCGGGTCAAACCTAAGTGCGAATATTTTGGGTTAAAGCGCACCAATTGTGGTGGTTGCAAAATGCAACACCTTGACGGCGCAGCCCAAGTTGCAATCAAACAAAGGGTTCTAGAGGATAACTTGTGGCACATCGGACGTGTAAAGCCCATGCAGATTATGCGGGCTGTTCACGGACCGCAGTGGGAATACAGGTACAGAGCTAGACTCTCGGTGCGTTACGTAAAAGCACGCGAACACGCGCTGGTCGGATTTCATGAGCGTCAAAGTAGGTACATCGCAGATATCCATTCTTGCAAAATACTACCCCTTCACGTCAGTCAGTTACTCCTGCCACTGCGCGCACTCATCAGCGCGTTGTCCGTTCGCGAGAGCTGTCCCCAAATCGAAGTAGCATGTGGGGATGAGGTAACTGCACTTGTGCTCAGACATTTGGAGCCCCTAAGCCCTTCTGATCAGCTTTTACTCAAGAATTTTGCTGATCAGCACAACGTTCAGTGGTGGTTGCAGCCTAGCGGTACAGATTCATTGCACTTGATGGATGAATCTGAATCCTCCAGACTGGGATACACCATTAAAGAGTTTGATGTACGCATGCCCTACCGTCCACAAGACTTCACGCAGGTGAACCCGCATATCAATGAGATTTTGGTCTCTAAGGCAATTAAGTACCTCCAAATCCAAGCGGGTGAGAGTGTCCTAGATTGGTTTTGTGGGTTGGGAAACTTTACTTTGCCTTTGGCAACTTTAGCCTCAAAAGTACTCGGCATTGAGGGGAGTGAAATACTGGTCTCACGGGCTAGGGAGAACTTTGAGTACAACCAACGCAGGCGAGAGACTCTAGGCGTGGCCGCTCTGAGTCCAACCGATTTCGTTGTTCGCAATCTATTTGAGATGACGCCAGAGGTGCTTTGGGAGGACGGCTCATTTGACAAATGGCTTTTAGACCCACCTCGCGAAGGGTGTATGGCTTTGGTTAAAGCTTTGGCTGAGATCAGCAAGCTTCAAAGTGTCAAAGAGGGCGCCTTATCTGAGCACAGCAACACCGGCTGGAAACCCCCAAAACGAATTGTCTATGTCAGCTGCAACCCCTCAACGTTAGCCCGAGATGCTCAAATATTAGTTCATGAGGCAGGCTATGTCTGCACGATGGCTGGGGTTGCAAACATGTTTCCTCAGACCGCTCACGTTGAGAGTATGGCCGTTTTTGATTGGCCTCAAGTACAGTTAGTGGACTGAGCGGTTGTGATTTTTAAGGCGCAGTTCAAGTTGACTGTGACTGAAACCGTGGTCTTAATCAACTGGATTGATCAACGCTTTTACGAACCTAATTT
>Ga0164296_1004494_pt1 | contig 12670 bp, 11 predicted proteins | sample GEODES057metaG_FD_113533 | JGI IMG/M metagenome (GOLD analysis project Ga0164296, IMG submission 113533) | Dystrophic lake water microbial communities from Trout Bog Lake, Wisconsin, USA - GEODES057 metaG | ecosystem: Environmental > Aquatic > Freshwater > Lake | place: USA: Trout Bog Lake...
AGCAGAAACTGAGCAGGAGGCTTGGTGGGCATTTAAGAGCCGTGCAAGGTGGCGTACAGACAGGAATACAGGTCGAATTGGTCCATTGCTTCACCCAGACGAAGCTGACCGAGAATACTCTGCTCAAGAGCAACACAGTATTGATCAATTAAAGGCAAATGCCTTGGTCGGCAGCGCAGCTCAAGTAAAACTAAAAATTGAGAAGCTCGCTAAAAATTTAGGGGTTGAGGAGATCGTGATCATCACTTGGAGTCACGATGCACAATCCCAATTCAAATCTTATGAGCTCATCGCAAAAGAATTTGGTTTGCAAAATGGCCAAACCAAACAGGAACACACACAACTTAACTTCGGAGACGTACAACATGTTTAAAACCACGATCGCTGGCAGTTTGCCTAAACCGGATTGGCTCGCTGAGACCAATAAACTTTGGCCCCAGTGGAGAGCAAGTGGGGATACGCTTCTCTCCTACAAATCAGATGCCACTTTGCTTTGGATTAAAGAGCAAGAAGACGCGGGTCTTGATATTGTGGGAGACGGTGAACAAGCACGTCAACATTTTGTGCATGGGTTTTTAGAGCAAGTCGAAGGCATCGATTTCGAAAATAAAGTGACTATGGGCATTCGAAACAACAGATACGATGCTCAGGTCCCTCAAGTGATCGGCCCACTCAGGCTAAAAGGCAGGGTTCATAAGTTTGAGGCCTCTTTGGCTCGAGCACATACTAAGAAACAACTCAAATTCACACTGCCAGGACCGATGACAATTGTGGATACAGTTGCTGATCGTTATTACGGCAAAGATTCAAATGAGCGTGATGGACGGATCAAAATGGCGTTTGCTTTCGCTGAGCTCCTCAACCAAGAGGCTCTAGCTCTTCAGGCTGACGGAGTGGATGTGATTCAGTTCGATGAGCCTGCATTTAACGTTTACATGGAAGAGGCCGCTGATTGGGGTGTTCAAGCGCTTGAGCGGGCCGCACAGGGACTGTCATGCACCACGGCAGTTCACATTTGTTATGGCTACGGAATAAAGGCAAATAACGACTGGAAGAAATCTTTGGGTCAAGAGTGGCGCCAATATGAAAAGATTTTCCCAGCCCTTGCTAAAAGTAGCATCCAACAAGTCAGCCTTGAGTGTCAGCACTCACAAGTTCCAATGGACTTGATCTCCCTATTAAAGGGTAAGGACGTCATGGTGGGTGTTATTGATGTAGCCAGTGATGTGGTTGAGACCGCAGAGGAGGTGGCTGACACAATTGGTCGCGCATTGAAATTTGTCGGACCAAAGCACCTTATTGCATGTACAAACTGTGGAATGGCACCCATGAGCCGTGAGACAGCAATTGGCAAACTAAAAGCACTGGTTGGCGGTGCTGCTTTAGCCAGTGAGCGCTACTTGTAATAAAAATATCCGGCCATAAAGACCGGATTTATGCAAGAAATTTAACGACTAAGGGCTTGTGTTTTTAATGACGCAGCCCTTTTTTATGAACTTTTTATTGGCGTTCGAAAATTGCTGCAATGCCTTGACCCCCACCAATGCACATGGTTACAAGTGCATATCGGCCCTTAATTCTTTCAAGCTCATAAAGTGCTTTAACCGTGATCAGCGCACCGGTTGCTCCTATCGGATGTCCAAGGGAAATGCCAGATCCGTTTGGGTTGACTTTGGCTGGATCAAGTCCAAGGTCCTTTGTGACTGCACAGGCCTGGGCTGCAAATGCCTCGTTCGCTTCAATGACATCTAGATCTTGAATCTTCAGACCTGCTTTTGCTAAAGCCTTTTGTGTTGCTGGCACGGGTCCTATACCCATGAATTTTGGGTCGACCCCAGCGTGTGCATAAGCGACGAGTCGAGCCATTGGTTTGAGTCCTCGAGCTTTTGCAGTGGATGCCTCCATTAACACCAGCGCTGCAGCTGCGTCATTGATACCGGAGGCATTACCCGCTGTTACGGTGCCGTTCTCTTTGATAAAGACGGGCTTAAGTTTTGAGAAGTCTTCAATTACTGGATTGTCTCGAATGTGTTCATCCGTTGTAAAAGGAGTTTCGCCTTTTCTGGATTTAAGCATTACAGGTACGATCTGTTCTTTAAAGTAACCCTCTTGGGTTGCGTGTGCGGCTCTTTTATGGCTCTCATAGGCAAGCGCATCTTGCTGTTCACGTGAAATGCCCCATTTCTGCGCGATATTCTCCGCTGTAACTCCCATATGGATTTTATTAAATGGATCATGCAAAGCGCCAACCATCATGTCAAGCAAAACAGAATCCCCCATACGGGCGCCGAACCGGTTGGCCAGACTCAGGTAGGGGCCTCTGCTCATGTTTTCTGCTCCTCCGCCAATAGCGGTCTCTGCATCGCCTAACAAAATGGCTTGACTGGCAGAAACTATGGCTTGGAGACCGGATCCACAAAGACGATTTACATTGAATGCCGGTGTATCTTGTGAGCAACCCGCATTGAGTGCGGCAACCCTAGATAGATACAAATCCTTGGGCTCGGTATTGACCACATGACCAAAAACCACATGTCCTACGTCCTTGCCGTCCAATTTTGCACGCTCCATAGCAGAGTGGACTACGGTCGTAGCAAGTTCGCTGGGTGGGGTATCCTTTAAGGCTCCACCAAACGTACCAATGGCTGTCCTAACTGCGCTGACTATGACGACTTCTCTTGACATGATGCTGAGCTCCTATTTTTAAAAAATCAAATTTGTTCTTCATTTTGCCAGATACCTTTAGAGTTTTAAGGCACTTTTATCAGGTGGGCTATCCTCTTTACACCTAACCAAGCTTACTCCCAATTTGCAAATTCTGGATTACTTTCAAATCTCATCTCTGCATTTGTGATGGGATGGTGAAAAACGATCTGATTTGCATGTAAAAGCATGCGATCGTATGGGTTTTTAATTTGAGTTGATCTTTGAATTGAAAATGTTACCTCAGACAAACTCGGTGCCACTTTTGTTGGGCTAGTAAATGGGGGATCAAACTCTGAATAACCGGTCGCATACAAAGTATCTCCCAAAATAGGTAGTCCCACGCTTTGCAAATGAACCCGGATTTGATGCGTTCGACCGCTTAGAGGTTTGACCTCTAAAAGAGTAGACCCCATCTGTCTTATGTGTCTAAGAGCGCGCCAATGGGTTACCGATGGTTTACCAGATTCACTCGTTTTTTGTTTCGGGCGGTTGGGCCAGTCAGGGCGTAGTCCTTTGTCAACGGTTTGCCATGTCAGCAGGGGCGAGATAAAGTTACCAACGATGGCAAGATAACTTTTTTGGATAAGTTGTTTCTGAAAAAGGATGCTTAGTTTTTTTTGAGAGGTGATGTTTTTAGCCAGCAACATCAACCCAGAGGTTGCCTGATCCAGTCGATGCACGATCAGCGCTTCAGGATGACTTAGGTAAAGCCTGCCTTGCACACAGTCTGTTTTCTCAGGTCCTCGCCCAGGCACAGCCAAAAGTCCCGCTGGTTTTTCGATCACCAAGAGTTCTGAGTCCTCAAAGATAATTTTTGGATCCTCAGCTCTTTGGATGTCTTTGGGGGCATCTAAGTCGGTTACCATTTAATATTAATTATTTTGTAGAGCATGCCAAGCTCAGCGCCTCAAGTGAAGAATTCACCGGATCCAAATTTACCAAAGGTTGATGCTTCATTTAAGGGGCTTTGGTCTCAAAAGATATTCATCTGGTTTTGGTTTGCAAGGTTACTCGGTACCACCGCCAACCAGATGTTGATGGTAGCACTTGGGTGGCACATGTATGAACTCTCGCACTCGGCCTGGGATCTGGGACTGGTTGGTTTGTTTCAGTTTGTGCCAGCACTCGTTTTGTTTTTGCCTGCGGGTCATTTAATTGATCGCCTCAGGCGCTCTTATGTTTTTACTGCCTGTTTGGCTGTCCAGTCCCTGGTAGCTGCTTTACTTTTTTTGGGTACAGTAGGTTTTGGCTCCTCAGAGCCCTGGGTAAGTCGAGATTTAATTCTCCTTTTTTCGATTATTTTGGGGAGTGTAAGAGCCTTTCAAAGCGCAACACAACAGGCCCTTTCTCCAACCCTTGTACCTCCCCAACTTCTAGCTCGGGCAGTAGCTTTTACGTCCGGGGGAAATCAACTGGCCGTAATTGTTGGGCCCGCATTGGGAGGGCTTTTGTACGCACTTGATTCAAGTGTTGTTTATACCGTTTGTTTCTTTCTTTTCATCTGCGGTGTTATTTTAGGATTGAACATTAAAGATAAGACGCCTACTCCTTCTAAAGAGCCCACTTCAATTGCGAGTGTGTTAGCTGGTGTTAGTTTTATTTTTAAAAATAAACTGGTACTGGGTGCTACTTCACTTGATTTGTTTGCTGTTCTTTTGGGAGGGGCTACAGCGCTACTACCTATTTTTGCAAAAGATATTTTGAACGCTGGGCCCACAGAGTTAGGTATTTTGCGCGCCTCCCCAGCGTTGGGGGCTCTTGTGATGACGATAGCCCTAACCCGTTGGCCTATGCAGCACCGAGTAGGCATCAAGATGCTGGGCTCGGTGGCACTCTTTGGATTTGCTACTGCAATTTTTGGTATTTCTCATTCACTATGGTTATCCGTAATCGCTCTCATCGTGACTGGAGTTGCTGATAGTATCAGCGTTGTAATACGCATGACTCTAATTCAATTAGAGACCCCCAATGAGATGAGGGGACGTGTGGGCTCTGTGAATGGAATTTTCATTGGAGCGTCCAATCAGTTGGGAGAGTTTGAGTCCGGAGCGACCGCTAGTCTTTTAGGACCCGTTGCCTCAGTTGTTGTGGGAGGAGTAGGGTCTATATTGTTGGCACTTATTTGGAAATACCAGTTTAAAGAGCTTGCTCAAAGAAATTTTTTAAATCCAGAGGAATGAAGTTAGGTCACATTTGATTAAGCAGACCTGCTGAAGTTTAAATTTGATACGCTTTTGTATTCTCTAATTCTAAATCTGAGCAAGCGATCGCAACACAGGGCAGTATCCATCCCTCCAGTTTTTCTTCCTGACTAAGTCCTGGCCATCCAATATCGTATCTAACGACTCCCGATTTGGAGCGTGTCATACAGGTCCTGCAGGTACCGTTTCTACATGAGCTAGGTATATTTATCTCAAACTCCTGTGCGCACTCCATCAAGCTGTTGTGCCCATTCGCTGTGAATTTTAAAGTGTCAGAGTTGATTTTAAGCTTGACTTTGAACATGTTAAAAATTTTACCGGTGCCTACTATGTATCCAGATGCAGAAAGGTTAAGGAGTTTTATACAGTTATCAGATATTTAAAATTTTTTATATTTTTAGGATTGTGAATAGATCTGTTTGAATTTGAGATCCGTTTTCTTTATCGCATTCTATGACTACCCTCTCACTCATACCCCTGAGCCAAGTTAATTGTCTTTTTGCGAGTTGCCTAGTTGCTGCAACTCCGGTGTTATGAATGGAGGTCAATAATTCATCCGTTAATTTTTCATTTTCCTCGAGCGCGTTCCAAATCTGACGATAACCCACACAGCGCATCGAGGGCAGCGATGCATGAAGATTAGGATCCTCTTTAAGGCCCCTGACCTCATCTATGAGTCCTTCTTTGACCATCTCTTTGAACCGCAACTCTAGTCTGTTGTGAAGCCAAGAGCGATCTTTTGGTTCTAATGAAATTAGTTTGTTATTAAGCTCAACGGGTGTGCGGTTCAGGAAATAACTGGACATAGGTTTACCACTGATTCTCCAAACCTCCAAGGCTCTTGAGATACGTTGAGCATCTGAGGGGGGTAGTCTGTTAGCGGTTGGTGGATCGATTTGTTTTAAAACCTTATGCATTGCTGGCCAGCCCAACTGAGCTGCCTCGGCGTTGATTTCCTCCCTCACATGAGGTTGTGTTTGAGGTAAGTCATTTAATCCTTCAAACAATGCCTTGAAGTAAAGCAGTGTGCCCCCGACAATAACGGGGAGCTTATTTTTTGAGCGCACTTGCTTGATGAGACGGGTAGCATCAGTTGCAAACTCTGCAGCGTTATAGGCCTGCAATGGTGTGCGAATGTCAATTAAATGATGAGGAACCTGTGCAAGTTCAAGCTTAGTCGGCTTGGCAGTGCCGATATCCATACCCTGATAAACCAAGGCGGAGTCCATACTAATGATCTCGATCGGCCATTGATTGCTCAGCGCAATTGCAAGTCCTGTTTTACCAACTCCTGTTGGGCCCGTGATTGTTAAACAATCATAGGTTTCAAAGAAATCTTTAAACGCGTGAGAATTCGTCATCTACCTCTTAGGAACAATGAGTCCAATTCCTTGACCGTAACTTGTCTCCATGTTGGGCGTCCATGATTACACTGATCAGAGCGCTCGGTGACTTCCATCTGTCTGAGAAGTGCATTCATCTCAGGTATAGTCAGTCTCCTGTTTGCTCTGACAGCGCCGTGACAAGCCATGGTAGATAAGATTTCATTTCGAGCTCGCTCAATTACTTGTGTACCCGCGTTCTCACTAAGTTCCCTAAGGACACTCCTTGCCAACTCCACCGCATCCGCTTGCGCTAAAGTGGCTGGCACAGCACGAACTGCAAGCGTTTTTGGAGAAAGGGTTGAGATCTCAAGTCCAAGTTGATCAAGTATCTCTGCGCTCTCCTCGGCAATTGCCACTTCAGTCTCAGTGGCAGCAAAACTTGCGGGTATCAGAAGAGGCTGACTTTGAATTTTTGCGGCGTCGAGTTGCAGTTTTAACCTCTCATAAACGACCCTCTCATGAGCTGCATGCATGTCTACTATGATGAGACCTTGTGCATTCTCCGCTAAGATGTAGATCCCCTGAAGCTGCCCTAGTGCTTGTCCAAGTGGTTCTAAAGTGGGCTCGGTATCTTTAAAGTCTACCTCGGTATTTATAGTTTCAAATGCATTATGAGTAACTCTACTTTGAGGTTCTGAGATTGAAAATGAGGTGTTAAAGGACTCCGATGTATGTTTTTCATTACCGTTGTGCCAATCCTGTAGACGACTCTCAGTAATGGATTCGGGCTGAGCTTGACTTGTACTTTTACTCCAAAGTTGACCAATGTCTTGAGCTCTGGTGTTGCCCCAGTTAATATTGGATTGTCTCCAACCAAATTGTGACTCTTCACGGTGAGTTTGAAGACGCGAGAGTGCCTGTGCAGTCTCGCTCGTAATAGATCCATATGATTCAGAGGCCGACAAAGAAGGTTCATTAAAAGAAGGTTCATTACTTTGACCAACTCGAGGTTTAGAGAGGGCTTGCTCAATGCCGTGCAAAATAGCTTGGTGCACCTCCCTGCTGTCTCTAAAGCGCACCTCAATCTTAGTTGGATGAACGTTGACATCCACCCTGGTCGGATCCATATCGATATACAGTGCATAAATCGGCTGTCGACCAGAGTGCAAAATATCAGCATATGCACTTTTGGCCGCATGCATGATCACGCGGTCTTTGATAAAACGACCATTGACATATGCAAATTGATGATCTGATCTTGACCTTGCAGCGTTGGGAACACCCGCACGACCTTTGATCCATATATTTCCGTGCCGATAGTCAATACTTACAGACTCTTTAACGAAGTCTTCGCCTAAAACATCTGAAAGTCTTCTGTCTAAAGCAGATAAATTGATCCCCGTACTTGATGAGGGTTCAGAAATTTCTTCGCTGCTTAAAGATGGTGATTGAGCTCTCCATTGATGCGTTAACTTGCCTTCATGCCAGATGTTAAATCCAACACCCGGGCGCGTGAGCGCGTGACGGCGAACGGCCTCCACGCAATGGGCAAATTCAGTACTTTCGCTTTTAAGAAATTTACGTCTTGCAGGGGTGCTAAAAAAAAGCTCATTCACCGCTATAGTTGTACCAACCCCTCTAGCGGCTGGATTCAACTCTCCCGTTCTTGCATCGAGTTCTAACGCGTGATCTTGGGTGATCGTTTTTGAAAGGATTTTTAGCTCTGAAACCGATGCGACCGCTGCAAGTGCTTCACCTCGAAATCCCATCGTTGCCACGCTTTCCAAATCAGTTAAAGAACCGATTTTGCTGGTTGCATGGCGTTTGATTGCTTTGGGTAAATCATCCTGTGAAATGCCTACACCGTCGTCCTCAACAGTTATGGAGCGGATACCCCCTGCAACCAATCGAACCGTAATTTGCGAAGATCCCGCATCTAAGGCGTTATCTACCAATTCACGAACAACGGAGGAGGGGCGCTCAACGACCTCACCAGCCGCGATTTGGCTGATCAACTCATCTGGGAGTTCAAGAATGGGGCGTTGGGGTTGAGTGCTAGGGTTCACAAGTAACTATTTTAAGGTACAGTTAAGGCAAAACTTATGAGTACATTTGAATTCATTTTCAGATGAACTAGACCTCAATTAGGAAAATAGATAAATGGAATATGCTGCTCAGATGATCGACTTCGTGTTGCATGTGGATCGTTATTTAGAGGAGTTTGTAAAGTACTATGACTCCTGGATTTATCTTTTGTTATTTGTGATCGTATTTTTAGAGGCCGGTGTCGTATTAACTCCCTTTTTGCCAGGAGATTCTCTTTTATTTGTGGTCGGAGGAATCTGCGCTGTAGGCCTCATGGACTGGACGCTTTGTTGCGTCTTGCTCAGTGCCGCTGGAGCGGTGGGGGGGCAATTTAATTACTGGATGGGCTCAAAACTAGGGCACACACTTATGAAGTCTCACTCAAGGTGGTTTGGTGAGCGAGAGTTCCAAAAGACACAAGATTTTTATAAGACTTATGGGCCCAGCGCGATCGTGATCGCGCGTTTCGTGCCTTTTATTAGAACATTTGCTCCATTTGTTGCCGGCATGGGGCAGATGACTTTTTATAGCTTTAGCCTATTTAATATCATTGGGGCTCTTATTTGGGTTTTTGGTATCGTCAGTGCCGGTTATGCCTTGGGTAATGTTCCTTGGGTCAAGGGGCATATTGAGTTTTTTATTTGGGGACTTGTGTTGGTGCCAAGTTTGATTGCTATTTGGGGATCCTACAAAGTCAAAGCTAGGGAAATTTAATAGAAATTTGACTTCAATCTCTTCAAAAAAAACAAAACCCCCTGGTTCAACTTTAACGTTTTGTGAATAGATTTTGTTGAAGAGCCTTTTATCATTGCTTTTTTTAAGAACAGATTCTTCTGCATCAACTCATATTTAATAGCTTTTTATTCCTAGGTTGATCGATCAAAAATCTATCAGCAATTGTCTAAGCGTTCAATCAGTTCATCGGCTACTTCGGCAGACTGAGGAATACTTGGATCATCAAAATCTGAATCACCATCAGAATTTCTGATGACTTCATCGCAATGTAGAGTTAAAGATACATCACTGTTATGAGAGTATTTATCTAAGATTTTTTCATGATTCTCCAACCAAATGGGCTGAAGTAATTCGAATAACTCGTCAATATCATCGGCCTGGAATAGTTCAAAATTAATATGTTCATTGACAGTGTAATCAAGATCAAAGGCCTGTAGGGAAATATTAAAGGCGTATTTTTTTTCTTTATTTTTTACCATTGCTGGGCTACTTGTGTTTATATTGTTTGAGATTTACCCAGCACAAGCTGTACCAAGGCAGACTAGTTTGAATCTAAAGCAAATGAGTGCAGCAGGTCTTTTGGGTTTAAGTAATTAAGTTGTTCGAGTTCTAGCTAAAGGTGGATTTCTCATGAAATAACGCTCAATGCCAAGCATCAAAGCAACGGCTAATTTATTTTGATGATCCTCAGATAAAAGAAGTTGTTCTTCTTTTGGGTTACTGATAAAAGCAGTTTCAACCAAAATGCTTGGAATGTCAGGCGCTTTTAGAACAGCAAAGCCAGCTTGCTCGACATGGGGTTTGTGAAGTTTTTCAAAATTTTTGATTTGATTGAGCATTTCGGTTCCCAATTTTAGGCTGTCGTTAATTTGAGCTGTTGTACTCATGTCAAGTAAAGCGTGTTTAAGGTGCTCGTCCTTGACTGACATGTTAAGCCCACCAATTTTGTCAGCCTTATTTTCTTGCTTGGCCATAAACATCGCTGCAGCACTTGAGGCAGCACCTTGGTTGAGAGCAAAAACGCTAGCACCCTGCGCATCTGGATTAAAAAAAGCATCTGCATGAATACTGATGAACAAGTCTGCTTGGACTCTGCGTGCTTTTTCGACTCTAGTATTTAAGGGTACAAAATAGTCAGCATCACGCGTCATGAAAGCTCGCATTGGCATGACCCCTGACTTGGTTTTTAAAGTTTTAGCATTGATCAGAGCGTGTAATTTATTTGCGATCTTGAGCACAATGTCCTTTTCTCTGGTGCCTCTAGTCCCAATAGCGCCAGGATCCTCACCTCCATGCCCCGGGTCTAGAGCAATGACAATATATCGGTCCACATAAACAGGTTTTCCTGAGTTTTGGGGCGTATCGTTGGCGTCCCTGGATGGGTGTGATGCTGCTTCATCGACTTTTATGCTCTGATGAGTTGACTCGCCTGGATTGGCTAACCTGTTGTTGGACTGGAGTAGGCCTTGCTTGTTCAATAACTCAATGAGTGGGTCATCTGCTGCTGTAGTCTCACCGCCTTTATCCGGTCCACCCAATGTTTGCATTGAGCCTGTTGAGGACTGAAGAGCGGTTGGGTTGGAGTCTTGTAATTGCGCTCGCTCTGAGATTAGAGCTTCTAAAGGGTCAAGAGGTTTGGTGGGATAGAGATCAAGAACTGTTCTGTATTGGTATCTAGATTGACCCTTACCAACGGGTTCTAGACTGAACACTTGAGGTTTGATAGCTTGTTTGAGATCTATTACTAAACGAACAGTTGTGCTGGTGTATTGACCTATTCTGACCCCGGAGATAAATGGGTCATCTGGCAAGATTTTACTGACGATGTCTTTTAAAGCGGTACTCAGCTCAATGCCATCAATATCTATTGCCAGTCTGGGAGGGTTGTTGACGAGTAGGGGGCTTGTTTTTAGGGGGGCGTCAGACTCTATGGTGACGCGGGTGTATTCCTTGGCAGGCCAAACTCTCACACTCACTATGGAGGCGCCTTTTGCGATGATTGATGCACCAAGAGTAAAAATGAGCCCGCCAGTTTTGAGAAGCGTTCTTCTATCAAGGCTTAGTGATGCCTTTTTTAGTGCGCATTTAGAGCTCAAATGTTTGGCCTTTGACACTGTTATTTTTCAAGTAGCTTGTGACCAATTTGAGTCAAAGCTTTAAGCTTAATAATCCGTGAATCTTCATTTTCCGTAAATTCAAAATCGATCACAAGATCTGGATCCGGGATAAATCCTGATGCCTTTTGTGGCCATTCTGAAATTTTCAGTCCGGTACTCATAAAAATATCTCTAAATCCTGCTTCCTCCCATTCACTGGGATCATTGAATCTGTAAAAATCAAAGTGCCAAATTCCGAGTTCACCTTGCCTTTTTTTAACCCAATACTCTTCAACCACAGCGTAAGTTGGACTTTTGATCGTGCCCGTTACACCCAGCGATTGTAGAAGATACCTCGTAAATGTAGATTTGCCAGCGCCAAGCTCACCCATCAATTGAATATTTGCATTTTCAATTGATGGGTGTAACGCCATTTGCTCTGCAAAGAGCTTAAGTGACTCTAACGTGTCACAGATAAAAGAACTCTCGGTCATAAAATATGTCACTCATATATCATATGCTTGATGGGCTGGATACGTCAATTCTAAAACTCTGCGAAAACCTTTAAACCACATGATCCAATGGCTTCAAACTTAGAGCAAAAACCTCAACTTGAGTCATCTCGCGGATTGTCCCTTAATGACTTGCAGGTTTGGGGGGAAGAGTTAGGATTTTCTCAAATTGGGGTTTCCTCGATCGATCTCACCCACGCGGAGCCTGGTTTGACTGAATGGTTAGAAAAGGGGTTTCACGGAGAAATGGAGTATATGTCTCGTCATGGACTGACCCGAGCTCGCCCCGCAGAGCTTGTCAGCGGTACCCTCAGCGTCATAACCGCTCGAATGAATTATTTGCCCAGCGACACTTCAACAAGAGATTTAATTTGGATACAACAGGAAAGAGACCGATTAGCCAAGGTCGATGAGGGAGTGATCTCGGTTTATGCAAGAGGACGCGATTATCACAAGGTGCTAAGGCAAAGACTTGATAAGTTGGCTCAAAAAGTACGCGAAAAATTTTCAAGCCTAGGGTACAGAGTTTTTACAGATTCAGCGCCAGTTCTTGAGGTTGAGTTAGGTGCTCAAAGTGGCTTAGGTTGGCGGGGCAAACATACACTCTTAATAAATAAGGAGGCTGGATCGATGTTTTTTCTGGGGGAGATCTATGTTGACATTCCCCTTGAACAAACACCAAAAGTTGAAAATCATTGCGGTTCATGCACTGCTTGTATAGATGTTTGTCCAACTGGAGCTATTATTGAACCCTACGTTTTGGATGCAAGAAAATGTATTTCATATTTAACGATCGAGCATAGCGGATCTATCCCTTTGGAGCTTAGACCCAAAATGGGAAACCATATTTATGGCTGCGACGATTGTCAAACAGCCTGCCCTTGGAATAAGTACGCGCAAGTCTCCTTTATTGATGATTTTGATGTTAAACCAACTTTGATGAACAAGGCGGATCAAAGAAATTTGATGAACGGTGTTTGGGATAGTAAAAAATTAGTGGAGTACTTTTC
>Ga0164296_1004495_pt1 | contig 12668 bp, 16 predicted proteins | sample GEODES057metaG_FD_113533 | JGI IMG/M metagenome (GOLD analysis project Ga0164296, IMG submission 113533) | Dystrophic lake water microbial communities from Trout Bog Lake, Wisconsin, USA - GEODES057 metaG | ecosystem: Environmental > Aquatic > Freshwater > Lake | place: USA: Trout Bog Lake...
TACAAACTGGGTTTTTCCACTGTTAGCGAGTTGGTTATCTCGTTTTATTAGTTCAAAGTTTTTTGTATTGCTTGAATAGTTGCCTGTTGATTTTTGTATTGATGTTGAAAATTGGATATGCGTTATCGGGTTTAAGTTTTAATCTTGTTTTTTTATTTTGTATTCGTGTTAAAAAGTTTTTCAGTATTGTTATTTGACTGTCAGTTAATAAATTAATGTTTTCATCTAGCAGTGTTTGAGCTGTCCTTTGAGCCTTTAATAGTTTGATATGAGTTGTATTAAAGTACGGAACATCTAATCCAATGTCGCGCAACCAATCAGCAGTCAAAGCTTCATCTTTTTTATTCGTGTATATATTCATACATTTATTTAGCTTCGACTAAAGATCAGGCTACAAAAAGTGACGCATTATTAGGTGCTTTTTAATGGTTTTGGATAAATCTGTTTGATTTGGCAGATTTAGGTTGCTCAGATCGCGGTTCAGGCAATAAAGTTACGTTTTAACAGCAACAAAACGGAGCAAACGCAATGAGCACACTGGCACAACTAAAACTTACTGCGCAATCTAAACCTGCGCAAATGTCACCCGTACAACAGCGTCGCAACAAACTTGCTAAAAGAGTTTGGGAACAAATAGAACTTGCTAAAGCACAAGCACAGGGCACACAATACACGCCGATAAAATTTCGGACGGTAACTGATAGTGAAACAGGGGCACGTAAACAAATTGAAACGACCAAACGAGTAAAGCAATGGTGGTTTACTGCTGATAACGGTAAGTTAGCACTGAGTGTGCGCTACGGCACTAAAGTGCTTGAACTTGCGCCTAAGAAGTTTGCTGTTGAGATTGCTACAAACAAAGACCTAGTAACAACATTGGAACTTATTAAAGGTGCTGTGTTGAACGGTGAACTTGACACTGCGATTGATAGTGCCGCAGTAAAACTTAAACTTGGCTTTACGAAGTGACATTTTCTTTGGTGCGTGTAAATACATTATGCGCATCTCAGAAATTGTCATTAAACCCATCAAACCCAAGCCACCTTTAAATCTGGCACTAGCTAGGATACACGGCTTACAACAAAACGTTGACCGAAGTAGGCAACAGCTTAAGACAGAGCGTGAACGTCAACGGCAACAAAAGGAAGCTGAACGAAAACGTAAGGAACTACAGCAACGTAATCAGACTACGTTGGCAAGTTAAGGCTACGTTGAGTTGCGCTTGCTGTGTTTAATAAAGTGCGTTTTTTTGCTGATTTGTGGCGGTTTTTACTAATATCTCTATTTGCTTAAAATGCTGACCAGTCCCGCTGACAGGTATAGTAAAAATACATACTCGTACAATCCCCACTCTCAACCAGTACATGCCACAATCGCAAGCGTAGCAAACTCCAAAGCTAAAATAATCACAAAATACTACATTCAGTGTTTACAGGCTTAAACAGTATTGCTTTAGTTGGAGCAAATTTTATAAAAAAGCCTTATAATTGTTGGCTCGGCGCTTTAGCTCAGTCGGTTAGAGCGATGGAATCATAATCCACAGGTCCGCGGTTCGAATCCGTGAAGCGCCACCAAAACACCAGTATTCATGCGCCCCTCCAGAGGTCTACGCAAAAAATGAATACGATTTGTATGTAAGTATAGAGTTACATACAGAGTCTCAAAACCGCACTTAGATGCGGTTTTTCTTTTAGAGACAAAAACAACAATTATTTCTTGCCATTCCGTCCAGCATTACTACCATCCAACTCCTCTAAAACTACCTGAGGATTTCGTGATGAGTTCAATCAAATGTGCAATCTATCTGCGTGTCTCTACCAAGAATCAAGATACATCTAACCAACTGCAACCACTCCAAGAATATGCACACAGATGTGGTTATGAGGTCGTGGAGGTTTATGAGGACAAAGGAGTATCTGGAGTCAAAGCAAGTCGTCCAGGACTAGACAAGATGGTCTTAGATGCAAGACGAAGGAAGTTTTCAATGATTCTGTCATGGTCTATTGATAGAGTCGGTCGTAATATGACTCATCTCTGTGGATTTGTGGAAGAAATGAATCAGTTAGGTATTAACCTGTATTTCCACCAAAGTTCAATTGACACAACTACTTCGGTTGGAAAGATGTTCTTTCACATCATCTCATCAGTTGCATCGTTTGAAAGAGAGATGATTAGGGAAAGAGTCATTGCAGGACTAGAAAGATGTAAGCAAAATGGAGTAAAACTCGGTCGCCCCAGTCAAATGAATGATGGACTTATCAATGCGATTAGAATCTTGAAAGACAAGGGAGTTGGGGTAAGAGAGACTTGTCGGCAATTAGGTATCGGTACGGCAAGTTATTACAAAGTAGTTAGGGCAGTTTAATGAGCAAGTATTCAATTTTTATCGCAATTATTTTGATTGATATATTAAACATATGCAAGTCTCAAGATATGAATGAATAACTTTTAAATAAATCATACGGTGAAAGAATAAAATTTAATGTTCAAACAAATAAGTTAATTTGGAAATTTGAATCATGGAATTCATTTTAAGAGTTCAAAAACATACTGACCATGAAATTCAACTTCACCACAAGTTGAGTTTTTCTCTATTGGACGAAGTTGATTATCAAAGTGAAAAGAATTCTGATAATATAATTTCTGTTACATCTGACCTAGATGGTTTTACAACATTAAGATCAGTCTGTAGAGTACTAAACTGGGATGAGGAGAGGGTTCAACATGATGTAGATGGATGTAATTTAAGAAATTCATCTCGACTGATACAGAATGATAGACCTTCTATCTTCATGATACCAAGGTCGACTGATAATAAAAAAATAATTGATTCACCAGAATATTACATAAGTGAACTTTGTAAAGTTTCTGATTACTATGAAACTAAAACTGTCCAATTTACTCATTATTCATTTATAAGTGAATTTCCTACGATTGAAATAATGTCTTTATTGACTCTTTTGCTAAACCCAGTTTTTGTTCCAAGAATAGGAAGATTCTATTGGGAAATAGATTCAAGATTTATAAATGAAATGAAAGATGTTTATAGGTATGTGATGGAGAGAATATATAGAAGAAACAAACCAATATCAAAGATCGTTCATGCTAAAAATTTTAAATTTGAATACAACGGTAATACATTTGGTAAGTTAGAAATTGGTAATTTTGTCGAAGATGTGTGACAAACATTAAAAAATGAAATCTTCTACAAATTTAAATATTCAAGTGATAGAAGGAAGAATTGAATTTTTAATAAATGAAGTCAAATCATTTAATCCAACTATGATCAATCAATTAGAATCTTAAAAGACAAGGGAGTTGAAGTAAGGGAAACTTGCCGTCAATTAGGTATCGGTACGGCAAGTTATTACAAAATAGTTGGGACCGTAAAATGAAACCACCAAGACATTTGATTCAGTTGCTTGACGTTATCAACAAAAAACAACTAGGGTATTTTGAATATGTTCACCTACCAAGAGTTGGTGAATGGGTTTTAACACCTGACAATGATGGTAGTAATTCTGGAATATGGGTTGTAGAAAACGTCGTTCATTTTGCATATCGTGAATTTGATAAATCACATATTTGCCTCCATGTATCACCTTCAACAAGAGAAGTTGAAGAATCAATAACGTTAAAAAATATTTTCAAAAGATATGAAGAATAAAAATTCTGATTAAAAACCATGGTTTCAAGAAAATCAAATATTAAATTTTTTAAAAAATTTGAAGCACTAACCCTAGAAGAACTAATTAAATTAAGGTCAGCACATGAAAAATTATTACAAAACGAAAACGATTTCCCTCAGACAATAAAATCTATTGAGAAAATAAATTTTCATAAAGAAAAAGAATATAACGAGCAAAGAGAACTTAGTAATAAATGGCACATAGAGAATTTAAGTCCATTAATAAACGAGAAATATAAATTAAATAGTGCACTCAAACAATTTAGACTTGGTTTAATTTCCATTAATAATATTTTTGGTAAATCGATATTTTATGAAAATAATTATTACAAACAGGATGCCGAAAAAATAATCAAAAATTTAAAATCTATTGAACTATTGCTCAATTCAAAATATGAGCAAAATCCATATAAGCATATTCCGATACCTAATTACATCCCTTACCCAATAGGAATTAATAAAATTAAGACATTCAGATTTAAAGGTGTGTCGTGTAAGGTTAACTTTGAAGAGTTAGACTTGTTACTTTGGTCCAAGTTAATAATATCTAAAAAGGAAGAGTTAAAACACAAAGAAAAAAAATTATTGACTTTAAAAGCAAAAGTAGCATCAAACAATATTGAAACCAGAAAAATCGCTTCAACATATAAGAGAAAATACCCTTTGTATGTGCAACTTGAAATATTAGATAGATGTCCTTATTGCTCAAGTAAGTTAGAGGATTACAAACCTGTACTTGAACATATTTTCCCTGTTTCAATGGGTGGTAAATCAACAGAAAGTAATTTAGTGTGGATTTGTAACACCTGTAATATGAAGAAAAGTTCTTTAACTTTGAGTCAATTTACTAAGAAATATAAAATTAGCAGAAAAAGAATTGAAAATAAATTAGATTTATTGAATAAGATTTATTAATTATTTGAAATGAAGGACTTATCGATACGGTCTAACTCTTCAAACATCGGTTTTTCCAAAAGAACCTGAAACTGTTGGCAAATAATTTCTTGTTGTGATTTCATATTACTCCTAATTGTGATATCTGATTAAGACCTAAGTGTAATTAAAAAGCATTCTAATAATAGAATATTACGCCCCTAAATGAATATTAAAACCAATCATTGATTTTTCATTGATTGGTTTTTTTCTGTATGTTTAAATTTGATTAATCATTTCTTAAAACTATTATTTCTGCATTTTTCTTATCTACAAATTTCTCAATCTCTGCGATTGCTTTTTTCTTCGAATCTTTGTCAGTAGAATTTATGGTCAAGTAAAGCAAGTCTTGTAGTTTAGACTTCTGAATTGACTCACGCAGTTTATTTTTATCAATGTTCTGACTCATAGTGCACATACCTTTTCAAGTGCATTAGAAATACCAGATGAATCAAGTCTGTCCATGAACTGTTGAATAGCAATTCTTGATATGGTGGTCTTATTGATATTGGTTTTTTTGGCAATACGGTCTAACTCTTCAAACATCGGTTCTTCTAAACGAACTGGAAATTGCTTCCAAATAATTTCTTGTTGTGATTTCATATTTCTCCTAATTGTGGTATCTAATTAAGACTAAGACACTAACTAATCTCAGCGGGCATTGGGGCGCATGGTTAGTTAGGACTCTGGTCTTGATGGACTATTTATATCGTCAGGAACTTTTGGATAGTTCTGGATGACTGACTAACAATACCCAAACATAAGGTAATCTGGATACTTCCATAACATCTTGGACGCATAGTAGACTCGGTCAGCATCACATTGCTTCAAATCGGTAGTCATAAACTTTGATGAATAATTGAGAAATGTGTTCTCACCGACCGAACTCTGAAAAAAATTGCTGGTGTATGGTCTTGAGGCAATTATGGAGTGATGGTGAAGTCTTATGGGGTATGAATAGACTAGATTATGTTTCTGGTCATAACCGGTTGAAATTGCCTTGATTTCATGTTCATCCAGGAAAGATAGGACTACTGGTTGGTTTAATTTCTTGATTTTGGTCCATGTACGGGTCTGGAATAGGTCTGGAAGCAGCGTCTTTATGTAGAAGTTGGTAAAGAACTTGGACAGATCTGATTCTTTATAGATTCGGTCTTGATAAGGTCTATACGTGGTGGTTAAGTGGAATAAAGTACAGTCATGGTGTTCTAGTTCACACAACATCTGATAAAGGAGGTCTTGGATGGATCTAGGACTGATTCTTGTGGAAGTTACTTGGGAAAGATTCATAGCGGTGATAAGCAAGGGTTCAGGTGGATTTGGAATAGACACGGATCATCTAATTGCGAGTCTTGGACAAGCAATATGAAATAAATAGAAAGTTCAGACTGTGAATTGCAACTAGACTGGACTGATATCTCTATATATCTATTTATGAATTTAAAAGTTCTAAGTAGTCTTCAAATGGCATTGGCGGACGGTGTTTTAAATACCATCTGCTCAATACCAGTTGTTTATGTATGGTTGTCTGTATCAGAAAACCGTTTTCTAAGCGTAGTTAGAAATATATGATTTCGCAATGGATGATTGAATATTAAGTATTTTCTAATTCAATCTCTGGTTCAAATGCGTACCAATTTTCAAAGTCAACTTCGACATCTTCGGCATTATCTTCAGTCAATTCTTGTGGTTTACATTTGGGGACAAGAACATCATCAGTTTTATCGTAATGAGATAATTTTTCAGAAATTAATTCAAAACAAATTGAATAATCGTCAAAAAACTCATCACTTAACTCGAAATCATCTGAAGAAAAATTGTTTGCCACGTAGTGTGTCAATAATTTCTGAAGACTCTTAGAATTTTCGAATACTTTTGGAACTCGAATTCTTTTGGTTTTGAAGTGAGTAACTTCTACAGAGATTTCATAAAGCGAAGTTTCTGATTTTTTCATGGTAATTTCCTATTTAAAAAAGTTAAGATTAAAATTTGTCATAAGACAAACTTTCTCGATGCGGGTTAAAAATACGCAAAAGGTTGCATCACTTTCTTTTGCGTAAACTATTACTTATCTTTTTGGGAACCACAGTAAAGAGAAATATCAATTTGATCTTTACGCGCATCAATATTAATTTTTCTTAAATTTCTAACAAGTTTCTGTGCTTCATGTGCTTTGTAATTAACATCTGAGGGAGATAGACAAAAGGAATGCATTACTTTCTCATTTGTCTTGTTATTTGTTAAGTACATTTTGATGATTTTTTTAGAGTTCATTAACTCTACATCAACGTCTTCGTATAAATTATTAACATCTTTGGCGGTTCTGATTGCAAATTTTCTAGGTGTAATACTCATAGTTTCTTTCATAAAAATTAGTTACATAAAACAAACAACTCTTTTGCTGTTCATAGACTCCATTATAATTCTTATTATCAAAATGATAAAGGACAGATATGGCATAATCGGACAATGTCCAAAAAATCATATGTGTCCTTTACAGAGGTTTTATGAATAAAATTCGAAAAAAAATTCCAGTCGAAAAAAGAATGTTAATTGCTGATAAAGAGATATTCAGAATCTGGTATGAGTATTACAAGATTGCACTTAAGAGTGAAGATGTTGAAATAAAAAAGGCACTAAAGCAAAGTTCAGATTTCTATAGAGAGTGGGGCACCGATAGCGAATTGCACTTTGATGACTGGTGGGTTAGTCATCAAAATTTATTTAATGATGATGACAAAGTAAAAGTAGTTAATTCCACCAGCAATGTAGATTCACACCACCTCTTTATTTCTGTACCTAAAAATAGACCTATTGAAATGATTCAAGAAGAGTTCAATGAAATCTTAAAAAAAGAACTCAATGGTAGACAAAATAGACTTCAACTACCTTTTCATAAGTTTGCACCAACTGAAATTCAAGGGTTTAAGAGAGAAACAACTCGACTACACCTAGAATTACAAAAGTTTGTTTTCCACGATGAAAGTCTTAAGGGTGAAAAGTTATTTAAACGTGTGGAAAAATTCTTTAGCAGTGAACGCTTCAAACGCAAATTGAATGAAGTGCCTGAACCATTTAAACCTGACCGATTTGCACTAGGTGATAATCAAGATGCTCAAAGAAATATTAGAAGATATAGACAAAGGTCAAGAAATATTTTAATGAATGTTGCGAAGGGTGTATTTCCTGGAAAATATTAATTTTTAAAATCTTTTACTTGGCGAAGGCGAGCATTCGCCTTTTTCAGTAATTTCGATTTCTGAATTTTTGAAATCTATCGAAATATGACCTTCATTATCTAAAATCCGATACCATACATATGCATTGAATTTGCCTGTGAATCTATCTAACGAATAATATGCAATTAGATAGACTCGTTCCCCTGGTTTGTAAATATGATTTACTCTCTCACTACCAGACAAATATCCATTAAAACTAGTTTCATGTACTTCTGTAATAAAGTTATCGACTTTATTCAAACCTTGGGCAATCGATCCCTCTAATATTGCTCCAGTGTTACTATCTAACACTAAAGTATATTCATCTTTTGTTTTTCTAGGTTTAATTTCTTTATTGTATTTAATATTTGATTCAGTCGTCAATTTACATACTAAGTATATTTGTTCCGAGTGCGCATTTGAATAAGAAAAAAAGCATACGATGAAAATTGAAGTGATTAAATTTTTATATTTACTAAAAACTATCATTTTTTCTCCTTATAAAAACCTTTGCCTGCAATGACATGCCGAACACCACCCCGTGGATTCTCAACATCACCTTTGCGTCTTGGTATTAGATGTACATGGCAGTGAAAGATTGTTTGACCAGCAGTCTCACCACAGTTCATTCCAATATTGAATGCTTCAACAGACTTATCTTGCTCTTGAATTAACTTCTTCTGCTCAAGCATCAGAGAATTGATAGCATTTGTCTCTGCTTGGGTTAAGTCAAAGTATTCTGGTGTGTGTCTCTTGGGTATGAATAAGGTATGAAACTCAGTAACAGGAAATCCATCTCTGACTGAGTAGGCGAGTGAGTTTTCAGCAACTATTCGACTGCGGTCATTAGTTTGAATATTACAGAATAGACAGTTTCCTTCTTTGTGTTCATATAAGGTCTTGAACTGCCTAAAATCAGTATCGTCTGTATTTCGTTTATTGGCATTGCACGAATAGCAAAGTGCTTGATAGTTGGTTAGGTCGTCTTTGCCACCAAGTGACTTGGGAAATATGTGGTCAACTTCAAGATTCTTTTCGTCTGCTGGAATTCCACAGAGTTCACACCTGAATTTGGCACGTGACAAAACTGCATATCTAATTGAACCTGAAATTGGTCTATGTCCACGTCTTCTATGTTCCCAGACCGATGCGCCCCTTTTTGCCTCAAACTCAGCAATCTTTGCCTCACACAGAGAAATTAGTTCTTGCTTCTGGTCTTTATTTAACTCTGTTGAACCAATTAGTTGGTAAAAATCACCGTGCTTCTCAGTTATACCTCTGTTCTTAGTTAGAACACGACCAACCATATTTTTTACAATCTCAGAGAAGTATTCAATCTGAGTTGGATCTTTATCCAAGATAGACTGGGCAATCTGAGTTACTGATGCAGAACCATCATTTTTCAACAATTCAATCAACATTACAGGTTGATACACCTGAGACATACGCATCTCAGAGGATATGAATTTGTGAAGTTTTGAGAAATGTTGCAAGTTAAATTCTCGTTATAAACTACAAGATATATTGAGTTAAATCAATCTCACTTCCGACTTCCCTAACTCTCAAATAATACTTCTCGTTTATCTCGTAAATAAAGATATGCTTATATTCACGATTACTCTTTTTTACTACTGTTCCCATAAGATTACCCCACTGCTTTTCAAGTATTTCAAAAGGAACAGCAATTGCTATTTTCTTATCAGTCATTCCAAAAATCATATATCCATTAACTGATTCGGATAAAAATTTTCTTTGGGGATCATTATGGTAGGCATACCAATATAAAGAGTCTTTTCTCTCGTATCGTTTAGATATTGCAATCACGGCATGAGTTTGATTAACTATATCTGCATACATTGAATTGCGTTTCTTTTGAAGGGGTTTGCCCAGTTTTTCACTGAATCTTTGAATAATTTGATTTTTCTTCTCAGCAATTATTTCAACTGGGGTTCTATCTTGAGTTGTGCTATCTAAATCTTCTTTTACACCTGTATCAATTGACTCAACGGATTCGATTGGATCAATTTGCAACTCTTTATCTTCTGCAGTTGCAAATACAACATCAACAATTGCATCAATGCGAGTATATTCAATTGGTCTCAAAATTGTGTGAATTTTCTCTGTTACGTCTTTTCCAGAGGTTGAAAGATTAACCTCCATTAACTTTGCAAGTGCATCGATTCCAATTATTCTTATTGACCATGCATGCTTAGAACCTCTAACCTGTGCTTCGAGCGAACTTGTGTCATCTCTTCCAATAACAAATAAGATAGGTGTATCTTTCTTTACTCGTCCTTGCTCGAATAATTTATCTCTATATGCAATTGGAGTTTCAAGGTCAATACTGTAAGCGACTGTTGTCTTTACTTCAATTATTAAATTTTGATTTGTTGTAGACCATATTCCATCAAAACCAATCTCATTTTTTACACCACGGTACCTCCCATTCTCAACATTAAAATCTAATCTTCTGCCAATTTCATTCACTAAATCTTGCAAAACCTGACCACTATCTGTAAAAGCATTGTTAGCACAATATCTGGCATATTCAGATAATTTTTCACTCTCTACTTCAGATAAGTACTCACGCAATTCAATAGACGTTTCGCTTCCATCTTTTAGTACACCGTTGCCAGTAATTGCAATAATCTGCTGAATATTCATGCCAAGAATCTGATTTTTTGATTCCTGACTTGCTCTCCAAAAAGTTAATAGCGGCATTTACTGATTCCAAAAATAAAATTTACAGTGAAGATAAGAATTTGCACTATTTAAATCGAATTTCCAAGGATTTCTTTCTACAACTGTCACACAGATACTATCAGACTTTTGAAACGGTTTTAGAATCGGTAACGGTTGAGAAATGGACGGGTCTCAGGTAGTCTTTGTCTTTCTGATTGAGGTCTTTTTGACGGTTTTCTTGGTTGGAGAAGACTTTTTGACTGCGGTTTTCTTCTTAATTGTTGGTGTAACTTTATCTGGAAATGCGTGAAGTTGTTTTCTGACTTGATTTGTAGTCAGATGATATGCATAGAACTTATCCACCATGGCAGCACTTGTTCTGGCATTTCGTGCAAGTGCGAGTGAATCAACTTTACCGATTATGAGTCTCATCATAATTGCAGTATGTCTAAGACTGTAAAGAGTAATGTTTTTACCCGTTCTGTCCTCCAGACCTGATTCCGCAACTATTTTTCTAAAAAGTCTTCCTATGACCTCCATTGCAGTATTTCTGTTTTCTACATACTGAGGAAAAAACACAAAGTCATCTGATCCACGGGGGTGGTTAAGATTTTCTTTTACTCTTAAAAGTTCTTCATAAATTGGCACTGATACTGGCATTGCCTGAACTTCAGTCGCAGTCGTTTTTGTTGCGGGATGATTCAGCACCAACCACTCGTCCTTACCTTCTTTGACTTTACTAATATGTTTATGTTTTAAGACTCTGATGTCAGATGGTCTGATAAATGAATTAACCATGAACTGAATGAGATACTTCATCTCTAGTGTGATTGGGACTCCTCTAACTATCACACCTTCCTCGGCAAGTTTCATTGCAGTTTTGTGAAGATGTTCGTACTCTTCTTTAGTTAAGTAATCTCTTTTCTGTGTGGTCAGCAGTCTTCCACTCACTTTTGGAAATACAGGTAAAGTTCTCATCAAATCATTTGCAATCGCATATTTGAAGATTTTGCGAAGTACCACCATGAAATGTTTTATTGTTGCGGTACTGAGTTCTCTGTCTTTTAATCGTGCAACAAACTCGGATATTTTTGAGTTGGTGATGGTGTCTATTTCTTGTTCACCGAAAAATGGCAGAATGTCATTCTTGTATCTTGAAAAGTCAGTTCTGTAAGAGGTCTTGAGAGTAGTCTTCTCAACAGACTTCATATATCGTCCACCGATGACGGCAAAAGACTTGGTCTTATCACTTATCTTGTCAGACTTTGCAGTAAAGAGAACATCTTCGTAGAATTTGACTGCAAACTTTCTGGCATCTTTTAACGATTCAGTTTGCGTTGTCTTCCTGTGGTATCGTTCATTGAAGTAGAGTCTGACCTGATAGAAACGGGAAGATTCAATCTTATAGAGGGTCAGTTTCTTGGGATATCCATGGACATATTGAATCGTCTCTGGGATAGGAACATGACGGTTTCTGGGAGATGAGGGGTCACGGTCTGGATTGATTCTTGTGACGACTTTGAGGGGTGATTTGGGAGACATTTTGGGTCATAACTGGGGTAATAATGACATTATGACTTACATACATAGTTACATACAAGGGTTTTTTTGACGTTGCAACCTGTTGATTTTAAACGATTTTTCAGTTTGACCTGTGGATCAAATTGTCATCATAATCCACAGGTCCGCGGTTCGAATCCGTGAAGCGCCACCAAATACCCAGTATTCATGCCCCCTCTCCAGAGGTTTACGCAAAAAATCGGCTCTCCACCATTAATGGGCGATAGGCATATCATAAAAAACGATTTTTTTCTTCAGCAAATACAGTGGTTCGATAAATGTAACCTGTAATTTTCAAATAAATAGTTCTCTTTATGCACCGTGATCCTAATGGATCACTTGTGCCATTTTCCCTGGAAACAATGTCTAACTTCGTGCCCTAAAGTATGCAAATTGGTTGAGACCTTTGTATATATAGAACAAATATTATTGCCGTCGTCATCTTTATCCCAAAAGCTACATGCTTCCACAGCATATCCAAATCCACCAAATTTTCTTTTGCGACTCTCTGCCTCACAAGTGGCTTGAATATTCTTCACTGGAGTCCAGCGAATTTTTGATTCATCCACCATATTTTTTTTAGTAGA
>Ga0164296_1004497_pt1 | contig 12665 bp, 12 predicted proteins | sample GEODES057metaG_FD_113533 | JGI IMG/M metagenome (GOLD analysis project Ga0164296, IMG submission 113533) | Dystrophic lake water microbial communities from Trout Bog Lake, Wisconsin, USA - GEODES057 metaG | ecosystem: Environmental > Aquatic > Freshwater > Lake | place: USA: Trout Bog Lake...
CCCCGATCTCACTCCGGAAGAGGCGGGGGACTGGATGGCTGCAACCGACGTGACCGGGCTTTCACGCATCTTTCTGGTTGCCCCGTCTAGTAGCGATGTGCGACTTGCCAAGGTCAGTTCGGTCAGCGGAGGCTGGGTGTACGCGGCGTCAACTATGGGTGTCACCGGGGCCAGAACACAGCTCGGTGACGCTGCTCAGGTGCTGGTGGAGCGGACGCGGGCATACACCGACCTCCCGATTGCCGTGGGTGTGGGTGTGTCCACGGGGGATCAAGCGGCGGACATCGCCAAGTTTGCCGACGGGGTGATCGTGGGTTCGGCCTTCGTCAAGGCCGTGCTGGATTCCCCAGACATCGAAGCTGCGGTCGACGCGGTGCAGTCGCTGGCCGCTGAGCTCGCCGATGGGGTTCGGCGATGAGCGCACGGTCGAGTCGGCTCTGGGGAAACCCTTGGATCGGGCTGGTCTTCCGCCTCGTCCTGGCCGCAGTCCTGATCTATGCCGGTATCGCCAAGTTGATGGAGCCCGGTGCGGCTCGAGACGCGATCGTTGCCTATCGGATCTTCCCGGGAAGCTGGCCGACGTACTTGGGCTGGGCACTGCCGATCGCTGAAGTCGTCACGGGCTTGCTGCTCCTGCTCGGCATGTTCATTCGCTGGGCGGCGCTGTTCACGTCGCTGCTCATGGCCGCTTTCATCGTAGGCATTGCCAGCGTGTGGATTCGCGGATACAGCATTGACTGCGGCTGCTTCGGTGGCGGCGGGGATATCAGCGGCGACGGCCGGACCTGGCGATACTCCGCGGAGATCCTTCGTGACCTGCTGTTCAGCGGACTGGGTGTTTGGCTGGTTGCCTGGCCCCGTACCAAGTGGGCGCTGGAACCTGCCCCCGATACCCTTGTCGAGTCGACACACGACCGCTTTCAAGGAGAACCTGGTGAGTAACGAGTCATCATCGAGTCGTCGCGCTAAGGCAGATGCCGCTCGGGCAGCAGCCAACTCTTCGGGCAAGCGGCGAGAGCGCACGATGCGCATCGTGGGTGCAATCGTGGTCATCGTGGTGGTCCTGGGAATCGTGGGTATCGCGGTGGTCGCGAAGAACTCCTCTGGCTCTGGCGGATCGTCCAGCGGCTGGGGATCAGTAACCGCAGGTCCCGCGGCTGCCACCCCCAAAGGCGTATACGGCAAGGACTCTGCCTTGGCCTACGGGATTCCGGTGAACGCGGTGAACGCCAAGGTGCCGAACCTGACCATCTGGGAGGACTTGCAGTGCCCGGCCTGTGATGCGCTGGAGAAGGCAAATGGCAGCGGCATTCAACAGCTGGCGGCACAGGGCAAGGTCAACCTCACCTATCGGCCAACCACGTTCTTGGATCAGAATCTGAAGAATGATGCCTCACTTCGGGCAACCGCTGCCTGGGGATGCGCGATTGACCAAGGCAAGACCATCGAGTTTCACAACCAGGTGTACGCCAATCCGCCTGCTTCTGAGGGAGCCGGCTTCACTGACGCCACATTGCTGAAGTTCGCCCAGGACTCCGGAATCACCGGCACGAACCTGGATACCTTCACCAAGTGCTATAACGCCAAAACGTATGGACCGTGGGCGTTGAACTCGTATGGAAAGTTCATCGATGCCAACATTCCCGGCACCCCGTACGTGTCGCTCAATGGCACGGAGATTAACGCGGCAGTGGCCGCTGATCCGGCCAAGCTAGCGGCAGCCGTGGCTGCGGCGACCAAGCAGTGATCCACGCGACCGCGCATGTGGTCGCATCCATCCCCAGTCCCGAACAGGGGGTTTGGAACCTCGGCCCATTGCCGATTCGGGCATATGCGTTATGCATCATTGCCGGCATCGTCGTGGCGGTCTGGTGGGGGAGTGCCCGATACGTTGCCCGCGGCGGACGTGCGGGACTGATAACCGATCTGGCCATCTGGGCGGTGCCCTTCGGCATCGTGGGTGGGCGCGCCTATCACGTCATTACTGACCATCAGTTGTACTTCGGACCAGGCGGTACCGGGTGGGCCGGTGCCGTGAAGATTTGGGACGGCGGATTGGGAATCTGGGGTGCGGTGGCCCTGGGCGGCCTGGGCCTGTGGATCGGCGCTCGTCGTGCAGGTGTGCCGGTGCCTCCGGTAGCTGATGCCATCGCGCCGGGCATCGCCATCGCCCAGGCCATGGGACGATGGGGCAACTACTTCAATCAGGAGCTCTTCGGCTCACCGACCAACCTGCCATGGGGCCTGCAGATCGACCCAGGCCACCGGCCGATCGGGTACGAGCAATTTACGACCTTCCACCCCACCTTCTTGTATGAGTCGCTGTGGCTGATCGCCATGGCCGCAGTGCTGGTCTGGGCGGATCGACGCTTCACGATGGGTCACGGTCGAGTATTCGCCCTGTATGTCCTGATGTACTGCCTGGGTCGCGGCTGGATCGAGTCGCTCCGCATTGACCAAGCACACCATATTTTGGGCCTGCGCCTGAACGACTGGACCGCACTGCTGGTCGGCGTCGGAGCCTTGATCTACCTCGTGGTGTCTGCTCGTCTTCGCCCGGGCCGGGAGTCTGCCGAGCAGATTTCGCCTCAGAAGCCCGCGCTGGTAGCCTGATCGCCTGACGGTCGCGAAGCGGGCGCTTTGCGATACGTGTCGATACGAGAAAGTGCCCTCACGGGCGCGCCCTAGGAGAAGAAATGTCGCTCGATTCCGCTACCAAGCAGGCGATTGTCGCCGAGTACGGTGCCAATGCCACTGACACCGGGTCTCCGGAAGTCCAGATTGCCCTGCTCACCAAGCGTATTCAGGATTTGACCGAGCACCTGAAGACTCACAAGCACGACCACCACAGTCGCCGTGGCTTGCTGATCCTGGTTGGACAGCGCCGCCGTCTGCTGCAGTACTTGGTCAAGTCAGACATCACCCGCTACCGCACGATCATCGAGAAGCTCGGTATTCGTCGCTAGCGGAACGGTGGCGGTGCTCTTCGGCGCGCCATCACCATCCCAAGCCGGACATGCCCCAGGGTTACCCCTGGAGCCGATGGCTCGACATAACTGCATACCGCCCGGCACGTGGTGCCGGGCAATGAATGAACGAACCACAGAATCCGGGGCGCCGCGTTGTCAGCGCCAGTCTCGGTCCTCGGTAGTGACTTACGGGTACATCCCGTGGGCCTCGATCGAAGACCGCCTCCGGCCGCAACTGCGAACGCCCCTGTCTACAAGAAAACAGGAGGCACCCGTGGAGGGTTCCCAGATTCACACCACACAGGCCGTTATCGACAACGGCTCGTTCGGCACGCGCATCATCAAGTTCGAGACCGGTCGCCTGGCACGCCAGGCAGCGGGATCGGTAGCCGCGTACCTGGACGACCAGACCATGCTGCTGTCGGCGACCACTGCCGGCAAGCAGCCGAAGGATCAATTCGACTTCTTCCCCTTGACGATTGACGTCGAGGAGCGCATGTACTCAGTGGGTCGCATTCCCGGGTCCTTCTTCCGCCGCGAAGGTCGCCCGACGGAGGATGCGATCTTGACCTGCCGACTGATCGACCGCCCGCTGCGTCCGACCTTCATCAAGGGACTTCGCAACGAAGTTCAGGTCGTCGTCACGGTCATGTCCTTGGATCCCAAGGACTTGTATGACGTGTTGGCGATCAATGCTGCCTCGGCATCCACCCAGTTGTCCGGCCTGCCGTTCACCGGACCGGTCGGTGGGGTTCGCGTGGCTCTGATTCGCGGCCAGTGGGTGGCCTTCCCCACCCATGAGCAGCTCGGCGAAGCGGTGTTCGACATGGTCGTTGCAGGGCGCATTGCCGGCGATGACGTGGCGATCATGATGGTGGAAGCCGAGGCAACCGAGAACACGATCGAATTGATCGCAGGTGGCGCGCAGGCTCCTACCGAGGAGATCGTGGCCCAAGGCCTTGAGGCTGCCAAGCCATTCATCCGCGCTCTGTGCGATGCCCAGTCAGCACTTGCTGCCAGCGCCGCAAAGCCCACGGCGGACTTCCCGATCTTCCTGGATTACCAGGACGATGCCTATGCGGCAGTTGAGGCCAAGAGCATCGAGCAGGTGCGCAAGGCCATGACCATCGTGTCCAAGGCTGAGCGCGAAGATGCACTCGATGACATCAAGGCCGTGGTGATGGCTGACTTGGGTCCTGATTTCACCGGCCGCGAGAAGGAGCTCTCGGCAGCCCTGAAGTCGGTGACCAAGAAGGTCGTTCGTGAGCGAGTTCTGCGTGACAAGATCCGCATCGATGGACGCGGATTGACCGATATCCGCACCCTGGCTGCTGAGGTTTCAGTCATTCCTCGCGTCCATGGATCGGCGTTGTTCGAGCGCGGTGAAACCCAGATCCTGGGCGTTACCACGTTGAACATGCTCAAGATGGAGCAGCAGCTGGACACGCTGAATCCAGACAATCGCAAGCGATACATGCACAACTACAACTTCCCGCCGTACTCAACCGGCGAGACCGGTCGAGTCGGCTCGCCCAAGCGCCGCGAAATCGGTCACGGGGCTCTGGCAGAGCGAGCGTTGCTGCCCGTGCTGCCAACGCGCGAGGAGTTTCCCTATGCCATCCGCCAGGTCTCAGAGGCCCTGGGCTCCAACGGCTCAACCTCCATGGGCTCGGTGTGCGCATCAACCATGTCCTTGCTCAATGCCGGCGTGCCGTTGAAGGCAGCGGTAGCCGGTATCGCCATGGGATTGATCTCCGGGGAGATCGACGGCACCACGCAGTATGTGGCATTGACCGACATCCTTGGTGCTGAAGACGCCTTCGGGGATATGGACTTCAAGGTCGCAGGAACCAAGCAGTTCGTCACCGCACTGCAGTTGGACACCAAGCTCGATGGCATTCCTGCCTCGGTCCTGGCTGGCGCACTGCAGCAGGCTCGCGATGCGCGCATGACAATCCTTGAGGTGATGAACGAGGCTATCGATGCTCCCGATGAGATGGCAGCGACCGCGCCTCGCGTGATCGCGGTCAAGATCCCCGTCGACAAGATCGGTGAGGTGATCGGACCAAAGGGCAAGATCATCAACCAGATTCAGGAAGAGACCGGGGCAGATATCTCCATCGAAGACGATGGCACGGTGTACATCGGTGCGACCGATGGCCCCTCGGCAGAGGCGGCTCGCGCAGCGGTCAATCAGATCGCCAATCCGACGATGCCTGAAGTTGGCGAGCGGTACCTGGGCACTGTGGTGAAAATCGCGGCGTTCGGCGCGTTTGTGTCACTAACACCAGGCAAGGACGGACTGCTGCATATCTCCGAGGTCAAGAAGCTTGCCGGCGGCAAGCGGATCGAGAACGTCGAAGATGTCGTCAAGGTCGGTGACAAACTTCAGGTGGAGATCAAGGAAATCGATGCCCGCGGCAAGCTGTCCCTGATCCCGGTTATCGAGGATGCCGCACCGGCCAATGCCTAAAGCATCAACTCGTACGCTGCTGCGGGAGGACGACGGCGCTATCGTGCGCCGCACCGTCCTCCCCGGCGGCTTGCGAGTGATCACCGAGCAGGTGCCGGGAGTTCGCTCGGTGGCATTTGGCGTATGGGTTGGCGTTGGTTCGCGTGATGAATCTCCGGCTCAGATGGGCTCTGCCCATTACCTGGAGCACCTGCTCTTCAAGGGAACCCCTGCGCGATCTGCGCTGGAAATCTCATCGTCCATTGAGGCGGTGGGCGGGGATCTGAACGCGTTTACCACGAAGGAATACACCTGCTACTACGCGCGTGTCCTCAATCGCGACCTACCCCTGGCCATTGACGTCGTGTGCGATGTTGTCACTGACGCGCTGATCCATTCCACGGACGTGGAATCCGAGCGCGGGGTGATCTTGGAAGAGATTGCCATGCACGACGATGACCCATCTGACGTGGTGCACGATGAATTTTCCGCATTGATGTTCGGCGATCACCCTCTTGGGCGTCCAATTCTGGGCACCCAAGAAACCATCACTGCCATTCCACGTAGCTCGATTAACCGTTTCTATCGCAGCCGGTACAGCGCTCCCATCACGGTGGTCTCTGCCGCGGGCGATCTCGATCACAACGATGTCGTGGCCCGCGTTCGCAGGGCATTTGCGCATGTCATCGATGAGTCCCACCAGCCGGCCGGCAAGCGAACCGGCGCCAAGTCGGTCAAGACCAGCGGGGGAATTCGACTGACCACTCGACCCACGGAGCAAGCACACCTCGTGCTGGGAATGCCCGGACTGATGCGCGCAGATGACCGCCGCTACGCCATGGGGGTGCTGTCCACGGCATTAGGCGGGGGCATGAGCAGCCGGCTGTTCCAGGAGGTGCGGGAAAAGCGCGGCATGGCCTACTCGGTCTACTCCTATCCGCAAAGCTATGCCGATACCGGCACGTTTGGTGTGTACGTGGGGTGCCTGCCGAGCAAGGTTTCGTCGGTCCTGGAAGTGGTCAATGAGCAGTTGGCGCTCGTTGCGGCAAGCGGCATCACGGCCGAAGAGTTGCAACGCGCCAAGGGCCAAGTCCGTGGAGCAACAGTGCTCGGCCAGGAAGACACCAGCGCACGAATGACCCGCATTGCCAAGTCCCAGATGCATGATGAACCGCTGCTGAGCATGGACGCCTTGCTGGACCGCGTTGACCAGGTCAGCACCACCGATGTGCAGGAACTGGCGGAATCTCTCATGAGTAAGCCGACCGCTCTTGCGGTAATCGGCCCATTTGACTCCGCCAGTGACTTCGGTCTGTAGTGCTTCCTGGCTAGGGTGGTGCTGTGGCAATTGGCGTGGGAGTCGTGGGTGCGCGCGGGCGCATGGGCCAGGCGGTCGTTGAGGCGATCACGGCCTCAGCAGACTGCGAGCTGATCGCAGCGATCGATCTCGGTGATGATCTCAGTGCCCTAGACGATGTCCAGGTGATGGTGGACTTCTCCACTCCTGATGCGGTGATGCAGACCATGGAGTACTGCATCAGCCGCGGAATCCATTGCGTGGTGGGCACGACTGGATTCGATGAGGGTCGACTCGCGCAAGTTCGGCAATGGGCCGCGCAATCGCCGATGACCGGAGTCCTTATCGCCCCGAATTTCGGGATCGGCGCGGTCCTCATGATGGCCTTCGCGGAGCAGGCGGCTGGGTTCTTTGAATCCGTGGAGATCATCGAGTTGCACCATCCCAACAAGGTCGATGCCCCATCAGGCACCGCTACGCACACCGCGCATCGCATTGCCGCAGCACGGCTACGGGCAGGGGCAAGCTCGGCGCCGGATGCCACGGTGGCCGCGCTGGAAGGCGCGCGAGGAGCCGCGGTGGACCAGATACCGGTTCATTCGGTGCGACTGCGCGGACTCGTGGCACATCAAGAGGTGCTGTTTGGTGGGGTTGGCGAGACATTGACCATTCGACACGATTCCATGGATCGCACGTCGTTCATGCCTGGAGTGCTGCTCGCAGTGACCAAGATCGCCGAGCATCCCGGGCTGACGATCGGACTTGAATCCTTCATGGGTCTTGGCAAGTAGCACGATCACATTGTGATGACCCGCACCCGGCTCATTGCCTTCCTGATGGCTGGCGCTTCAGCGATCTACGCTGCATTTGCCATTGCTCGCGCGTGGACGCTGTTTACCAGTGGGCACGCGCTGGCGATGGGTATGGGGGTGGCCATCGTCGCGATTCCCGTTCTCGGGGTGTGGCTGATCTGGCGTGAGTTGTCCTTTGGACTGGACATGCAGCAGATGGGCAGACTCATTGGGCGAGCAGGTCGGCTGCCAGTGGATGATCTGCCAAAGACGGCCTCCGGCCGCGTCCAGCGAGATGCCGCCGACGCTAGATTCCTGCAGGTCCAGCACGGAGTTGAGCAGGAACCGCAGGACTGGATGAATTGGTACCTTCTGGCCATCGCCTACGACGACGCCCGAGACCGGAAGCGCGCTCGAGCCTCGATGCGACACGCTCGATTGCTGTGGCGACAGCACCGAGGGGTGCCCTGGCCGCGGCGCTGACACCAAATCTGCGATGCCAATTATTCTCCTGGGGTCTACAATGAGTTCATTCAACTTTCAACATCTGGAGCCCGTACGGTGATGGGACGCGCATGAGCGACACGGACAAGCTAGGCCCGGAAATCACGCGGGCGGGCGTCGTGGTGGTCCTCGGCACCATCATGGCGATCTTTGACACCACCATCGTGGCTGTGGCGTTGCCAGCCCTGGCTCGGGCTTTCCACGAGGGCGTATCCACGATTCAATGGGTGACCACCGCGTATCTCCTCGCCCTGGCGATCGTCATCCCGATCTCCGGCTGGGCGGTCCATCGAATCGGCGCAAAGCCGACATTCATGATTTCCCTGACCTTGTTCGTGGTCGGCTCTGCAGCATGTGGACTGGCGTGGAGCGCGACGTCACTGATCATCTTCCGCGTGGTTCAGGGCTTTGGCGGCGGCATGATCATGCCTGTGGGGCAGTCGATCATGGCTCGCATGGCCGGTCCGCAGCGAATGGGCAAGGTGATGGGCTTCATCGGCATCCCAACCCTGCTTGGCCCCATCCTGGGGCCGGTGGTCGGGGGCCTGATCATCTCCAACGTCTCCTGGCGCTGGATCTTCTTCGTGAATGTGCCGATTGGCATCATCACCTTGCTGCTGTGTCGCACCTACCTGCCAAAGGGCGATCGCGACCGGGATCACCGTTTCGACTTCATCGGCTTCATCCTGCTGTCACCGGGTCTGGCGCTGGTCACCTATGGCCTATCTGAGGTCGGTGCTCGGGGCTCGTTCAGTGGCAACACCGTGTGGTTGCCACTAATCCTGGGCATGCTGCTGATCGCGGGATTTATCTGGCGCAGCTTTGGAGCTCCGGAGCCGCTCATCGAGATGAGTTTCTTCAGGAATCGGACGTTCACTGTCTCTCAGGTGACGATCTTCCTGATAGGCGCGACTATCTACGGCACGATGTTCTTGCTGCCGCTGTACTACCAGATTGCCCTTGGTGATCCTGCCTGGAAAGCGGGCTTGATGCTGGCGCCACAGGGCATCGGCGCGGCGTTGATGATGCGCCCTGCCGGTGGATTCGCGGATCGACATGGCACACGAAATGTCGCCCTCGTTGGGGCCGTGCTGATGACGGCTGGCACGTTTGCCTTCACGATGGTCACCGGATCCACCAGCTTGTGGACCTTGGGCATCGCCTTGTTCGTCCGCGGCATCGGATTAGGCTGCTTGATGATGCCCGTCATCGCGGCCTCGTACCGCGTCCTCAACCGCCACGATGTGCCCAAGGCCACCTCTGCGACCAACATCATCAGGCAGGTGGGTGGTTCGTTTGGCGTTGCGATCTTCGCGGTCGTACTGGAGACAAACCTGCGTTCGATCTTCGGTCCCAGTGCAGTGCTGGCCACCTCAGGGAGCCAGCCCACGATGGCGATTTCGAACCTGGTCTCCCATGCCTTTGCCCAGACCTTCTGGTGGTCGGCTGGTGCATGCGCTTTGACGATCGTGCCAGTGTTGTTCATGCCGCCCATGCACTTGCAGGTCCCGCCGGACGAGGAAGCTGAAATCGCCACCGAGTCAGCGATTGCGATGGCGGACTAGGTCACGCGTTGAAGGTCAGGTCGGTGACCAGGCGGACCTGACGCATCGTGGTGGAATCGTCCACTGCCAGGTCGCGCCACGTACCATCTGGTCCCCAGCCGGCAGACATGAAGAAGGAGCGAACGACCTCGTTGTTCATGGGGCACCAGGTGAGCCAGGTGTCTTGACCGGCCTGGCGGGCAAAATCTGCACCGGCCATCATCAGCCGAGACCCGTGCCCGCTACGGCGTGCAGCCGGATCAACTTCAAGGGTGAGCAATTCTCCGGTCAACGGTGCGCTGGGATCCGGGCCGATGGCACACAGCCCCGTTACGGCCCCACCAGGTGCATCCTCTGCCACGAGCAGGATGTGCGAGCTGGATGGCGGATTAACGATGGCCGAGGCCCAGGTCATCGCCAGGTCACCTGCGTCCAGTGCCTCAAGGACATGGCCGGGAAGAGCCTGGTCTTCGTGCCAGGCGCGCAGCTGGATAGCGGCGATGGTCTCCACGTCGCTCATGCGGGCACGCCGGACACCGGGGGAGGACACATGGGCATTGTGCCGCATGCCGGTGCCAGGGCGCAGCCGTGGAGACTGCCGCGCCGATAGGCTGACGGCGTGACGCAGCCCGAAGTGAGCTTTCGCTCTGATGTGACCGTTGAACTCGTTCGTGCCAGCGCATCTGATGCCGATGTGGTGTTCGCTGCGAGGGTATCCACCGCAGGCGAGCAGTCGATGGACGATGTCAACGCCGATGCCTCTGGTGCGGCGGGATTGATCAACTACCTCATGCGCGAAAGACACGGAAGCCCATTCGAACATAACTCGATGACGTTTTTCGTTCAGGCTCCGATCTTTGTGTGGCGCGAACACATGCGCCATCGCATCGCCTCCTACAACGAAGAGTCCGGTCGTTACCGTCAGTTGGAGCCGGTTTTCTATGTTCCCAACCGCGACCGCGCCCTGGTGCAGGTCGGCAAGACCGGCGCGTACGAGTTCCTGCCTGGCGATGATGCCCAGTACGACTTAATCGAGGCTGAAATGCATCGCAGCTGTCGAGACTCCTATGCTGCCTATCAGGGGATGCTCGATGCGGGGATTGCCCGCGAAGTCGCACGCATGGTCCTTCCGGTCTCGATCTTTTCCAGCGCATACGTGACGATGAACGCCCGCGCGCTCATGAACTTCCTGTCCCTGCGCCGCAAGGCCGAGGGGTCGCATTTTCCCTCGTACCCCCAGCGGGAGATCGAGATGGTCGCCGAGCACTACGAGCGGCTGTGGGCTGACTTGATGCCGGTGACTCATGCGGCATTTGTCAAGAACGGGCGCGTTGCTCCCTGACACGGGAATGCACCCACCCGATACCCTGTTGGCCATGCCCGGTCCCCAATCTTCCCAGGCGCCGTTCGGGATACTCCTGACGGCGATGATCACTCCGTTCGCTGCCGACGGCTCAGTCGATTTGGACGGTGCAGGGGAGCTCGCCCGGCACCTGGTCGACACCCTGGGGCACGACGGCCTGGTGATCAACGGCACGACCGGTGAGTCAGCCACCAAGACCGATGCAGAAGACCTTGCAGTGCTCAAGGCAGTCATTGACGCCGTGGGCGATCGGGCCACGATTGTGGCGGGCGTGGGCACCAATGACACAGCGCACTCGGTAACCAGTGCCAGGGCTGCGGCTTCAGTCGGGGCGCATGGGGTGATGGCCGTGTCGCCGTATTACAACCGGCCACCGCAAGAAGGACTGGTCCGACATTTCCATGCCATTGCTGACGCTACTGACCTGCCGATGCTGACCTACGACATTCCGAAGCGAACTGGAGTGGCGATCGATACCGACACGCTGTGTCGCATCGCAGAGCATCCTCGAATCGTGGCGAACAAGGACGCAAAGGGTGACCTGGATTCGGCGCAGTGGGGCATGGCAACTAGCGGCCTTGCCTGGTACAGCGGTGATGACATCTTGAACCTGCCGCTGCTGGCCTTGGGTGCTGCCGGAATGATTTCCGTGGTCGGCCATCTGGTCGGTGATCGCCTGAAGGCGATGGCGTTAGCCCTGGCAGCCGGTGATGTCACCACCGCTCGAGCGATCAACGCCGAGCTCCTGCCTGTGTACACGGGCATGTTCCGCACCCAGGGAGTCATCTTGACCAAGGCGGCACTGAATGCGCAGGGATTGCCGGCGGGTCCAGTTCGCCTGCCGCTGGTCGATGCCACCGCGGAGCAGATCCATCAATTGCATATGGATCTGGCAGCAGGCAAGGTCAGCGGCTTTACCTCATGACCCATTCGGACTTGCGGACCCCGCCGCCCCTTGCCGCCGGAGGGCTTCGCATCTTCGCCCTGGGCGGACTGGGTGAGATCGGCCGAAACATGACCGTCTTCGAAAACCACGGGCGATTGTTGATCGTGGATTGCGGAGTGCTGTTTCCTGAGGAGTCTCAGCCTGGAGTTGACCTGATCCTGCCTGACTTCGGGCCGATCGCTGACCGGCTCGATGATATTGAGGCCATTGTCCTCACCCACGGCCATGAGGACCACATCGGAGCGGTGCCGTACCTGCTGCGGAATACCGGTCAGATCCCACTGCTGGGATCGCGCCTGACCCTGGCGCTGCTGGAGGCCAAGCTCAAGGAGCACCGCATCAAGGCCGATACCCAGGTCGTCGCCGAAGGCCAGCGAATGCAGCTCGGCCCGTTCATGGTGGAGTTCTTAGCGGTCAATCACTCGATCCCGGATGCCCTGGCCCTGGCCATCACCACCGATGCCGGTGTCGTCCTGCACACCGGCGACTTCAAGATGGATCAGGTTCCCCTCGACGGACGCATTACCGACCTGAATGGCTTTGCACGCATTGGCGATGCTGGTGTTGATATTTTCATGGTCGATTCGACCAACGCCGAGGTGCCTGGCTTCGTTCCCAGCGAGCGAGACATCATCCCGGTCCTGGACTCAGTGTTCATGCGTGCCAGGGGACGCATCATCGTGGCCAGCTTCGCCTCGCATGTGCACCGCGTTCAGCAGGTAATCGACCTAGCGGTTGCGCACAATCGGAAGGTGGCCTTCATCGGTCGATCCATGCTGCGCAACATGGGGGTCGCCCG
>Ga0164296_1004498_pt1 | contig 12662 bp, 7 predicted proteins | sample GEODES057metaG_FD_113533 | JGI IMG/M metagenome (GOLD analysis project Ga0164296, IMG submission 113533) | Dystrophic lake water microbial communities from Trout Bog Lake, Wisconsin, USA - GEODES057 metaG | ecosystem: Environmental > Aquatic > Freshwater > Lake | place: USA: Trout Bog Lake...
AATATAATGTTCTCAAGAAGAGGTTATAATACTTCTTTTTGACAAATAATTGAGAACCTTTATGACAATGGAATGAACGCCGTATTGCCTTCAGTATAAAACATTTTCACATATTCACCCAAATTAGATGGACCCAATGAGGACATTGAGAAGATAAATTGTGGCTCCCATGGCAAAACAGGAGTTATATTCAATTTGTTTTTGAGAAATAATTCATTATAAGGAGGTATAGAATTGAGAACCGAGCCGTTCTCATCGAAAGGCAACACGATATTTAATCCATTAGATGTATCAGAAGAACTATTTTGGAAAGTCGAAGCCATCATAAAGGATGATGTAGGAATATTTAATCCAATCATGTTCTGTAGGTTAGTTGTCATATTACCAGCAGTAGAAGCCCCATCCATAACGATTACTAATTGACCTTGTATTTTGGACAAAGGGGTCTGTGCATTAATCTTACCAGAGGAACGATTAGTATTTTGTAAAAGGGATAATGCTTGTTCAATTTGCGAATTCAATTGGGTATTATATCCTTTATTCTGTTGTTTTGTCGTTTCATCTTTGGCTTGACCTGTCTTATAGGCAGGTAAAATATGTAAAAAGAATGGGTCATTCGGATTGGGCGAATAAGGACTTGAAAAAGCGTTTTGTGTAAGAAGATCAATCAAATCGCTCAAAGCAATGGTATTGCCAGCAATGTTCTCCATAGGAGAATATAAAGAAGAGAACCCAACCATAGCTGTAGGACTAGTTGTAACAGTTTTATTCAATGGATTATTAACAACGTCAAAAAACACATTGATAAATACATACCGATATCCCAAAGATAATGTATAAAGCATCATATCATCACAAGTATCATATCCATCAAACGCGCCACCATAAGCTGACATAATATAAAAATGGTTCAATGGTTTGGAATAAAAATTAGCGGGCATGTTCTCAATATTTGGATTTATAGTATTTGATTTTTGAATAGCGAGAACATTTGAGTCAGTAGGAGTAAATCCTTCAATGGTTTTTGAAGATGATTGTTGAATAATTTCATGACGTTTTTGAAGTAGTCTATAGATGATATATACAAATATAAGAATGATGATGGTAATAGCTATTTTGCGATAAAGGCCTATATGGCCTAATCCCCGATAAAGACTTAACCCCATATACAAAAAGCAAATAAAATAATATACAGGCAAAAAATAAAATATATGTATATACAAAAATATAAATGGCAGGAGGCTTACTAAATTTAATCTCAACAGGAAATAACAATGTCATTTTAACAGGAAATCCTACAAAAACCTTTTTCCGTGTGACATATGCCAAATATACGAATTTCGGTCTTCAAAAATTCCGTATTGATTATGACGGTTTAAGGGATTTGAGGCTAACAGACCCTTCAACATTTACCTTTAAGATGCCTAGATATGCCGAATTGCTAATGGATACTTATTTGGTTATCAATCTACCTACTATTTGGAGTCCTATTTATAATCCTTGTCAGCAAACCACCAATATATGGGCACCCTATGATTTCCGATGGATCCGTGAATTAGGAACAAATATGATTTCTGAAATAACTATCACATGTGGTTCTCAAACTATCCAGAAATATTCTGGTGAATACCTACGAGCCATGGTCGAGCGCGATTTTTCCGCTGAAAAGAAAGACCTTTTCGATAAAATGACGGGAAATATTCCCGAAATAAATGACCCGGCCAATGCTTACAGCAGACAGAATACTTATCCATCGGCGTATTATGCAGGTCCAGGAGGAACGGCGGAGCCATCCATTAGAGGAACAACACTATATATTCCCATTAATACATGGTTCACATTAGATAGTCGTTGTGCATTCCCAATGATATCTCTACAATATAATGAACTCTATGTGACAGTTACAATGCGTCCTATACAAGAACTATTCCAAGTGCGTGATGTTTTTGACACGGCAAATAATTTCCCTTATGTCCAACCGGATTTTAATCAACCACAATTCAACATGTATCAATTTCTTCAGACACCGGTATATGACCTCTCTGATCCAGTAAATTATCCATGGCCATTAACAAACAATACATGGAATGCAGATATACATCTTCTTTCTACATATTGCTTTTTGACAGGTGAAGAAAGTCGTCGTTTTGCGGCCGAAGACCAAGTCTATTTAGTGAAAGATGTTTTCGAATATACATTTAATAATGTTACAGGTTCTCAAAAAGTCCAATTGACATCTTCAGGAATGATTGCGAATTGGATGATGTATTTCCAAAGAAACGATGTGAATATGCGAAATGAATGGTCGAATTATACGAATTGGCCGTATAATAATCTGCCACAAGATATTCAAATAGCACCGAATAATAGTCAAGACCCTTATGGGAATGAGGTCATTGCTCCAGGTCAGAACCCGGATAATCCATCCTATCAACTAAGCACGGGTATTTTCATAACAGGACCTTTAGCCGTTCAAAATCAAAAAGAAATATTGGAAACTATGGCTATAGTTCTCAATGGAGATTATCGCGAGAATGTTTTGGAATCAGGTGTTTTTAGTCTTGTAGAAAAATATGTGAGAACCCGTGGGTCAGCGAAAGAAGGTCTTTATTGCTACAATTTCTGTTTGAACACGGACCCTTTTGAATACCAACCATCAGGTGCCATCAATTCGAGCAAATTTAGAACCATTGAATTAGAAGTTACAACCTATGTGCCACCTTATGATATTCAGAATTCGCAATATAATATTTTAACGGATTCAACCGGAAATCCGATTGTCATCAGTAAAAACAACTGGCAATTATTCGAATACAATTATAATATGAAGGTATTTGAAGAACGATACAATATATTATCATTTGTGGGTGGTAACTGCGGTATGCTATATGCGAGATAGTATAATTATATATTATAATATATAATGGGAACGAAATGGAATAGTCATACAGAAGATAATAATAACAATATCGTTGAAGGATTTGATATATTCGGTGGTGATTATTTCGTAAATGTAAAAAGAAATATATCAATTCCTGGGTTCTCGGATTTAATAACCAAAATAGAAGAATTCTTTGCAAAATTCGGGGATCCATTAAAAAAGGCAGATAAAGGTCTAGAAGAGTTTCTTCAAGAATTGTTGGTTATGATGTTGGGACAAGCCAATTGCAATCCAGATGGGTCATCTTCTTCGACAAGTGGTTCGGCATCCGCTTTATCCGGTTTCACTTGGGCAAGTGACCAATTGAATATTTTGACGAATTCGCCTCCAGCACCTAGTCTAGATTTTCTCAAACAAAATACGAGTTATGCTTCCAAAATCATAAAGGAGGGGTTTTCAATGACCGATACTCCCAATTTATTAACCACAATTGAATCCTTTATGAAAACCCATCCGAAAATCCAAGACATGACAGCCCTTGCCAATTTCTATATTTCGGAATTGAATAAATATGAAGCATCTCTAGGAGCCAATCCAACCGCTGAACAACTTTTCGAATTCAATAATGAATTCGACAATCAGTTGAATGACCAACAATTCATCCTAAAAATCCAGCAAATTTCGGCGGCCTTACCGAAACAGACATATCCAAATACAGATGCAGGATATCAAGCCTTTTTGAAAGAAAAAGCGAGATTCGGATTTAAGCAATCATCAAACCATGATTTCGTATTTTATCCACTAAATGTCCAGTATTTCCCTTATCCAATCAATATGTCTGGTTTTGAAACCTTATTTAATGATATAAGCGCACCGGGGTTCATCACATCATTGAATTCGTTTTTGAATACGGTCAATACACCAGCAACCCCACCCCCCCAATCGTCAAAAAGAACTACTGTAGATGCAAATTATGCGTTTTCAGTTGATTTGACCGCAACTCAAACGGCTCCTATTTTGTCTTATATTGATTATATCGTCCAATATTATTCTTTTATTGCATATGCAAAACAAGGTGTAGGAGGAACCCTAACATATCCGACGATACAATCCAGGATTTGTGCAACATATATCAAATATATAAACGCGGTCGAATTCCAGAAATACCGAGTATATGGCATCTTTATGACTCCATATGAAGTGGCTTTATTCAATCATTTGTTTTTTATTTGTTTGCAACAGGACAATAGCCTGACGAATATATATAATTTGGCAGTGTCTTCTGTTAGTCCAATAGGATTGATTGAAGAGGCTTCGCCTTATATCGACCTATCACCACAAATCGTATATGGTCTTGTCGATATGTTTGCTATACAAATTAATACACGTATCACAAACATAATTGCAGATGGTATTCATGCAATGCCGATGGATGGTGTCATCGTTTTTCCACCAATACCGGCGAATGAAATAACGGGGCCTCTTCTAATAGAATATATTTTGGGAACATCTGAAGAAGACATTGTCATTCCCCCAATTGAGGTGGATCCTGTAATGGTTGCCTATTATATTCCGAAAGGATTGACAGAATGCGAACAAGAGAACCAGAATACACAAAAAGAGGCAAATAAATACGCGAAAGTCATAAAGAATGAAATATATCGGATGTTATCAGTGCCAATTATGGTGTATATCATTTACAATGCTTATTATATGTTCTTTTTTAAGGATTGTTATAGCGAGCAAAAGAAGACGGATGAAAATGGAAAAAATATATATATTCATAGTTGCACACCGGGAGAGAAGGGAGGATGTTTCACGCCGATTTTTCCTGATTGGGAGGCATTATTTCATTCAGTAGAAAAGGGGAAACTGAATTATTTTTTCGAATTCATATTCAAACCTGTTAAAATGTTATATACATTATTGAATGCATTCAAAGCATTTTTCAGAAAGAGTATGCCATTATTTGGAGTAGTAAAAGACCAAGTTCCGTATGTATTTTTCTTTTGGACAGTCTCGCATGTATATGTATTTTTACAGAGTTATGGGGCAAAAATTCTGAGTGTCATGTATGGATTATTATATTTAAATGTGCCTGATGTCGAATTAATGAGTGGATTTACCCTTCAAAGTCTTACAAAGACGATTATTACGATTTTCTTTGGATTGACATTTTTGAAAGATTTTGCTGATATCCGATTATTTGGAGATGATAATCCTACTACTACTGGCGGAACTGAACCATCACCCCCGGTTCAAGGAGATGCCGGCGTATCTGGAGGGGCGCCTCCTCTTCCACCAGGACCAGATGGTAAAAAACCAGGGATGTTCTCAAAAATGAAATCTGGAATATCGGGTGCTTTTGCATCAATGACAGAAAAGAAAACCTGGAAGGAATGGTTATTTATTCCAGCGGGGGCTCTAATGACAGTCATAAAGTGGATATCGGCTATTCTTTTCTGGGTATTCAAATACATTATATCTATAGGATTGACTACGTTCTCAATGTTTATTACATTGGTCTATTTTGCCTGGGTATCAATTTTCGGTTTAACGACATTTGCCACACCTATTCAAGGACCAGGTGACAAGATTGACCTCATTCATCGTGTTATGTATACCAAACTTTGTGACAATGACAAGGATGATATGTTTAAATATTCTGTCAAATCGTTATTTTTCTTCGGTATTTATTTTTTAACAGAGTTTATTATTATTCATAATTTATTGAAAGGAATGAAAAAGTTCCGAGATATGCCGGCACCAGCGCCACCAAAAGACCCCAATATGTCCTCTAAAAAAGATACAACAGCAAACAATCTGGCTGTTAAATCCTTTATGATAATTGTGTATGGTATTTTGCTAGTCATTATTGGATTGTGGTGTGCATATAAATTCAAATTCCAAATGCCGGATGTAGTAAGAGCTTATAAAGAACAAGATGATGATAATAGAGACAAGCGGTTTGATTATGCATGTAATGAGCCGGATGCAATTGAAAGGGAAAGCAAGAATAGTGTCCTAAAGACAATTATGAAGAGTGATTCTATCAATAAAGCTTTCATTCAGGAATTCAATACAAAAACGGCGGGAATGTTCAAACCATCTGCTTTGGCTGGATTTATAAATAAAATGGGGGAATATAAAGATAAATTGAATGAGGGAATAAATTCTGTGATTTCAAAAGCCAAAGAATTTAAGGATAGCGCCAAGGATACTTTCAAAAGACCCGACAATAGAAATTCATCAACGGATGTTACTGCGTCAGAAATTATGAAGGCATCGGCAAAAGCGAATTATGATAGTTTGAAGAATAGCATACCAACCATACCGAATATGTTCTCGAAAAAAGGTGGCGAAGAACCAGCAGTTTTATAGAATACTTACATTTACTTCTGGCATAGATTTGGATTTTGGTTTAGAAGGCATAGGAGGAGGTGTTTGCGGAATGGATTTTGATACAGGTATTTGAGGAGTAGGTAAAGAAGCAGTTTGGAGACGTTGAAGTAATAGACGGTTTTGTATTTCTAATTCTTCAATTCTTTGTAAAAGTGAAGAAGGAGAGGGTAATGGAGAAGATGGAGGTAGAGGGTCGGATTGTTGAGAACTCAATTGGTTCTCCAAATCTTTTATTTTTGATAATAATGTATCAACAAAAGAAGGTGTAGATGTAGGTGTAGATGTAGGTGTAGATGTAGGTGTAGATGTAATCGTAGGAGAAAGACTTTCCAAAGAAGGTTCTATAGGAGATGTCTGGTTCATACTGGCAATTTTCTTTTGTAAATTCGCCACCATCGTTTCCAATTCTTGATTCTTTTCTGTTAAAGTTCTCAATTGTTCATTTTGTTGATTTACAATCATAACAACTTCGTTGTTTGTCATAGGTCTTGGCGGTTTTCCTGGTTCATTAATCATAATGGTTTGTTGCGTCATTTTTGCTCGTTCTTCTTCTATTTCTTTTATTTGTTTGAGAACATCGGGTTTCATAGCAGGTTCTCCTGGTGCATAATTTGCCAAAAGCCCATCGATATCTGTCATAAAGAATTGCTTGATATGGGCTTCATCCGTTCGGCGAATAAATTCATCCACAGACCTCGGACTAGGTTTGAAATATTGTTCATTCTGGTTCTCTAACAATTTGCGTTTATCAAATGTATTGTGTTCATGTGAGAACACCAGAATGGTTTTTAAGGGGTCTAATTGAGCAAAAGGAACCGTATAATTTTTCAAGAAATGTTTTTCTTCTGCCAATGCAGCGTGATCTTCATATTTACATGTTTTCAAAAGTTCTGTTCTGAAAGCGAATGTCCCTGCTGTTGCATGATTAGGACCATATGGTCCCGATTGATACATCTGATGTATATGCTTAAAATAAACATATATCTCACTCGAGCCTGCACAAAGAGCTTCTCTATTATTGGTCAATGTATCCACAGCGTGTTGGACACGTTCTGGCGGATAATAATCGTCGTCGTCCATATAAACAACGATGGTTCCCTTGACTTTCGAATGCATAAAATTGCGCTTTTCTCCAAGGGCCATTTTGCGGTCTTGTTTGAAATATCGGATATTCTGAATTCCACTGGATGAAACCAAGTCTTCGATGGGGTCAGTTCCATCATCTACAATAATCCATTCCATACGGTCTTTAGGATAAGTCTGGTTATTGAAACAAGAGAACATGATGGGAATAAATGGTCGGCGATTGAATGTAGGTGTGCATACCGAAACAAATGGATAGAACTTTTTCGTCAATTTCGGTGTATGTGATTTCACCTTTCCCATATTTTATATGGAAAATAATCAAAATCGTTTTATATCAATATAAAAGTAATTATTATTTATAAGAAAATGGAGAACCCTTTTATGAATCCGAATGAGTGGCATATAGTTTTTTCAGAGAACTTGAATTATTTTCAACATTGTATTTGTGGGCATCAAGTAAAGAGGATAACACATTTATATCATAAACCAACGAAAACTATTCGAACTATTGGTAAAACATGTGTTGCAAAATACAGGGTAAAACAAAAAGTTTCGAATGGGATTTTGCTATCTGTCATAAAGGATAATATCCGTAAGGTTGCTAATATTCATGATTTAGTTGTTTTTCATATTTTGACGAAATATGAGGGATTTTTGAAGCGGATTTCTGCGTCTTCTTCGGAGGATGGTGATGGTGAAATCGATTATTTTGATGTTGTTGCGCCTTTTCATAGATTATTATCGGATGTATGTGATTTAGTTTCAGAATACGATTTCGATTTGGTGGATATTTTGAGAAATATTGAGCGGGATGTTGAGGCGATGGACCGTTCTACTAGACACACTATGGTGGATGAATATGATTCATCTATAGAATCTTTGAGTGAAATCGAAACGGAGATATCTGAAATAGCGATGGAGAACCCTGGTGAATTTTATCCCCAGGAAACCCCCGAAATCTTTGTAAAATCTTCAGCTGAGACCCCAACGGAGACCCCAACGGAGACCCCGACTGAGACCCCAACGGAGACCCCGGATGAGACCCCAACGGAGACCCCGGATGAGACCCCAACGGAGACCCCAACGGAGACCCCAATCGAGACCCCCACGGAGACCCCCACGGAGACCCCCACGGAGACCCCAACAGAGACCCCCACGGAGACCCCCACGGAGACCCCAACGGAGACCCCCACGGAGACCCCCACGGAGACCCCCACGGAGACCCCAACTGATGACCCTAGTTCTCAATATAATCTTTATGACAATACCCAAGAGGCTGTTTCAGAAACATCATCAGATAATAGCCTTTATAAAGAAGCTGTAAAAACAATTGTAAATGAATTAATAGAAGATGTTCTCAAAGAAGTTAATCCAAAAGAAAATCCAAAAGAAAATCCAAAAGAAAATCCAAAAGAAAATCCAAAAGAAAATCCAAAAGAAAATCTAAAAGAAGGTCAAAAAGAATTAATGTTTAATGGATTGGAAGATAGCCCTGAGAAATGCACTTGTTCATTTCATTGTAATTGTGCTATGGTATATCGTATGTGGCAGATTATCAGGGAATCAGAGGAACAACGTAAGCGTATTGATATTGTAAGAGAAGAAACAAGAAAAATATTAGAAGAATCAAGGATAATGCGTGAAAAGATTGAAGAACGCAAACTATTATATAAAATAGATAATAATCAGTCAGAACCAAAAGTGGTTCATATCAAGACAATTCAACAAGATATTCTTTATGACAAATAGAGAACATAATGATAAAATCGAGAACTTGTTGGTAAAATGGATAATATATTATAATATATTATACAAGGGTAATACAATGAACAATAAAACAAATAAACATAGAAAACCAATAGGAAAAAACGGAAATGATAAGAAAAATAAGAAAAACCGGACAAAACAGAATGTAATGAAGATAATGTTGAGAACCCCAGCATATAAACAATATTTAAAAGAATTAGAAAAACTGAAAGACGGCGATATGGAAACCGTCAAAAAAGTATTTGGAGGTGATTTCTGGACGGACTTGGGACATATGGCAGGTATGGGAGGAATTTGGGTTGGCGCGAATATTAGAAAAGTCTTTACTATCGATTGGATAGCCCATATTTATTATTTTTTCAAAGATAATTTTTGGGATCCTCCATACATGCAGGCTTTTTATGAAGTCTTTATTAAAGCAGGACAATCCATAGGAAATATTGTCATTAATATTTTGGACGGTCTAGGAAAGATGTGGACAGATATATACACTTATGGGGCCAAGTCGAAATGGCTTTGGGTCATGGTGACTGTTGCCGGATTAGGAGTATTTGATTGGCAAGCTACAGTAGGAAATCTAGGAACAGGTATCCAAGGATTTATTTCGACATATGTAAATGGTCCTTTTACTACTAATGTGGTGAATTTCAATTTTTTTAGTTTTATAGGTTCCGTTATTACATTTGTCTTTAGTACATTAGGAAATGTTTTAGGAGGTATCGTTTGGACATTATTTTCATCTCCTATAGTTGTATCTAGTTTTGTCTGGTTAACTTTGATTGGTGCTTTATTATGGGCTTTGAATGCTATTCGTTTAGAGGGTATCAAAGAAGATGAATATTTGAGAGAACGTTTGAAAGGTAAAAAGAAAGAAGATGCTGAAGCCATTCTAGCCAAAAAAGAAAAGGTGATCGAAAAAGAAAAGGTGATCGAAAAAGAAGAACCTCCCAAATCCACTCCTAAAAAACCGGCAAAGTCCAAGAAAGGTGGGGCAGGTTCTCTTTTACATAAATTAAAAAATATTTCACAATCCACTCTCGAAAAACTCAAAGAAGAAAATCCAATGAATTTTCAATTGGCCATCCTCTGTGGTTTCATAAAGGAAGCCGATGAAGGATATGTTTTTACAGAGCAAGCCGGAAAAACCCTGGAATTTCTCATTGATAGTTCTCAGGAAATCATAAAAGGAAAAGATACCGATAACTTGGATGATTTTTCAATAATAGACCGTCTAGAAGCCCTACAATTTGTCCATGTTGCTGCGGTTCATGCTGTGGCTCGTTCAAATGAAGAAATCAAATTGAAAACCGGTGGTGGTCATAAAGAAAAATCAATTCAATCTACTATTGAACACCTCAAGAAGGAAGATGTAGAATGGATTGGCGAGAAATATCCTGAGCAATTAGCCAGCGCAAAACGTCTGGGATTGGTCTCCGACGGGGTTATAACAAAAGAAGCGGCAAATGTTCTGGTAGAGTCACAAACAATCAATGGTAAATCGCTGGCAGATATGCCGCAGTGAAAAAATCGCTGGCAGATATGCCGCAGTGAAAAAATCGCTGGCAGATATGCCGCAGTGAAAAAATCGCTGATAATTTAATCATCGAACCCGTCAATATCAGACCCCGTATCTTCATCATAAATAATAGATGTTTCCTTTTTGACATTCTTATCTAAATATCGATAGATCCGTTTGATATCTAATTTATCGATACTCGTGTTCTCAAAAATCTTTTCGATTTCTGGTAGTTTTTCTGTCCATGTTTCTTTTCCATAAAAAAGCCGGAGTTCTTGGAAAAATGCCAATAAATCTTTTTTATCCATATCCAATTCTTGACATAAATGATAGATGAAAAGAATATTATTGTATTCTGTAGAATATTTTGTGAGAACCTTTGTAAAACGGACTTCGGCCGAAGAAGGAGAATTGGAAGACGTAAATTCTTTGTGATACAAATAATGATTATAAAACGTTTTAATGAGAGAACTCATTTCATTAAATTGCCAGATTTGGTTCTGGAAAGTAATCCGGTCAATAAAATCGGCGAAACAAATATTATCCAATATTTTATGATAAAACGGGATGGATTGTTCATGAGGCAATTTGGCCAAAGAATCCACAATGTTCTCATGCCATAATAGTGCAACTATCGTTCTATCTGTTTCATTAATAACTCGGTTGTGCTCTATAAGTGGAACAGGCATATCAATTAATCTCCTGGTTATTTTCTTGGAATCTTCATTGAAACATTTCAAATGTAAAATGTTCTCTAAAGTATCCCGAGTAAGAAGCGCAGGATTTCGTTTATAAATTTTTTCGACAAATTCCAGTTTCCTTAGATCCCCCTGAATATATTGTAATGCCTTCTTTTGGACATCCAGGGGGGCTTGGGGGATTTGGTTTCGGAGAATTTGCGTCATTTGTTGAGTGGTTGGCGGTTTTAGTTCGAATGTATGACAGACTTTAATGAGCTCTTTTATTTTTTTATCGACATAATAATTCCCAATACAAATAATGGGGTTCATGGTCATATGTTCGAGCTTTTGTTTTTTCGTTTTTTTCTGACGAATGAGTTTTATTAATGCTGTTATACCACCTTTGTCGCCATTATTCATTCCGTCGATTTCATCCATGACTATAGCGATTTTTTTGGGTTTTCTGGCCATTAATTGGAGAACATTTTGAGAAGACATATTATTAGATGTTATGGTATCTATTAATGCCTTGTTTCTGACATCTCCAGCGTCGTATTTGATGACATCATAATTGAGGCCTTTGAGGAGAGTGGTAATGAAATGCGTTTTTCCTGAACCGGGTGAGCCATAGATATAAATTCCTTTTTTGAAATGAATGTCTTTACAGTTCTCTTCGTAATTGGTTAATATATTTTTTATATCTTGGGTTATTTGGTGTCTATCGAGATTTATAGGGGTATTCATTTGTTTATTATAAACGAATGAATTTATACTTCTTTACAAACGAATAATTTCTTCGAATACTGATATTACAAGGGGTTATTTAGTAATCCTAGGCTATTCTTATAGCCCGAACAAATGACTTGCTGGTATCAGGTGTAAAAGTTTGTGAAGAACCTTCATAAGAAGCATAAAAATTTATAGTTGTTGCACTAGTTACGTTATGAGGATATGTTAGATTGTTAGATGCTGGGTATCCTCCTACAACATAACTTGATGAATAACACAGAATGACTGATGTACTTGTTCCAATACCAGTATATGTTAAAGCACTTCCTCCAATAGCACTGAAAGTCATGTTATATGTAATCAACCAAACCCCGATAGGCAAAGATAAAGTCGAATATACAGTGGAAAATATTGCAGGATATCCGTTAGCACTCTGTGGAAGATTACCGGTTGCGACGGTGTTAGCTAAAATATTTCCAATCTGATTAGAAGTAAATGTCGGCAATGTAGTATAATTCATAGAATATCCATTATTTGCATTAATTGTTCCATTAACATCCAATGGATAAATAGGATTAATAACTCCAATACCAACATTACC
>Ga0164296_1004499_pt1 | contig 12662 bp, 14 predicted proteins | sample GEODES057metaG_FD_113533 | JGI IMG/M metagenome (GOLD analysis project Ga0164296, IMG submission 113533) | Dystrophic lake water microbial communities from Trout Bog Lake, Wisconsin, USA - GEODES057 metaG | ecosystem: Environmental > Aquatic > Freshwater > Lake | place: USA: Trout Bog Lake...
CTACTACAACAACCAGCGCAAGCACTCGGCCATCGGCTACCTCACCCCCAACCAGTTCGAAACTCAGCACATCAACCTCAACTAATTAAGCGTCTCTGGTCCAATATTGCGTTGCACCTCAATGATGTTGCAGGTGAGCCACATAAGCTTGGGCATACTCTTTTGTCTCCGCAATTGCCGACACTGCCTCATCTGGTTTTTGATGAGAATAAACCAGAATTCCGTCGAGTTGACTTTCCAGGACGAACAACAGGAACCGTTCTTCGTCCACATCTTTAACAGGTGAGATGTCAACCAGTTCGATTTCAACAGGAACGGGTGAAAACAAACCTGCAATGCCTGAGATCATCCACAGACCCACAAAGCAGACAAGGACCATGACCACCTTCGAGCGCTTCCACAATGAGATCTGCTGAGGTGTTGTGAAGGTTTTTGGGGTGTCCTGGCAATTTGGACAATGACTAGAACCCTCAGGAATGGTGGCGTTGCAATGGGTGCAATTCATGGCGGCAAGATTCAAAACTCGCCACCAAGAAGGCGGATCCGATTGAATCCGCCGAGGTGGCCGGTGAGTTTAGAAACCGCCGTTAGACAGCCGCGACGACCTTTAAGCCGGGGGGCTCTGGACATACGCCGTCGCCTCCCGGCCATTGTTCATGGTCGTTAGGCGACGTGTTCGCGGCACACGTCTGCCGCTAACGGACGGGATTCTAAAGCCCCGGTTCTGGTCTCCCAGAACTGGTCAAAGGCTAGAGGAAGGGATGATGCAGTAAAGGGAAAAGATTCCGTCCCGATTTTTCAGAAAACTCCTTCACCATCAAGACTGTACACAGGATTCAGCTCAGTCGCCGGAGCCATAAGGACCCCAGCACCAAAGAAAACACGCCAACTTTTGACGGGCAAAAATGAGCGAAGCAAAACGTCATTTTCTCGTGATCATTGTATCAGACCGCAGGCGTCCTTGTCGATCTTGAAACGAATGACCGGGGAAGGGATTTGCCGTTGCCTGTCGATCCAGTTTGCTGTGGCTCGGATGCGTGTCTGGTGCTAAAGCCTCTGGGGACATGCCAAACCAAAGACAACCCGGAACGAAACTGGCCGGAGCCTACATCAGCGCCGAGAAAGATGATGCACTAGCCAAACTCGCTGCGCAGAAAGGCTACGCCAACAAAGCCGAATTCATCCGGATACTCTTTGATGATGCACTCGCAGAGAATGCACAAGCCCTGAAGAAGGCAAAAGGTGATGTTTGTCGCACCTAGTCGATTACCGACGTTGATTTCAGGAACCGATTCAATTCATCCGCGCTAATCAGAACATGGCGAAACGCTCGTGATGGTCGAATCAGTCCACGTTGAATAGCACGGCGCATTGAGACGGTTGAAACTCCGAGCAGTGTTGCCGCATCCTTCAGTTTGTAAGCCAATGGGGGAGGTTGTTCTGTATTCATGGCAAGACCAGCATACGCCACCCTCTGAACACGCAATGGCATCCACGAACCATCATTTGCGGTCTTCATGCTTATCTCATTTTGAGACGATTAAGCGATTTAATCTGAGTCATTCCAAGCGAAAATTGCTGATTAAATTGCGCCCCGAACTTAGCTCAGTCCATTCGAAGCTCACTTTCTTCGGGTGGTTAAGAATTCAGGGCTTTTAAAATCCCCTCGCGGCGTTTCTCCGCAAGTTGGGCTTCTGTTGGTGGAGGCGGAAGGAAGTCATTCTCACCGTCGTAATCGGGAGTGATCTTCCAGTAACGTATAGCAGCCTCTTTGGTAACCAGGGCTTTATAGGTCGAATACAAGAGCGTCGGGCTATCGTGACCAAGCAGGAATGCAGTCTTTGGCGCATCTTCGAATCTTGCCAGGTGATAGCTGGCAAAACAGATGCGTGCTGAGTTCTGCTTGAATCCTGCGTCTGCACTCTGACGGAGATAGCGCATGCGGCTTTCGTAGTTGGAGGGAGTGATGCTGCCCTTGTCGCGTAGCATTAGCAGCCATTCGAGTGCGTTCTTGGGAATCGGATTGATGCGTGTTTTGCCAGTCTTGGTCACATCTTCCCCAAGCATAACGACCGGTGAATCCTCATCTAGATTGAGATCCTGCCACTGCAAACGTGACACTTCGTCCACACGCACCCCACAAAACAGAACCAAGACGAGTGAGGCGCACTCCGCTTTGTAACCATGATCCAACGCATAACGAAGCAGCTTGATGACGTTTGCAACAGTCACCACACGATGCCGGGAGGTGCCTGGTGGTTTTTTGGGTCGTTCAACATCGTCGATAGGATTGATGCCCGCATAGCCACGCTCGACCGCGAAGTTGAAAAGAACTGACACATGCCTGAGGTGGGATCTGCGTGTGGTGGCGCTCCACGATTTGGACCGATAAAAGTAACGCTCACAGGCTTCCGATGTGATGTCACTGATTTCACAGTTTTTGAAGTGGTCGCGGAATGGAGCGAAAAAAGTCTTCCAGGAGGTGTCCAAATATTTGGCTGTGCGCCCTGACTTTTGTTTCACGCTTTTGAACTCCTCCATCACCTCACCGATGGTGCAGTTCGCTTTGGCAGGCCTGGAGTGTTTCAAGAAGAACTCTACTGCTTGAGAGATGGTTGCATTGTGCTCACGCAACTTGGCGACAGCACTCAGGACCTCGTGGCGCATGACGTCATCAAGGTCACGCAAATCCACGGGCTTTTTCTTCTTCTGGCTCTCAATGCATCGCCGCTGAAACCGTTCCGCCGCCTCCTGTGTTGGAAAGCTTTTGAAGATGCGTTTGCCACCCATCTCGCCCATGTCCACTCGATAGCCAACGTTGCCACTGGCATGGGCTTTTTTGTAGATCGGGAAGGATTTTTCGAGGCTCACGGAAGGCGTGCCTCGATTGTGCCTCGGGTGCCACGAAAATCAACAACAACCCCTGTGGGGTTTTGCCCGTTTTACGAATGGCGGAGAGGGAGGGATTCGAACCCTCGGTTGCCTTACGACAACGTCTGATTTCGAGTCAGGTGCCTTCAACCACTCAGCCACCTCTCCGGATCATTTTCGAGGCAGTGAGAGTACCGCGTCTGCGCGTGAATGCAAGGCGCGGCTTACAATGGGGCTGGAGAATTGCAGTTGTGTTCCGTGGCGGGTGGTGGTCTTTGCGTTCGTCATGCAAATTCTCTCTGTTCTTGTTGGCGTGGTATGCGCGATCCTGCTGGTCCCTGGGCTCATTCCGTTGCTCGGCTGGCTGCAATGGGCCGTGCTGGCGGGCTGTGTGCTGGGGATCATCTGCGGTTCGTTTTGTCAGAGGAAGATTGGCCTGACGATCAATGTCGCGGTGGCCTTGGTGGCGGCGTTGCGGTTGTTTTTGGGCGGCGGTGTCTTTTAGGATTTGGGCAGTTTTACTTTGCCGTGCTTCACGCTGAGGTGGGGGCTGTGGCGGGAGAGGAAGCGCCAGGGGTAGTCGATGGCTTGGCTGATGCCGACGCGGATGTCGGTGACGACTTCGTAGGGGACGGAGGCGGGCTGGATGAGGCCGCAGCGGGCGGGGCGGCCTTTGCCTGCCATGGGGAGGCCGTGGTGGGTGCCGTCGATGCCGAGGGCGAGAGCGAGCTTGCCAGGGCCGGAGCAGAGTTCGTGGAGTTTTTCGCGTTGGCGACGCTGCTGCATTTCTTGAATGCCGCGGGTGGGTTCGAGGGCGCGGATGAGGATGAGGCCGTCCTGGGAACCGCCTTTGACGTGGAGGTTGAAGAGCCAGTACATGCCGTAGTTGAAATAGACGTAGGCGGCGCCGGGAGGGTGCTTTTTGACGAACTCGCGGGCGCTGGGGCGGGTGGCGGTGTGGGCGGCGAGATCGCCTTCCACCGAGTAGGCTTCGGTTTCGACGATGATGCCGGCGCAGCCTTTCCAGACGAGCTCGACGCCGATGAGATCGCGGGCGACGGTGAGGACGTCGCGCTCGAAGAAGGATGTGCCGAGATAGGGCATGCCGGGGTCACTCACTGCGGAAGCAGGAGCCGATGCCGCAGGTGGCGCAGGAGTTCAAGGGCGTGGCTGGGGAAGGCTCGGCGGGGGCGATGGGGCCTCGGGGGAGTTGTTCAGAGCAACGGATGCGTACTTGGAGCTGGGTGTCTGTGACAAGGACCTCCATGCGCCAGGGGAGGTGTGCGCGCATGCGGAGATCGACGTAGTTCCAGAAGACCGTGGCATCGCGTCCGATGCGGGCGAGGGAACCGACGGAGGAATTGGTGTGGGCATGGCGTTCGACGATTTCGAGTCCTGCCTCGAGAGCTGCGTTGTAAATAGCACCGGAGAGCTGGCAGAGGCCGCCGCCGATCTGGGGGATGAGGCAGCCTTCGCGGAGTTCGCGTCCTTCGGCATATCCTTTGCGGCGGGTGATGCGGCCGAGGTGCATCCAGAAGCTCCAAACTTCGCCGGCTGGTACTTCCACGCCATGCAGCATGGTGGCGGCGACGCGGAGGTTTTGGACTTTGCCCTCCTGCAGTTCTTTTTCACGCGGAGAGGTGTACTCGCCACGGCGAAGATCCGACTGCCACTGCGCCACGATGGGCTGAGCTGCCAGCGTGTGGCTCTTCGCGTGAGGGTGGATGCCGTTGCGATGGTTTTTTATACCACGGCGCAGTTGATGGACTTTCGCCTTGGCGAGAAACAGGAGCGCGGTCCAGCGCGTGGGCTCAGGATGTGCATGCAGAGGCGGATGGACGGCTGCGGCATTCATGGCCGCAGTTTCTCACAAACCGGTCGGATGATCCACAAATTCCCAAGGGATGCCGAACTTCGTTTCGATGTAGGCGGAGAGTGCTTTGACGCCGAAGGTCTCGGTGGCGTAGTGACCGCCGTAGATGAGATTGACGCCGATCTCTTCGGCGAGGGTGTAACTCCAATGGGGGCCTTCGCCGGTGATGAAGGTGTCTATGCCGGCCTTGGCGACAGTGGCGACTTCGGAGCCTGCGCCGCCGGTCATGATGCCGATCTTGCGGCAGGTGGAGGGGCCGCCGGGGCAGACATGCACATTGGCGCCGGTGGCGGCTGCGAGGCGCTGCACGAGTTCATCGCGGCTGATTTCGGTTTCGATCTTAGCGCCGTTTTCGGAGCCCTTGGTCTTCATGAAGTTGCCGCTGGGTTCGAAGCCGAGGGCGCGGGCGAGGACGGCGTCGTTGCCGAGAGTGGGATGGAAATCGAGGGGGAGGTGGCAGCTGTAAACGGCGAGGCCAGCATCGAGCGCGGTTTTGATTTTTTGGAAGACGGGGCCGGTCCAGGTTTGGAGGCCGGTCCAGAACATGCCGTGGTGGACGATGAGCAAATCGGCACCTGCGGCGACGGCTTTTTTGATCACGGGCAACGTGGCATCCACTGCGGCGACGATCTTGGTGACCTTGCCTTCGCGGTTTTCGAGCTGGAGGCCGTTAAGGGCGTTGGAGTAGTCGGCGATCTCGGCGATGCGCAGTTCGGTGTCGAGATGGGAGACGAGGTCGGCGAGATTCATGGGATTTAGTTTGGGGCGTTTGTTGCGATTCGCAAAATTCATTTCCGGGATGGCGGGTTTGGGGATGTTCGGTTTGCGGCAGAGCACCTGAACTCAAGGCGGCTGGATCGTGGGAGGGAGAGTCACTGGGGGGTTATTCTGGAGCCGTTTGCACGTACTGAGCTTCCAGATTCCGGCTGAAGCCGGGACTACAAAACGTGTGCTGATGGGTTTATGTTTGGGGTGATGCGGGGCTTCCGGAACGGGCTGAAGCCCGAACAACGTACTCACGGCGGCTGGGGCTCAGGCGCTTTCTGGAAAACGTTATGTATCAGATGTCGGGTTGTGCAAAAAAAGAGGCCAAGCGGTGCGGGTTGTGACAATTTGCAGCTCATGCCCGAAGTCACACGATTCGCCCCCAGTCCCACCGGATGGCTGCATCTGGGGCATGCGTATGCGGCGTTGTTTGCGCAGGAGCAGGCGGCGGGGGGAAGGTTTTTGATCCGGCTGGAGGACATCGACGGCACGCGGGCGCGGTCGCAGTATGAGGGGGCGATCTTTGAAGATCTGGCGTGGCTGGGATTGGAGTGGGAGGTGCCGGTGCGGCGGCAGTCGGATCATTTTGCGGATTACCGTGTGGCTTTGGCGAAACTGGAAGCGCTGGGGGTGCTGTATCCGTGTTTTTGCACGAGGCGGGAGATTCAGGAGGAGATCGCGCGGGCGGGGAATGCGCCGCAGGGGCCGGACGGGCCGTTGTATCCCGGAACGTGCCGGAACAGTGATGCGAGTGAGCGCGCGCAGCGCATGGCGGCGGGAGAGTCGTATGCGCTGCGGCTGGACGTGGCGAAGGCGGCGGGGTTTGTCGAAGGGGAGTTGGAATGGACGGATCGGGGGCGCGGGGTTTTCAAGGCGCAGCCTGCGGTGTTTGGGGATGTGGTGCTGGCGCGGAAGGACACGCCGGCGAGCTATCATCTGGCGGTGGTGGTGGATGATGCGCTGCAGGGCATCACGCTGGTGACGCGGGGTGAGGATCTGCTGGAGGCGACGCATTTGCACAGGCTGCTGCAGGTCCTGCTGGGGCTGCCGGTGCCGGAGTGGCGGCATCATCGGTTGATCACGGATGAGAGGGGCAAGCGTCTCGCGAAGCGGGATGATGCGCGGTCACTGCGCAGCCTGCGTGAGGCGGGGTGGACGCCGGAGAGGGTGAGGGAGATGGTGGGCGGAATGACGAATGAGTCAATCGAATGACGAAGTTCGAAGGATAGGGGCTCGAAGCGTGGTAAAGCAGTCGGCACCTTGATCTGCAAGTTTCTCCAGGGTCAGGCCGCAAAGCGAAACCCCGACACCTTGGCTTTGGAGCGCACGCTAGAGGCCTAGAAGCCGGCCACGGGTGGTGGTATGGTCCTGACGCCGCCGCCGCGAAGCGGGTTGCCCTTGGTTTCTTCAATTTCAGAGACCACGCCGTCTTTGAAGCTCAGGCTCAGGGTGCCGACCTCCACCCGGACGTAGATGACCGACTGGACGATCTGGCCGAAGGCGTTGGTCCCCGTGGTCGTCTGCGGCACCTGATCATAGATGGCGTATTCCAGCCGCTCCTGCTTGCCCGCCGCCGTGATCTTGGTGGACTTGCGCGCAGGTTTGCCCATGGATGCATAGACCTCCTGGCTGGTCATGCCGAGAGCGACCTGCCGGTGCTGGACGAGTTCATCCACCATCTTGGTGCGCTCATAGAGTTTTTTGAGATTCGCGCTGAGATTCGGGTCGGTCGAGAGCATTTCAGCCATGAGGACCCAGCCCGCGACATCGCCATGGCGGGCGTGACCGCGCACACGGTAGGCGGTGTCAGACATGGCCAGCAGCGTGACCCGAGTGCCGGGGGCAAAGGAACCGAGGGCACCCTGAAGCTTGCTGGTGGGATACACCGGAGCTTCGAGCTGCACTTTGAGCACGATCGGTTTGGGGATCATGCCTTCCAAGGAAAAGGTGCCCGGCTCGACATTTTGCAACGTGGACGAGGACCGACGCCGTGTGGAGGATTGTGCCGGGGCGGCCTGAGTGAAGCACAGGGCTAGGAGAACCAAACAGAACGCTTTCATGGCAGGGTGGTCGGAATTTAAGCAGAGAATAGCCGACTCGGACGGTTCCGGGCAACCTTTTGTTCGACGCATAAAATCTCCCGCGTATCCCTTCCCACCCCAAACCATGCCCAACGGACCCCTTTCCACCAAGCTCTTCGACCTCGCCAAGCAGTACATTCCCGGAGGAGTGAACTCGCCTGTGCGCGCCTTTCGCAACGTCGGCGGTGACCCCTTTTTTGTGAGGCGCGCCAAAGGCTGCCGCATCTACGATGTGGATGACCGCTGCATGATCGACTACGTCGGCACCTGGGGTCCGGCCATCCTCGGGCATGCGCCGATCACCGTGATCGAGGCGATCCACAATGCGGCCAAGGACGGTGTCAGCTTCGGCATTCCGAATCTCTATGAGGTCGAAATGGCCCGTACGATCTGTGAATGGGTGCCCAGCATTCAAAAGGTGCGCATGGTCAGCAGCGGCACGGAGGCGACGATGTCCGCCATCCGCCTGGCCCGTGGATTCACCGGGCGCGACCGACTGGTGAAATTTGACGGCTGCTACCATGGGCACTCTGACAGCCTGCTGGTGGCGGCGGGCAGCGGGGCGCTGACGCATGGGAATCCCGACAGCGCGGGCGTGCCGCGTGCGTTTGCCGAGCTGACCAGCGTGCTTCCGTTTAATGATGAGGCGGCGCTGGAGGAGTTGTTTGAGAAGCAGGGGCATGAGATCGCCTGCATCATCGTCGAGCCCTATCCGGCGAATGCGGGGCTCATTCTGCCGAAGCCCGGCTTCCTGCAAAAGCTGCGGGACATCACCACCAAGCATGGGACGCTGCTGATTTTTGATGAAGTCATGACGGGCTTCCGTCTCGCCAAAGGCGGGGTGCAGGAGCTGGAGAAGATCACGCCGGATCTGACCTGCCTCGGCAAGGTCATTGGCGGCGGCTTGCCCGTGGGTGCTTTTGGGGGTCGTGCCGACATCATGGATTACCTGGCCCCGCTGGGCCCGGTGTATCAGGCGGGCACGCTCAGCGGCAACCCCGTGGCGCTGGCGGCGGGTCTGGCGCAGTTGCGTGAGCTGGAGAAGAAAAACGGCTACGCGCTGCTCGAAAACCTGGGGCAGATCATGGAAACGGCCGTGCTTGAGGTGCTCAAGAAGAAGGGCCTCAACTACCGTTGGTATCGCAAAGGCAGCATGTTCTGCCTCTTCTTCACGGAGAAGGAAGTCCATAATTTGCAGGACGCCAAGACCTCGGATCTGGTGGCGTTCCGCAAGTTCTTCCATTACTGCCTGGACCATGGCGTGTACTTTGCGCCGAGCCAATTTGAGACGGGATTCATCAGCATGGCGCACAGCCGGGATGACCTGGAGCAGACGGCGGAGGTGGCTGCGGCGGCGCTGGCGACATTGTAAAAAGGGGGGGGGCGTGATGGAGGCGGTATGGTAAACTGGTACCATGCCGCAGTTCACTATTGATCTTCCGGACGAACTCATGCCTGTCCTGATACGCAGGGCACAAGCATGGAATCGATCTATTGAACGCTTTTTGTCGGACTACATCGTCATGTGCCTTGAAAATGAGGAAGAGGCTCCTGCGGATTCGGCACGTGACGCGCTGGAGGACATTCTCGAAGAAAGGGACAAGGGACCGTTTATTACGATCGATGATCCTGTCGCATTCAGTGAGGGGATCATGGCCAAAGTTCGAGCACGTCTTGAAGGGGTTGCCCGCGGATGAGGACTAACCCAGGAGAGCACTCGCTAAAGCTCGGCCCCCCTGGCCGTTGGCCTTCAAGACCGGGATTTATGCGACTTCAAGACTGCTGGGCTGCCTGTGGGGATGGGAGTGAGCATGTTAGTCTATGCGGGCTAGCACCATTAGTGCCCGTGATGCTGTTGCATTTGCCAAAGAGCACGGCCGCCAGTAGTTCTTTGGCATTCGGTCTTACTCATCCGTTTTTATGTCTGAACCCCGCTTCGCCGTCGCCCAGCTTGATGAGATTCCGCCGACGCCTTGTCCTTGTGGTCAGGCGAGGAGGGCGTTCAAGGAGGACTGGAACACGCTGGCCACGGTGCACCTGACGGACATCCACGCGGACAGCCGGGCGCACTACCACAAGAAGATGACGGAGATCTACATTGTGCTCGAAGGTGAGGGGCACCTGGAGGTGGACGGGCAGATCATTCCGCTGAAGCCGATGACCACAGTGATGATCCGGCCGGGGTGTGTGCACCGCGCGGTGGGGAAGCTCAAAATTATCAATGTGCCGATGCCGCCGTTTGATCCGGCGGATGAATTTGAGGTTTGATGCTGGTCAAGGCGGACAGCGAATGCTTCAATCTCCAGCATGAAAGCTGTCTTTGTGGACCCAGACTCGACGCGCGTTGGTTTCGCGAGGAACATTCTCGAATCAGCGGGCATTGCGAGCTTCATTCAAAACGAAAACACGCGCACCCTGGGGCCGAACCTCTTTGGGTTCTCGTATACAGCATTGAATGATCCGCGGCTGTGTGTCGTGGATGAAGGGCGCGCCGACGAGGCCGTGGCCATGTCGCGCGAGCATTTTGGTCCTGCGGGGAATGCCAGCGAATGGCTGTGCAACGCATGCAAAGAATCGAATCCCGCCTCGTTTGAAGTGTGTTGGAAATGCCAGGCCGTCAAAAACGAATGATCCAGTCCATGAACAAGCTCGCTCTCACTCTGCTGGCAGCCCTGCTGCCGACCCTCCCGCATGCCGAAACGCCGAAGGCCAAGAAGCAGGCGATGCCCGAGGGGTTTCATGAACTCAAAATTGGCGATGCCGCGCCGGATTTTGATCTCGTGGGCATCGACGAAGAAAAGCACACGCTGAAGAATTACGAGGACGCCGAGCTGCTGATGGTCGCGTTTCTGAGCAATCACTGCCCGACCTCGCAGGCGGTGGAAGGACGGATCAAGAAGCTGGTCAAAGACTTCAAAGGCCAGGGGCTTAAGCTGGTGGCGATCAATCCGAACGATCCAGCCGCGCTGCGGCCGGATGAACTCGGCTACTCGAAGTACAACGACAGCTTCCCGGAGATGAAGCAGCACGCGAAGGAGCAGGGCTTCAACTTCCCCTACCTATACGATGGCGATACGCAGAAGACGGCGCTTGCCTACGGTTGCCTGACCACGCCGCATGTCTTCCTTTTCGACAAGGAGCGCAAGTTGCGCTACCAGGGTCGGCTGGATGATTCACGCTACGCGGATGAGGCCACGGTGACCTCTCCTGATGCGCGCAATGCCATTGAGGCGCTGCTGGCGGGCAAGCCGGTGCCGGTGGAGATGACCAAGCCGCATGGCTGCAGCACCAAGTGGATCGACAAGCGCAAGCAACTCGTGGCGGACAATGAAAAGTGGGAGAGGGGTGAGGTGGAGGTGGAATTGATCGATGCCAAGGGCATCGAAGCGCTGCGCAAGAACGACACGAAGAAAGTCCGCCTGTTCAACGTCTGGGCCACCTGGTGTGGGCCGTGCGTGGAGGAGTTTCCGCAACTGGTGGCCACCTCGCGCAAATTTGGCCTGCGGGATTTTGAGTTCATCAGCATCAGCATCGACGACCCCGGCACCCTCGACGAGGTGAAGGCGTTTCTGGAAAAGAACAACGCCGTGGTGCCGGACAAACTGAAGCCCTCCCTCAAAGCCGAGGGCCGCAAAGGCAACGCCTATGTCTTCAAGGGCGCGAGTCACGATGAACTCATCAAGGCGCTGGATCCTGAATGGCCCGGGCCGATTCCGCACACGCTTGTGGTCGCTCCAGGTGGCGAGGTCATTTTCCGCCACAATGGCAGCATTGATGGCGATGAACTGCGGGCGAAGATCCTGGAGCACATGGGCCGGTTTTATGTGCCGGAGCCGGAAGTGAAGCCGTGATCCGCTTCAAACGGCAGGCCGGGAACGGAGGTCGATGACCTTCGTATCAGCGATGTCGTCGTGGGCGGTATTGTGTTGGGAACGGAAGATGCAAAGAGCGTCCACAATGGAAAAAATGAAGCCAAATGGCGCATTTGAGAAGCATAGGATCGGTAAAATGCGCTTGAGAATGATGTGAGATCGTTCCGCTGGTGCGCCATTTTTCCGTACAATGCGTATAGCCATGATGCGCTTTCCAATCGTCTGTCCACGGCCCAAATGACTCCAGTTGAGCGCGAGCATGATGCAAAAGCCGATGAACGCCCATATCACCTGTTCCGGCCTCGTTGATGCCCCTTTGGCTACCATCTCCGTGATATGAGTGAAATAACCACTGAACCACATCATTGGAGTGGTAACGACCAACACGATCAAGGTGTCCAGCAGGCTGGCACCCAGCCGCCGCCACGGGGAGGCAAGCTGCTGAACCTCATCGGGATGGCTCGCGGGGATGATGTTTGACTGCGGCGGAGCGTAGGGATTGAATGGATCACTCATGGCGAGCGCATGGTCAAATGACCGGGCTTAAAACCAGCCGCAGGCGAGCTTCACAAAGCGCAGGCCTTCGGCGGTGAGTTTGCCGGTGCTGCCGCTGCCGACCACGCAGCCGCGGGTGTTGGTGTAGTGGGGAATGCCGGCGTCCTTGACCCAGGTGACGACGGGTGCGGTGACCGCCGTGGTGGAGGCCTTGACCGCGAGCGGCAGGCCCCAGGGACTGAAGGTGACCTCCCAGCTTGCGGGTCTGCCTGCCGGGCGCGGGCCATCCAGCAGCCAGGGGTAGTTTTTCAGGATCTCCATTTCGGCATCTCCCGGCACGGCCACGCGGTAGCCGCTTGGTGTCCCCTGCACCGCCCTGGCCGCCGTGAGTCCTGGATTCTTCTTTTGTGCCAGATAGAACGACTGTAGATCGAGCCCAATGAGATTCAGGCCGTTGTAAACCCCGTGATGATTGGGCGTGTTAAAATTTGTGGCATGCCAGGCTTCAAAGCGGCTGGAGAGCAGCAGGTTCAGCTCCACGTGGACATGCGCACGACGCTGGTCGATGCCGCTGCCGGTGTACCTGTAAAACGCGGATCAATAGTGCAGCGGGTCGCGGTTCAAAAGTGAGTCACCTCTGGACGATTGAACAGGTGATGGGCGTTTTCGTCAAGGCCATGATGAGCTTCTTGCCTGCCTCGATCC
>Ga0164296_1004500_pt1 | contig 12658 bp, 11 predicted proteins | sample GEODES057metaG_FD_113533 | JGI IMG/M metagenome (GOLD analysis project Ga0164296, IMG submission 113533) | Dystrophic lake water microbial communities from Trout Bog Lake, Wisconsin, USA - GEODES057 metaG | ecosystem: Environmental > Aquatic > Freshwater > Lake | place: USA: Trout Bog Lake...
CGCAAGCGATGACTAGCAATCGCCCAATGGCCGTGGTGACCGGAGCCGCCCAGGGACTGGGGCGACACTTCTGCGGCAAGCTCGCCGCCCTCGGTTACGACATCGCTGCCATCGATTTGCAATCGTGCGAGCAGACCCAGGAGCTGGTGACCACCCACGGTGGGCAGATGGTCGCCGTCTGTGGTGATGCGGCCGACCCTGACGTCGTAGCCGCACTTTGCACGCTGGTCCGACAGAGCCACCAGCAGGTGCACGCTTTGGTCAACAACGCTGGCATCTCGCCCTACGCGCCTTTCACCGAAACCGACCTGTCACTGTGGCACCGGGTGCTGCGCACCAATCTGGACAGCATGTACCTGCTGTCGCATGCCCTGCTGGACGATCTGGCAGTCAGCGGTCACGGACGGATCGTCAATCTCTCCTCCAGTGTCGTGTGGGATATGCAGGCGCGGAACATGGTCGCTTATGCGACCTCCAAAGCCGGCATCGTTGGCTTCACCCGAGCGATGGCGGCGGAGGTCGGTCCGCTCGGTATCACCGTCAATGCCATTGCGCCCGGGATCGTCATGACACCGGACATCGTCGATCGGGTCGCAAGCGAGCAGTTGCAGGCATACCGCGATCGCCAGGCGATCAAGCAGCTGGCACAGCCGGGTGATCTGCTTAGCGCGCTGGCGTACCTCGTTGATCCTGCATCCCAATTCATCACTGGCGCAGTGCTGCCCGTCAATGGTGGGCGCGTGGCGCTGTGACCACCTCAGAGGTCGCAATCTCGGGCATGGACCATGTGGGTTTGACCGTCCCAGACCTGGAGCAGGCTATCGACTTCTTCACTGCGGCATTCAATGCTGAGGTGCTGTTTCATCACGGCGGCTACCAACCTCGCGCGCAGGTCAATCGCGAGAACTTCAATCGGCCAGAACACGTCAGTATCGTCGGCATCGCAATGATCCAGATGCCCCAATTCCGCCTGGAGCTACTTCAGTACCGCGGCGCAGCCACCGATGCCCGTTTCCCGATCACGCACGAGCCCGGCGGGCATCAACTATCCTTGTATGCCCCTGACATGGATGTGGCCATGGCCCGGATCGAGTTGGCTGGAGGGCGCGTGCTCGGCTCACCGATGTCAATGTCCGGGCCTGAGGCCGGTGACGGAAACCAGTTTGTGTACTGCCAGACGCCCTGGGGTCTGGCCATCGAGTTGGTGCACTACCCGCATGGCAAGGCCTATGAGCAGGCCTGATCGGCCATTGTCATGATCAGTCGTCACCGGCGTGGTCCATACGTTGTGCCGGTGACGTGCTCAGGGGGGCAATGCGCTGCAACACCCAGCGGCGAGACTTCATCGGCATCGGCCACAGCACTCCCAACAGGATGCGGTATCGAAGACCAGGGATGGATACCTTCCGGCCTCGTGCCAGGTCCGAGAAGCAGCGGGAGGCAACCTGCTGTGGCTGCAGCCACAGCCAGGAGGCAACATGCGTGGCATTCGTGCGACTGCGCTGGTGAAAAGCCGTGCGGGTGAATCCAGGCACTAGTGCCATGGCAGTACGTCCGCTGGGTCGAAGTTGGATGTCCAATCCACGGGTCATAGCTAGGACCCAGGCCTTGGATGCTGCATAGGTTCCCGTCGACCAGTATGCCGCCGTCGAGCACACGTTGATGATGGCGCCACCTTCTGGCAGCGATGCGGCTGCTGCGTGGCAGACCGCAAGCATCACCCGTATGTTCAAGTCCATCATGGCAAGCTCATCGGCCATCTCCGTGAGGGGGAAGGCACCAGCGACGCCCATTCCAGCGGCGTTAATCACCAGTTGTACCTGGCCACTGGTGCTACGAAGATCGTGGCAGATGCGCTGCAAATCAGCGGGATCGAGCAAATCGGCGATCACAAAGCTGTGTCCGTGGCCCGGTAGCGCCCGCGACAGCCGCTCCAGGACTGCCGCATCCCTTCCGATTCCGGTGACACTCCAACCCCGTCGAGCAGCTTCCTGAGCCAGTGCCGCACCGATGCCGGATGAGGCGCCCGTGATCAACACCCGGGGGGAGCTCATCGCAGCGAGAGCCCGCCGTCGGGCCGCAGGACCTGGCCCGTCATGCCGGCGGCAGCGTCAGAAGCGAGGCACAAGAACAGGGAGGCGATGTCATGTGGCTCCATGACCGTGCCAAGAAGGTTGCGGGACGCGATCAACGATCGCTTGGCGCCTTCGTCGGCGAAGAGCGGTGCTCCAACCAAGTCATCGCCGCGAACGGCATTCAACCCCGTGATAACTCCCCCCGGCGCCACGCCGTTGACACGCACCCGTGGCGCGAACCAGCGCGCAGCCCAGTTCATCAAACCGAGTTGCGCATGCTTGGCGCTGGTATACGCGGGCCCCGCGCCAGTCTGGCCAGCCAGGAAAGAAGCATCAGACAGGGTGAAGATGACGCACCCATCCGCTTTGCGAAGGGCAGATGCGCAGGCATTCATGGCCAGGGCGCATCCCACGACGTTGACGTCGAAAAGGGTGCGCATAGTTAATGAAAGCTCCTGTGGATCGACGGCAAGGTCTACTCCCCCGTCATGCACCCCGGCGTTGAGGACTAGCACATCCAAGCCCTCGGGCCCCACACTGGCGGCGCACGCCGCGAGATTGTCGGCCTCGCTGCGAACATCCCCGACGACATTCACGGCCGCACCAGAGCTGGTGTGTCGATCGAACGAGCAGACACAATCGCCACGAGTGGTGAAGGCCTGTGCAACGGCAAGTCCGATTCCCGAGGCACCGCCGGTGATGAGCACGCGCCTCTGGGCGGTCTCCGACATGACTTCACCTTCCACAAAGGTGGGAGGGGGCAGCCCGTCACTGCCCCCTCCCGGGAATCACACTGGCTTCTAGCCGATAGGAGCCTGACCCGTGATCTGTTGCGGCGTCAACGTGGCCGCATTGGACTTGTCGATGAACAGTCCTTGAGTGAGCACGTAGTGGCTGGCCGGCATCTTTCCGTTGGCCGCATTGATCGCCGTCTGAGCAGCTACCTGTCCCCACTTGTAGGCAAGGTAGGACAAAGTCAGGGTGTAGTCACCCTGCTTAATCAGGTTGATCGCTGCCGGTTCCGCGTCCCAGCCGCCGATGCACATGCTGCCTGGCTTCATGCCGGCAGTCTTGACCGCCTGAACCGCGCCCTCGCCGATGCTGTCGGTGCTGGCCAGGATCCCATTCACGTTCGGGTTCGCCGTCAGCGCCGAGGTAGTCAGGTCGACACCCTTGGCGGTTGACAGATCCGGGTCAACGGACTTCTGGACGACCTTGACGTTCGGATGAGCGGCAAGAGACTGCGCCCAGCCCTTCTCCTGAAGCTGAACGAAGGAAATGGCGGGCGGGCCCTGTACGATAACCAGATCGCCCTTGCCGCCCATGCAGTCGATGATCTTGTCCATCGTCTGCTTGGCGTAGCCGACCAGGTCGGGGCCGACGAAGCCGGTCTCGTACTGGTCGGCAACCTTGTTGGCGGCGGAGAAGATCGGGATCTTCGCTGCCGCAGCGGCCTTGTAGGCCGGCACCAGCGCAGTGGCATCCACCGGTGAGGCGATGATCGCCTTCACACCACTGTTAACCATCGAATCGATTTGGCTGATCTGTTTCTGCGCATCGCCCGCACCATCAGTCACGGTGACGTTAGCACCGAGAGCCTTCGCCTCGTCCTGGATACCCTGCACCATCTCGACGTACATCGGCAACTGCGTCGTGTACATACTGACGCCGATCGTCATGCCCTTGCCGCTGCCAGCGGCAGCAGCTGCAGAGCCGCTCGCGGCAGCCGATGCTGGTGCTGAGGCTGCCGATGCTGGTGCTGGTGCTGAGGCTGCCGCTGAGGATCCCGCGGGGGCAGGAGCACTCGACGATGCCGCAGAGCCGCCGCCGGATGAACTACTCGAACATGCCGCAAGGAGTGCCGCTGCGGCGATGACCGCAGCAGAACCACCAAGCTTTGTCTTACTGATCATCGATACTCCTTCAATTGGTTAGTGGTGTTGCCCTGTTGGTGTTACCGAAATCGCACCTTTCACCTTCGCCTTCGTATTGCCTCAGACGCCGCGGCAAGGACGAAGACTGCTCCAACGACGACCTGCTGCAACGAGTAATCAACTCGGAGCAGGTCCAGTCCATTCTGGACAACGCCAATCAGCAAGATACCGAAAAAGGTCCGCACAACCGACCCCTGGCCGCCCAAGATAGACGTGCCTCCGAGGATCACAGCCGCTGTGGCGTAAAGGGTCAAGGTCGTGCTAATTCCGGGCTGGCCGGCCTGCACTCTCGAGGTCAGCAGCATGCCGGCAAACCCGCCGCAGAAGCCCGCCACCATGAAGTTCCCGATACGGATGCCGGTGACCGGAATGCCGGCGAGGAATGCAGCCTCGCGATTGCCACCGGTTGCGAAGGTGCGCAGGCCAAAGTTGGTTCGGTGCAGTACGAAGGCGCCCACGATGAAGGTCAGAAGCATGAACCAAACCAGTGACTGCAGGCCGAGGATTGGCGTAGTGGCAATGGCCTGGAATGCATCGGGCAGGCCGGATACTGTCAAGCCATTGGTCATGTAAATAGCCAGGCCGCCCGCGATGACGCCTGTGCCCAAGGTCGTGATGAAAGCTGGCACCCGCAAAAAGGTCGACAGCAATCCATTCACCAAACCGACAGCAACACCCGTCAAAACGCCCAATATCATGCCGGCAATCCAGTTTCCCGGGAACCACACGACCATGGCGACAGCCGTGACCACCCCCGACAGGGCGACGTTCGCACCCAGGGATAGGTCCAGATCTCCATCAATGATGACAAAGGTTGCGCCAACGGCGGCGATGCCCAGTGTTGCAACGGCCAGCAACACCTCAGCCAGATTACGGCCGGTCAAGAAGTACGGAGAGGCGAAACTCAAGATAACTATCGCGATCACCAAGATTATGGGAACAAAAAGCACGTCCAGGCTGATCCAACTCGCCAAGCGTCGGGTAGGCCTTTCTTGCGCCATCGCCACTTTGCGCTCGCTAGTGCTCATTGTGACTCCAATGAATCAGGAACAGCGAGCGCAGCCATCGCTTGGGTCAACGTCGTGCTCGCAACGCCGCCGGCACTGCGGTTGTCGAATTCGTTCACGATGCTGCCGGCATGCATCACGTAGATCCGATGTGCAATCGAGCGGACCTCGTCCAGATCCGAGCTCGAGAAGATGACCGTACCGCCTGCCTCGGCAAACGAGATCAACTTGTTGTGGATCTGAAGTCGCGCGCCGATGTCTACGCCTTGGGAAGGTTCCTGGATCACCAAGACCTGAGTGTTCTTGACGATCCAGCGACTGAGCATGACCTTCTGCTGGTTGCCACCGGACAAAGAGACGACGGGCTGCCGCGCTGACTGCCAACGAATGTTGTAGGTCTGCTGGCATTGCTGCGCAGCATCGTCCATGCCGCGCCGTTGCACGAGTCCCGCTCGTCCCAGTCTTGACAGGGACGGAAGCGCTATGTTCTCGGCGCACGAGCGCAGCGGGATCAGTCCTTTTCCCTTGCGATCCTGCGGCACGAAGCCAACGCCGTAGCGCTGGGCGTGCCCGGGAGAACGGGGCCTATAGGGTGCGCCGTTGAGGCGCATGGTTCCGGCGCGCGCAGGCTGGACGCCGGCCAGTTGATCGAGCAGCGCAGAAGTCCCCGAGCCGATCAAGCCGATGACGGCAACGATCTCGCGCTCTGCTGCCTCCATCGCGATTCCAGCGCCTCCTGTTCGAACCACCAGGTCGCGCGCCGACAGCCGTACCGGACCTGGATCGTGTTGGGGCCCGACGTGGGCCGTGATCTGCTCCCCGACGATCATCGCTGCCAGCCGCTGACCGCTGAACTCCTGCCTGCCGATCGTGCCAGCAAGTCGCCCATCTCGAAGAACGGTTGCACGATCAGCTACCTCGACGACCTCGCCAAGCCGATGGGTGACCAGGATGACACCGGTGCCGTGATTGCGTAGGCGCCTGATCATGTCCAGCAAACGATGGGTCTCGCGTGGCTCCAGCGCCGAGGTCGGCTCGTCTAAGAATAGGTACTTCGGCTGACGGACCAGGGCGCGGGCGATCTCAATGAGCTTGCGTTCGGCAGCATCAAGGTCCATCACTTTCCGTGCTGGATCAACGTCGATGCCGAATTCGCCCAACAGTGTTGCAGCCTGAGTCCGCATAGCTCGGCGCGAGAGAAAGCCGAACTTGGACAGGGAGTTCTGCGACGAGGCATAGACGCATTCGGCGACCGACATCTGCGGGAAGAGGTGAAAATCCTGGTACACCACGCCGATGCCCGCCTGCCGAGCCTCTTTGGGGGTGCGAAACTGAAGCCTGGTTCCGTTCATCAACATCATGCCGGCATCAGGTGGCATGGCGCCGGTGAGGATCCTAATGAGCGTGCTCTTACCGGCACCGTTCTCGCCAAGCAACGCGTGTACCTCGCCTCCCCGGCATTCAAAGTTGACCTCCTTCAGCGCCGGCACACCACCAAATCTCTTGACGATCTGTCGCGCCTGAAGCGCGTTGCCCTCAGTCATCGTGGAGCCCCGCTTCATGCATGAGGGTCCACAGCCGAGAGGCGTTCAGAGGCGTCTCGACCAGCTGGTCAGCGATCTCCGGGACCGCAGCGGCGATTGCGTTGGCGATCGTCGGAGGCGCCACGATCGTGCCGCCCTCCCCGATGCCCTTCATACCGCCGGGGATGTGAGGGGCGGGAGTCTCGAAGTGATCCAGGGTGAACCGCGGTAGATTCGAGGACAGCGGAAGCAAGTAGTCCATAAACGTCGTGCTGCGTGGATCGCCTTCAGGTCCATAGATCATCTTCTCGAACAGCGCGATCCCCAGTCCCTGCGCGACGCCGCCCATGATCTGCCCATCCACGATGCTGGGGTTGACGACAACGCCGGAGTCGTGGGCGACCCAGTAGGCGTCCACGGTGACCTGCCCAGTGTCAAGGTCAACACTGACCGCCGCACCATGGGTGGCGTAGGGGTAGGCAATGTTCTTCGGATCGTGCACGGACTTGTGCTCCAGGTCCGGGGATTCGCCATCGGGAAGATCCAGGCCCAGCCAGGACCGAGTGACCAGGTGCTCCAGGTCTAATGCCGGTCTCGTCTCGCCCTTGACCCGAACCTCACCCGCGACGAGCTCGAGGTCGGCGGGCGAGATCTCCAACTGATGGCCAGCGATGCGCAGCAGCTTGTCGCGCAGGTGCGAAGCCGCCATGACGGCTGCCCCGCCGCCGACCGTGATGGAGCGACTGGCAATAGAGCCGGCTGCCGAGTACGGGGCACTGGCTGTGTCGCCCAGTTGGACGCGCACCCGTTCGATCGGCACACCAAGGTTCTCTGCGACAAGTTGGGCCAATGTCGTCTCGATGCCCTGCCCCATGCCCATGACTCCGGAGGAAACAAACACCGAGCCGTCCGGCTCCATACGCACCACGGTGGTTTCGTAGCCCCCGAGTCGGAAGCCGACGAAGTCCTGCGATGCGCTGGGGCCCAGACCAGTGAATTCCACATGGGTAGCAAGTCCAACGCCCCGACGAATACGCGGCTCCGATGCCGGAGGCCGGTATGCGGCGATCCGATCAGCAACCAGTCTCAAGGCCCGCCGATAGTCGCCGGAGTCGTACTCCTGGAACGTGCGGGTCATCACCGGGAGTTCGTCGGAGCGGAACATGTTCTGATCCCGAAGCTCAACGGGCGACTTGCCGAGCACGCGCGCTGCCTCTTCGACCAGACGCTCGCGAACCCAGGCTGCTTCCTGCATACCAAATCCGCGGTAGGCACCTGTGGGCGTGGTGTTAGTGAATGCTGCGGTGATACGAGTGCCTACCTTGGCAAACCGGTACGGCCCGGGGAGCATGATGGAAGACACTCTGAACGGCCCTGTGCCCACATTCGAAAGGTGTGCGCCGACATTGCCGGTGATAGTCGATTGGATCGCTAGGAACGTTCCGTCGTGGTCAACCGCCAGACGCGCGTGATGGTAAGCGTCTCTTCCATGGAAGGTGGCAGTGAAGTGCTCGAGCCGGTCCTCGATCCACTTCACCGGACGCTTGAGGGTCATGGCCGCAAGGCAGACCATCACCTCATCGGCGTACACATGTTCCTTGCTGCCGAATCCGCCGCCAACATCCCCGGCAATCACGCGGACTTGGTCCGCCCGCAGCCCCAGACATAGTGCAATGTGGTCACGTACATGATGCGGGGTCTGGGTGGACATCCACACGGTCAGTTCGCTAGAACCTGGATTCCAGCTTGCGATCAGCCCACGTGTCTCCATCGGGCTAGGAACGATGCGCGGAATACGGAAGGTTCGCTCGATGACGTGCGGGGCGGCGGCAAAGACCGCATCGAGCTCTTCAGAGGTATCGCCGATGGAGAATTCCACAGCCAGGTTGCTAGCGGCCTCCTGGTAGACCAGTGGTGCACCTGGCATCAATGCGTCGCGGGCATCCCCGACGGACTCCAACGGCTCGATCTGGACCGCGACGGATTCGGCCACGTCCTCCGCTTCGGCGCGACTGCCGGCTACGGCGATAGCAAATGGCTGTCCGACGTATCGCAAGGCCCGGCTGGCGACTGGGTTGCTCAGCTGCTGCTGGCCGGGCGCAATCCACACGCACGGGATCTCGCGCGTTGCGGCTGCAATCTGGTCCGGACCGAGGACCCACGCCTCCGCATTCGAGCCTGCTTCGAACGACTCAATCCTCCCAGCCGGGAGGTAACTGCGCAGGATGCTGGCATGCACCATTCCCGGCAGGTTGATGTCGTCCACGAACCGACCCTCGCCGGTGAGCAAGCGAGGATCGTTGACGCGCTGCACGTTCGCACCAACCAGACTTGGCCGCTGCATCAGGCTCATCTATTCACGCCTCCGGACTCAGGTAGACCTGAACTGCCTTGCGGATGTTGTCGTAGCCAGTGCAGCGGCATAAGTGCCCTGGGAGCAACTCGTCCACCACTGCAACCGCCGAGGTCCCGGCTCGCTTTGCGGCCTCGACAGTCATCAGGATCCCCGGGGTGCAAAAGCCGCACTGCAGGCCATGCTCGGCGGAGAAGGTCTGCTGCAGGGTGCTCAACTCGTCGAGTCCACCCAAGCTTTCAACCGTCTCAACGACAGCACCGTGCAACTGCATGGCCAGGAGCAGGCAGGAGCGGACGGCGGCGTCATCTACAAGGATCGTGCAGGAGCCACACACGCCTTGCTCGCATGAGACGTGTGTACCGGTGAGCCCGAGTTCCTGGCGAAGAAAGTCAGCTGCGGATGTCCGAGTATCAACAGCGGTGCTGACTTGCAGCCCGTTCACGGTGCAACTGAACTGCTGCACGTCGGTCATGGCCCGATCTCCTCAAGTAGTGACGACACCGTGCGGCTGACTAAGGTCCCAACGATGGCTTTGCGATACTCGGCGCTGACATGCACGTCATCGCTGGCGGGAACCTCATTCCTTGCAAAGCGACCGAGTACAGCAGCAGTCGCGGCGGTGGCAGCCATCCCGGATGAACGCTCCTCAAGAGTCCGCAGGCGCACAGGGCGATCGGCAACGCCGACCACTGAGATTCGCACTTGTTCAAGAACTCCAGCTTGCTCCAGGATGCCGACGGTTACGCCGGCCACTGGATAATCGCCATGGCGAGCGGCGACCTCCTGGTATGAGTAGCGCCACGGTTCAGTGATGGGAAAGGTGACGCCAGTGACCAGTTCATCCGGCTGCTTGTCGGTGGTGAAGACCGATTGGAAGAAGTCCTCCCAGCCTACTGTCCTGGTGCCACGCGTCTTGGACTGCAACTGCACAGAGCCCTCCAGGCAGGCCAGCACACCAGGCAGCTCAGAGGAAGGGTCAGCATGTGCGACATTGCCACCGATTGTGGTGCGGTTACGGATCTGCGGATGGCCGATGTGTGCAATGGCCTGCGGCACCACGGGCAGCACCTGCTTGACCTCAGCATGGTGTTCAACAGTGGCGGCGCGAGTCATCGCGCCCATCTTGACCGCATCAGCGGTGATCTCAAGAAAGGCCAAGTCAGCTATGCGGTTGATGTCCAGGAGGATTTCGGGTCGGGCAAGTCTCAGGTTGAGCAGCGGCATAAGGCTCTGGCCGCCAGCGATGATCGTGACATCCTCGCCATGTTCTGACAGCACATCTAGGGCTTCTTCGAGGGAACCGACGGCGCGATAGCGAAAGGCAGCCGGCTTCATGCACTCTTCCTTTCCGAACGCTCAGCGAGTAGACACACTTTGTACTCTGTCCGACAGAGTGTCAAGGACTTTCCACAAATCACGCGCACCGACAACAACGCCTCGAACGCAAACGCTTTCACGAGGGACCTTCACCAGCCAACCTGCTGAAGCGGTCAACTGCCCACACATGGCGGCAGCACGTCAAGGTGACGCTCGGCGGCCTGCATCAGGGAGATCTTCATTGACGCGAACGCGCTGCTAGGACGGAGGACGGAAGGCGCCTTCAATAGGGAGGGCTACTGCTCCACAACCGAAGCAGCGCCGAATACCGAGCGCGGGACATTGGACAGCCTCTCGCTGCATCGCTTCACCGTTGTGCACAACTTGGCTTTGGTTCGTGTGGGGTGGTGGTCACTTGCCGTCGATGCGGAAGGCGCGGAAAAGCCCGACGCCGCTCCTACAATCCCCGCGTTGAAGGGAGCAACTCGCCCCAGGGAATTTCTCAATGCCTGAATCAGACCGCCGACCTCAGAGCAGCCTTCGCAGTTCGATGGACCAGCCGGTACCAGGGAAAGCGTGTCGGTCACGCATCAACGATCTGCGGCACCTGTGAATGACTCGAACAACGTCAGCCATGAGGGCAGAAGAAGTCACCCCTTAGAAACAAACGGCACCGGTCAGCGCGTATGCCAGACTACTGTCTGTATGACAAATCTTCGGAGAGGTTATGCACGTGGAAATCACCAACTCATTCACCGTTCCGGCGGACATAGATACTGCCTGGGCCACCTTGCTGAACGTCGAGGCAATCACCCCATGCATGCCGGGAGCGTCGCTGGAATCAGTTGACGGCGACCTTTTCGTCGTCAATGTCAAGGTCAAGCTCGGTCCGGTTCAGATGAACTACCGCGGCAATGCTCGATTTATTGAGAAGGACGCAGAACTTCATACCGCCGTCATTGACGGCAGCGCGAACGAGACGCGTGGCGGAGGAGGCGCAAAAGCGACGATCCGCACCACGTTAGAGACTGTTGACGGCACAACGACGCGAGTCGATGTGCACACTGACTTGGCGATCACCGGCAAGGCCGCGCAATTCGGTCGAGGCGTGATCCAGGACGTGGCCTCCCGCCTGACCGAGCAGTTCGCCCACAACCTGGAGCTACTGATCACGGGATCTAATAATCGGGGATCCAATACTGATGCTGTAGCAGCTGCGGAGCAGAGCGCGCATGCGTCTTCGCCGTCGGCAACGTCCACGCAGGCAGTTTCCACCCCGGCTGCCGTTCCCATCGCCTCCGAACCCCTTGACCTTCTGCAGTCCGCTCGAGGAGCCGTTCTCAAGCGCCTGGTGCCCGTGCTCATTGGCGCACTGCTCATTGGCGCCGTGATCTGGTTGCTGGCCTCGCACTGACCGACAATTGCAAAGCTCTGAAGACGAAGGTGGGACGACGGTGGACCTGGCAACGTTGGTGCCCAATGTCGATGCCCTAACTCAGGGGTTGGCGGCCGATGGCTACCTAGCAGGGCCGGGTCTGGCAACCGCACTTTTCTGCGCTGTCCGCCTTAACCAGCCGCTGCTGCTGGAAGGAGAGCCAGGTGTTGGCAAAACACAGGCTGCCCTGGCCCTACCGCACATCCTGCAAACTCCGCTATTTAGATTGCAATGTTACGAGGGCATCGACGCCACGCAAGCGCTTTATGAGTGGAATTACCAGCGGCAGTTACTGCGCATCCGCCTGGCTGAGGTAGATCGGCACCATCTGGAGGAGCAAACACTGTTCGATGACTCCTGCCTTATTGAGCGTCCCGTGCTGCAGGCGTTGCGGCATCCTGGCCCACAACCGGCGGTCCTGCTCATCGATGAAATAGATCGTGCGGACGAAGCGTTCGAAGCATTCTTGCTGCAGGCCCTTGCCGAGGCAGCGATCACAATCCCGGAATTTGGCACGATCCAGGCGTCAGTCCGTCCAATCGTCGTCCTTACCTCAAATCGCACTCGCGACCTGCACGATGCACTCAAGCGACGCTGTCTCTACCACTGGATCGACTTTCCCGACACCGCCCAGCTACTGGCCATCATTCAAGCTCGCGCACCCAGGTCTGATCCAACTCTGGTTCGTCAGATCGCAGAATGCATCAGCCGCCTCCGCGAACTTGGATTGCAGAAGCCACCCGGCATAGCGGAGTCACTCGACTGGATTCGGACCGCAACGCTGCTGGGCATCACCCAACTGGATGAGGGAAACGCATATGCCTCGCTGGGCTCAGTCCTGAAGTACCACGAAGATTTACGCACGGCACGAGCCACGGCATCAAGTTGGCTGCCGGCATCCCGGTGACGCAGCTCGCCGAGTTCTGCACCGAATTGGTCGTTTGCCTCCGGGCCGCAGGTATACCGACGTCAACCGCACAGGGCTATGCTTGCCAAGACGCCCTCCTGGTA
>Ga0164296_1004502_pt1 | contig 12656 bp, 8 predicted proteins | sample GEODES057metaG_FD_113533 | JGI IMG/M metagenome (GOLD analysis project Ga0164296, IMG submission 113533) | Dystrophic lake water microbial communities from Trout Bog Lake, Wisconsin, USA - GEODES057 metaG | ecosystem: Environmental > Aquatic > Freshwater > Lake | place: USA: Trout Bog Lake...
ACTCGCTCACACGGCTTCATACCCATAGTTCGTGCTGCTAATATAGGTGATAATTGAGCAATTGTCATTAATTGATTTCTTTCAACATGGGCTCACAAACTTAAGACATGTCTCTTTCTGGAACTTTTCCTTGTAACAGACAAACACATGTCTTATGTTTGAATCATTTTCTTATTTTTCGTTGATTTCTCAATTCTGCTTGCCTTGCTTTGGAACCTCACAAGGATTCCATGTAATGGAAACTCGTATTTGATTAATTTTTATCTTTAAGGATTTAGTAGTTAGTAGTTATCTTTCTGTCTTACATCCACATATGTAAAACAAATTTTGTGGATAGCTAATTTTTTTCCTTTTTTAAATTAACAAAATTTGATTAATTTGAAGTCTACTGGGAAAGTTTACTCGTAACTTAGTTTACTGGTATTAGTTAAGACATGACTCTGTCCTAAGACGTGTAAAGTTAAGACGTGGCTTTGTCTTATCTTTAATAAACTTAGACATGGTTTTATGGTAACTTTTTCAAGGTATAAAATAAAAAAAATAGTATGTAATTGTAATGCTAGTTTGTTATCGTGAAATTAATTTTATATTCACAGAGCTACACACTTTTTGAAATGTAAATTCATCGGTTCCCACAACCTTTGGCAATGATATTAAACGTTAGGCTGAGACAATAGGGATGAAGTTTCATTTTTTAGTATCTCAATGAACCAGTTGCTTTGTCGCCAGAATCCATTGGGGTGGTGAGTACGTGCAGAGTCTAATTCAAGTTACAAATGGGTAAGTAGAATAAAGCCACTTTTGCACGTTGGTGATGCTGAGACCTTTCTAAATTAAATTTTTTTGAAAACAAATTTTATGGATAGATATTTTTTTTTTCCTTTTTTTAAATTAAAATATTCGGTTTTAGGCGGTTCATTTTTTAGTTAACAGTTAAAGTTAAGACATGACTCCGTCTAAAGACTTATAAAGTTAAGACGTGGCTTTGTCTGAACTTGTAAAACTTAAGACATGGCTTTATTGTAACTTTTTAAAGTATACAACATAAATATAGTATGTTATTGAAATGCAATTTCATTGCTGTGAAATTAAGTTAATGCCCAAAGAGCAGAGGCTTATTTAAGTTACAAATTGGTAAGTAGAATAAAGCCACTTTTGCAACTTGGTGATGCTGAGACCTTTCTAAGTTTTTGCAAATAATGTTAATAATTTTTAAATTAAATTTACAACAAATTAAATTTATTTTAAAAGATAAGACAATGCTTTTTGCTTTATTTTATGTTATACTTTAAACGTCTTATTAATTAATTTTTATTTTAATTAGCACATTTATCAATTTACAATTTTAAAAATATTGTTAATGAAATTATTGTTTAATTTTGAAAACATTTGTATTGAAGATAACATGTCATTCATCATCTGAATCACTAGAAGTTATAATTTCAATGCAAGAAGATTCAAGATCTGTGGATGAAGTTTCCATTTCCTCGTCAGTACTATCAAATTCAAATTCTGTGTACGACTCTGGTTCTTCAATGTAGTTAGAGAAATCGTTTGAACAATTTAAGTGAAACATTTCAAGTGATCTTGCAATTTGAAGAGTAATTCGTTGAATTTCTGAAAAAGCCATCACTTTCTTTCCTTTTGAAAATCTATCATCTTTGAAATGGCCAGATTTTTCCAATGCTGACCGTTTTTCAACTAAAAACTGAATAAATTTGATCATTTCCTTTTTTGTTATTTTGATTTCCTCTTTTGCTCTATTCAAACCCATCCAAACATTTACGAGGTGAAACTTTTCAGCAAAGGAAACTGTTGTAAAAAAAAAGTGAATATCTGTACTAAAAATTAATACAGAAAGTTGATATTACGAGTTGGGAATTGACTGTCCTCTTTGCTCACTACCGTTTCCCATGGAAAATCTCCTCGATTGAAATCCTCGTAGGTGAAAGTCTGTGTTTTATCCTTCAAATTGAGCAGTGCGATAGTCTGAAGAGCTTTCTGTTTTGTTTGAGACAAAACTCTGCGAAATTTTGTTCGTGCCTTGGCATTTTCTGTAATAATTCAATTATTCTATTTAGACAACAAAATTTGACAACAAAATTTGTAGCAACAATTCAAGTATTAAATGTACAGAACTTTTACCTGCTTCCTTAGAGACTTTTATAGAAACGGTCTTTAGCTGTATATGAAAACCTTCTAACATTCTTCGTAATTTGTCAACCGAGGTTTTCTTTGTTCTTCTTTGGTAAATTATTTCTCTCGCCTTATCCTCTAGCTCCTTTTGAATGGATGGAAGATCCTCGACTTTTAAATTTAAACATCGCAGCAATTCCTGAAGTTTTTGATCAGCTCTTGGTATTTCCCTCCTAGCCTGTTCAAACAAATAGTTTAATAAATATATTTCAATTAAATTTTAAAATAACCCACTCTTTCTAATTTGTTTCGTAAGAGAAAAGGCATTTTTTGAATCTTATCCCAATTCCAGTACAGAATACATAAAGTTAGAAAATCTTGCCTGTCTTTAATGATAGAGATGCATAAATAAAATGAAATGAAATTTTAGTTACATTTTTCTTACTCATTTTCGACATATGCTTGACAATGTATGCATAAAGATACAATTTCGAAAACACTTGCTCATGTTCCTCTCCCCCAGTGAGTCCTAGCCCCTTCGTCCATCGAGGATTCCAAAGAATCTTATCAAAGTATAGTTTTAAAATTAATAGAATTAGTTCGAAGCATTTTTTATATAATGTTATATAATGCGGATATAGGGAATGGTACCTGACAAGGTAATTGATGGGCCTTCTGATGCATTATAGGGAGAACTCCTTTCATTTCTTCCAGTAGAGGCAAATACTCTGGAAATTCTCTGCAAACTTTTTGTTTTAGCCATTTTTCATATTGACACACGACGTCGTAAACAAAATTTTTGGCTCCTCTTTTATAAGCCTCATTATGCATGAATAACGTATGCGTCCACGACTCTCCTTTGAACATATTAATGGCATACGGCACTATGCAGTGCTTGCAAGAGCTTATGATGAGTCCAGTTTCGTCATATTTCTTTTGCTCACTTGAGTCTTCTCTTGCTGCTTTAAATGTAGATCCACCGCACATCTGTTTTTGTTTCGACTAAAATTAAAATTTAAAATATAAAGTAATTTGTGATAGATAAATATATTATATTGATTACAGTTTGAACTCTCTCGATTATCCTTTGACGAAACTGCTCTACTTCATGATCTGGTTTTATTATTAAGTTACCGAACCTTGGCTCTTGATCTTCGACTCTGTAAAATCGCAAAAAAATTAATGAACTTGATCATTTCTTAATGGTATTAAATCGTAGTTAATTAACTACTTTACTTACACTCTTTCGTTTTCAGGTTTCCTCACTTCTCCAGCAGAGGCCAAACGTCTATGCTTTATGATAGCATCAGATGATAGTGTTAAAGGTTCTTCCCCGCAGGTTGGGCAATCAAGTTTATTTCTTTTTAACACTTCTTCGTCGATGCAGTGGCGGCAAGTCTCCCATTCCCTTTGTGCAGTAGTGAACAATGGTATATTAATTGGCCCATCCTACAAGAATGAAATTGAACAATTACACTTCGTATTATTATTAACGTAATGTTGTGTTTTAAGTTTTGTATATTTACTCGTCCATACTCCTTAGATACTTCCTCGAGCGTGTGGGCGTACATTTTCTTTGAGGAACCTGGGCATTTGTGGGATATGTGGTGGCCAAATAAAAGTACTTCCTCTGAAAAAAGGTATGTGACTCTTGTCGATAAGCTCGCTGGATACCACCCAGAGAATACGTAATCATCGATTGTTGCTTTAGTACGAGAATGGCACGAATCGCAAACAAAATTTGCTGCTTTCAGAAGAAAGCGACCTGCATGATGAAATTATTTATTTATGTTAAGTAAGATGTCCATAATTCATTTTACTCAAATTAGTTAATATACCTTGTTCAGTAACAACAACAACTTCTTCTGAAAGACTTGGAGTAAGTGAAATGAAACCATTACAATTGTTGACATTCGAGCATTTGTCGGGAACGAAGCATGGGACACAAACGTCTGTAAAATACAGTAATGTTATCAGTAATGTCGTATCTCATTCTTTTGAATTATTTTTACGTTTACCCTTTGTTAGAATATTCCCTTCTTGATTGATGAAATTATTTGGTAGCAATGTTTTCATGGTTATGTCAGAGCAAAATAGTCGTCGATGAAATGGCATAGTGGAGTGAATATAGACATCGCATTTAGCGCACAGATGCTTCTTGCAAGTCATGCATCTTACAGCATGATTGAATAAAGCAGCTGTGCTGCAATTATCACATTTGGAATGATCTAGTGGTTGTCTGGAAACCAATTCTTTCCAGATTCTGGTCCTATCATCCCGTCCCCACGCTCGCGATGCTTGCCGTTCTTGCCATGTTGGTTGTTGTCTTTGCTTCATGGCGTCTAAATCATTATTGACATCTCTTCTCAGTTGATCTATTAAAAATATAAACACATGCATTAATTATGGTGAACAAATATAAAAGAATAATATTTAACTTATAATGTACTAACCAAGAACTTCAGGGCTGATCGTATCGGGTTCATTTACGACACAGTCATTGATAGGTACATCCTCTTCGGCATTTAAGTTCTGTAGTACTTCACCGGAAGAGCAGACTTCCTTCTTTTCTTTTGCCGATTCTCTTTTTTTTCCTCGATAAATAAAACTCTTCCCGGCAACAGAGGACTTCTTTTTCTTTCGAGTATATATATTTGATTTGCTCAAGACCGACTTACGTTTCCTCTTATTCTGAGCATCATCCCACTCAACCTCTGTTTCTGTTGGTGAGCTACTTGAATTACTTGAAGAGGAATCAGAATCATTCGAAGAGGAATCTGAATCACTCAAAGAGAAATGTGATTCAGTTATAGGATTGTGTGAATCACTTGATGTTGAGCTGTCAGTTTCCATTTTCAAATAAGATTATATAAAGTGAGACAATGTTTGTAATAAACTAAAATGATAAGTCAAAGTAGTTAAAAATTAAAGTGTTGTGTTTGTATAAATATTTCATAATTTGACTACAATGTAAAATACCTTGATGTGCTATATAATTTCCCTTTGAATCATTGATGAGATACGACTGCCAGGCCCAATGTTTCACTCCTGTTTAACATTAGATTTTAATACGACTAAAAATATATGAATGGTAATTTTTAATTGTTCCTTACCATTAGAGTTATTGCTACCACAGTTCACAGGCAAAGATTGAAAATTAAGTCTGTTATTTTGTAAAAAAAAACAACGCGTGACAACAAATAAAACCAGCGTGTTGTTGTCGAACTATCGTCTGCTCAATGTGCTAAATCGGCATTCATTTCAAATGAGTTATTGTGAGCAGAAACAAAAGTTTTTATACAATACAACTTAACACAATGACAAACTTAATTAAAAATTTGATGCATGCGCAATAAAATAAAACTTACTAATTTTTCTGTTTTGATATGGTAATTAGAAGTTGAATATTTAAACAGTAGATGGCGGACAAGGTGTCCGTAGCGCGGCAAATCAAACCATGTGGAATTATAAAACTGTATTAAATATAAGAAACTAGTGGGTAATGTTTAAGGTAACCATATGCAAATTTAAAACTGCGTATAGAAAATTATTGAACAATATGGCTCCTGTTTTTTTAATATCAATTAATATATCATCATGCAATAATAATTTATGATAATTATAGCATGCACTTTATAAAGATTTGCATTTACATTGAATTTATTTTCAAACTTAATTATAAACCATGCGCAAAAAATTAACAATTTCACTAAGAAGATATGTAAATAATGAATTGCAAAGATGAAGAAAGTGCTGAAGGTGACTGCGTTGGCCAAGCAGAGCATGGAATGAATTATCTTACAATTAGGTTTTTGATTCCAATTTATGATTATTTTTGACTACACGTTTGTATTATATTAGAGAAATTTTGTTTTTCAAAACAATGTTTTACTCTTGATGAAATGTAGCAATACAACTGATGTTGATGAATCTGGGTACAGTATGTACCAGCATCGGGTCGACAAAACTAGTTCACGAGCCCCATTATCATTACCGCTGATCAGTGCGGAAATAGTGAAAATAGATGTTTAAAACCGTTCATCGTATACATAAAAGTATTTAGAAATGCATGCATTGTTCCTCTAAATTACCACCGTGGAAACTCTTATAAAAAACATGAATGTAACACTACAGTAAAATGAACGTTACATTTATGTTATGTTCATAGTCAGCATGCACTTCATATAAACTTAATATTGTTAGCTACGGAATATTTGTTATGAAGGTCTTTGCTGTGCTGTATAATGTAATGCAAATATTTACAAACTATGAAAGGAAATATTACATTATACGTTGACTTTAATTTAACCGATAATATGACATCCAACATGAGCTATTTCAGCAATCGACTATACCGCAACGCTTATTACGCTACCTATACATATTAATTAACACACGTAATTATTGAAGCTCTAAAATAAACATGTTTTAGTGTGTACACTTAATGTACAACGCTAGAAAATTTTTGTTTTTATCTAATCTTTTCAATTACTGGCGTCTTTTAACACGGATTCCTTCGAAGTTCCTGGTTTTGAGGTACATGACGACGACTGATGATAATTAAAGACGAGTTTGTGATCATGTATTTAATGATGCATCACAACCAGACAGATCGATCAACAATAGGAGAATGTGGTCGTCTACATTATCTGTATATTTCGTTTGGTGTCCAGTACAATTGTCCAACCTTCCAGCAATATAACATCAATCACCAAATTCTAGGATGAAACTATCATCTCACTTTACGAAAAGTTACATACTTTGTTTCTTTTATATCGAGTAAAAATTAATCAAAATACTTTATCGCATGATTGAGTGGAAGTAAGTTATTATAATTTTTAGCTTTTAGTAAAAAAAAATACGTGCTCCACTCAGCATCGTTATTTTTTAAAATAATGTATTTTTTTAAAAATTAAAACAATACTTAAGCGCGATTAACTAAATAAGGTTTTTCTATGAAGTAAATCGGACAGTGTATAAAAATGTATTACTATTACAATTAACTGAAGAGACGAGACACTATGGGCCGTGCGGCTAGAAGTATACAGAATACTTTGGCATTAAATATAAAACGCTATTGCGACAGCTTACACATGACTTATTCGGTGGCTTTACGTATTGTATCATCTTGAACTTATCATATCATTCCTTTTATTATTATTCCTTATTATCATATCATTCCTCAGTCCATCATCATGCATGAATTGTACCGAGCAGAGGAGAATAAGCATTAAGTTTTAAAATCATACCAGTTAATCGCATGATTCACAATAATTAACTGATTATAATTGACCTTATTCATAATTTTTTATCCTACTGTTGTTTTCCATAACATTTACCAACGTATTCGTTCATTAAATTTGTCTACATATATGCAAAGATGATATTGCCTTCAACAATCTTTGTATTAAAAACTTAACCAGGATCAGAGGATGTTCACCTTTTCATAGTTCCCAATGCGAGGGATGTTATTGCAGTCACTTTTCACCTATCACGGATCACAGCAAGCCGTCACAGAGCAATAGACTGACAAATTCGATGAGACACGAGGGACAACACCTGCTTTACCAATTGTTTGCGATGGTTGTTTGCAAGGCACAGCTGTCGATCGTTGTATTTTGTACTGATATTTACAGAGATCAAACATTCAACATTTTATTACAAAATACAGATTATTAGGGAGACCGATTAGACCATTTGTACACTTAACTGGATGCGGATGGGCTGCTGCTGGCCTACAGGAGTCTACGAGTACGATGAGACATGGATCGCAATTATGAATTTTGTTCTAGCAGTCGCAAAAGGCGCCGATATGGTCCACCGCGTGTGTGTCGTACCCCCTGTGCAATGATTGTATGTTCTCGCTGTTATGCGATTCAGTAGACGCTTCCAGATTGGGCAACTACCTGTCTTCATCAGTTAGAGTAAGGTCATTCAGCAATTATAAAAGGTAAAAAAAACACTGGTATCAGTAAAACACCACAAAAAGAAAATATAATGGCGGTGTTCTTATAACTGGTGTTGCAGTAAACTTCTAGTTCATACTGAAAGTGATGCACAGGAGCTGTATGCAAAATCAAATCACCAGTAGATGAATTAATGATATCTCCTTATATAGGCAACATGCATACCTAAATGAAAATTATAATAAACATAATGTATTTTTATAACATTGAATGCAGAATTGTGACTGTTTGTAAGTACTTCCAGGTGGAGAGCGAACCAGACTTTTCCTGTGTGACGACTGTGAAAGATAAAAGGCTGCATGGTTTCTCATTTAACCAATATATTGGCCAATGAGTTGGAACCTGGAGATATAATACAGACATAAATATGTGTTAACAGAAATGTAAAAAGGAAAATGTTCACTCATACTTTTTCTAGACTCGAAGTCATTATAAACTACAATAACACTTACCTTAACACTCAATTCTTAATATAGCAACTGGTATGGGTCCAGTCGAAGAATGGTTTCGTTTTTTAACAAAGACAATAAATTAGCACAACCTAAGCAATTAGACTACATTTCAATCATTATTTGTTTTACCTTTTTAGTTTTTATTTGATATATTGGATAAATTAATCTTAAAACAAAATCGTCTCTGTTTCACAACAACTTCCAGGTGATTGAATAGCCATCTACCGGTCATTAATAAAGCTATATGTGTATGCCATCTAGCGAAAAAAGCCGTATACTTATTTTTTCTAACAATCAGTCGTTGACAGACAGTTAACACAGCACAGTTTATTGTAGTTTTATTTTCAGGAAAATGGTTTCTACTAACGAGTCAGAGAGTAGCACGTCCGAAATGACTGACAGTGATAGCGACGAGGCAGAAGACATGTTGGAGCAGGCTAAAAAGGACAGACAAAAACATTTGCAGGACAAGAAAAACACGAAAGGAAGGAATCAACTTAAACAGGCGAATGAGCGTTTGCAAGCTTTCAAAGTAATTTCAATTTGTCTACTAATCTGACTATTTAATTACACCACATGCATCATTATTCAAACTAACATATAATTTTTTTAGGAGTCATATAAAGGTCCAAAAGAAAAGACCACAAGGAACAGGCCATGGGGTGTCACCGAATACCAGAAGCACTGGAATGGTTTGGACGAAACTGAAAAAGCCAATTTTGACAGAAGCAAATCACACTTACTCGAAAGCATTCACTCCAGAATGTTGGAGGCAGCTGATAAGTATAACACCTCTATGGTACTGTTAGTACGAAATCCAAATGGAACTCAACACACTAAAAGAATGTACACTTCGGGAGAAGGCACTGACTACAGCAACACAGACGATGGGGTCCTTACATTTCAATTGTGGCAGCGTTACTTTGACAGAAAACAAAGTATGTACATCCCCTGTATGTCTACCTAATTAACCTGCATAATAAAAACACATTTTTATTTTACAGAGAGAAGGATGGAGCTGTGTATGGAAAAAGGAATTTGGATTGAGAGGAAAAGGAAACAAGGCAGAAAAGGTTATTATTATGTTTCGTTAACTCTTATATGATTGTCTATATATTTCTATTTTCTTCCAACATAAATGGTAATATTTTAATTTTCCCACAGGAAATAAGGAAAGAAAGAAAGGACGGCAAGGGGAACGAAAGGGTTGGATTTTTATTTATTTATTTCACATAAACATATATTTATTATATATTTTTAAAATACATTTTAATAGGAAATAAAAGATCGAGAGAACACACTGAGGAAGAGACACAGGCAGAGGAAGACGAAGAACAAGAAAGTGAGCGGAGAAAGCAAAAGAAGAAAAAAAAGAAATCACGAAATAAACAAGGAAAGAAAGGACGGCAAGGGGAACGAAAGGGTTGGATTCTTAATTATTTTTTTCCATAGACATTTATTTATTACATCTTTTTTAAATGCATTTTCATAGGAAAGGAAAGATTGAGAGAACACACAGAGGAAGAGAAGCAGACAGATGAAGAAGAAGAACAAGAAAGCGGGCACACAAGGCAAAAGAAGAAGTCAAGAATCAAACAAGGCGGAAGGGAAAAACGAAGATGTCAGAGACTTGTTTCTGAAGATGAAGAAGGATTATCGCTAACTTCTGACGGTGCAATCAGACTCGCCTTATCTGATGATGATGAAGAACCGACTTTAACCCAAGTAACTTCTCCTCCACCTGGCCCCATTCTGCCTCTGCCTTCGTCAACAGAAGTTATGGAGGATGAAATTCCCTTGATTGAGAATCATTCTTCTCCAGAGGAAGAGACAGACTCCATAGCAATTCCTTCTAACTTTACCTTTGTGCAGACCAGCAGAAGTCGTCAACATTTCCAGCAGCAACAACAGCAGGAGCAATTTCATCCGTCGCAGTATATACCTGATGGTGTTGCGCCTCTCCTTCAATCAACTTCTCCTCTACCTCACCCCAGCCATCCTCTGCCTTCTCCAAAAGAAGGGATGGTGCAGGAGAAGCAATTTGAGCCCGAACCACCACTTGATGAAGCTCTTCCCACTTCTACGCCTCATCGTCTCGGTGTTTCGCGAAATATGGCACGTAGAGGTAGAGGACAGTCGAATATAGCCCCAACGACAAGACAAACCCGCAGTTCAAAACAAAAAAAGTCTTGAGAAGTTATCAGTTTGAGACAAACATGCAATACACATTTTTCTTACTTAATACATTACTTTTTCATTACTTTTATTTAATTTAAATAATGCGGTTTGTATCCATAATTATGCATATGTGTAAGTAGGTTGAACTGTTTTATTCCATTGAAAAGTTTAATCAAGCTATTTTATTTCGCTTAAGCAAGCAGTACTACAGTTCGCTCATCAAAATATCCTGTTTCCGCTCAGATTCTGGTTATTCCTCTGTCTGGTTCATCATTAGTGACAGTCAAGAATAAAATTTCATTACTATAATCGAAATCTATCATAAACGTAATTAAACAATGAAGTATGACATGCTTACGACAAAGCATTGTCTTATCTTTGCACGAGTTACGATAAAGCTCTGTATTAACCCTTTTAAAGTTACGACCAAGAAATTAAAATAAAAAAATTAATTTAATTAAAAAAATAAACTGATTTAACATTAAAGTATGACATGGTTACGACAAAGCATTGTCTTATCTTTGCACGGGTTACGATAAAGCTCTGTATTAACCAAGGGTTATTAAAGTTTAGACCAAGACATGTCTTACGCTTTTTTTCTTATGACATAGCTTTGTCTTATCTTTTAAAATCAGCTAAGTTACTAAAAAGTGTAACTTCATCCATACTGTCCAAGCCTTGAAATTCAATAACTGCGCATTATTTATTAACAAAAAAACTCGAAACTCAAATAATTTTAATTGAAAAAGTCTGATTCATCAACTAAAAGCAACTCCTGCAATTCACCGTTTTCTACGTTTTTAATATCATTGCCAAGGTTGTGGGAACCGGAGTCATGACAGAAGTAGACTCGTCTCGATTAAATTTTACAAACATTTAATTTAATCTGATCTTTTTTTTGGTAATTTTGACTAAGCTGGCTGAATATGATTGTCGTGTACCTTTCAGTACATAGGACTTGAATTTTTAACAATTAAAAACTTTTTTCCTCCTTTCTGTCCCCACTTCTGTCCCACCTAAAAATAGGGATTTGTAGAAAAATTTATAAATTTCAGGGACAGAAAGGTCGGGGACAGAACTCCCGGGACAGAATGTCCATGTTCCGTGGGAACTGACAAAAAAACATTTTTTAAGTGTTTAGAGCTGTGGGGATTAATTTGTTTCACAGCAATAGAATTGAATTTTAATTACATACTATTTTTATATTGTATACTTAAAAAAAAAGATACGATAAAGCCATGTCTTAAGTTTTATACAAGTTAAGACAAACCAATATCTTAACCTTATATGTCTAAGGACAGAGTCCTGTCTTAACTTTACCAGTAAACTTAAGATGAGCAGCCTTAAACCAAATATTTTTAATTTAAAAAAGGAAAATAATTAGCTATTCATAAAATTTGTTAAAGCTTTGCGGATGTAAGACAGAAAGATTCACGAAATTCCATGAGATAAAAATTTATCAAATACGGGTTGCCGTTATATGGAATCCTGGTGAGGTTCCAATGCATATCAAGCAGAATCGAGAAATCGACGAAAAATAAGAAAATGATTCAAACATAAGACATGTGTTTGTCTGTTACAAGGAAAAGTTCCAGACAGAGACATGTCTTAAGTTTGTGAGCCCATGTTGACAATATATCCGTCGAAGGTCTCGTTGAAGTTGTACGCCGATTGAATCAGTCCGTAGATTGGATGATTGAGGCGACCGACTTTTCCTGGTTTAGAGAACCCTTCTGGTAACTCGATGTACAGTTCTTCGGTCAGAGTTCCGCAAAGAAAGGCGGTCTTGACGTCAAGTTGTGTGAGCTCCAGGTCGTGGACGGCAGCGATGGAAAGCAGCACTCGAAGAGTGTCGACCTTCAGTGTTGGGGCGTACGTTTCGGATGACGTGTAGTCAACATCGGGCTCCTGAGTGTATCCTTTG
>Ga0164296_1004505_pt1 | contig 12647 bp, 18 predicted proteins | sample GEODES057metaG_FD_113533 | JGI IMG/M metagenome (GOLD analysis project Ga0164296, IMG submission 113533) | Dystrophic lake water microbial communities from Trout Bog Lake, Wisconsin, USA - GEODES057 metaG | ecosystem: Environmental > Aquatic > Freshwater > Lake | place: USA: Trout Bog Lake...
CGCATGCGTATCGACTCCAGCGGTAACTTGCTGGTGGGGACTACGAGTGCGGCCGCATATGCGAATGGCATTGCTTTATTACCGAACTATGGTGCATCTTCACAGTCTCTTATATCTATTGGGCATGTTTCAGGAACCCCCACAGGTCAAGGTTATGTGATATTTGGGTATAACGGAAGCAGTGCTGGATCGATTGCTCAACTTGGGACAGCCTCAGTTTCATACAATACGGTCTCCGACTACCGCCTAAAAGAAAACGTCCAGCCGATGCAAAATGCGTTGGCTACAGTCAGCCAACTTAATCCAGTAACCTATGACTGGGTTGCTGATAAGTCTAAAGGCCAAGGCTTCATCGCCCACGAACTTCAAGCTGTTGTGCCGGACTGCGTAACTGGTACTAAGGATGCTGTGGACGCTGAAGGCAAGCCGGTTTATCAGGGCATAGATACCAGCTTCCTAGTGGCTACGCTTACTAAGGCAATCCAAGAACTCAACGCTACAGTAACTGCACAAGCAGCCGACATTGCTGCCCTTAAAGCAAAAGTAGGAATCTAAAATGACAAATCAAATCGCATGGTTAATTGAATACCTAAACTCGTCAACACAAACGGTCAATGGCTTCTCTGAGGTTGTGATGACTGCTGGTTGGCGCTGTAACGGCACAGACGGTACACACAATGCTACTGTTTACGATACAGCTTCATTTACTCCACCACAAGCAGGTGATCCAAACTTCACCCCTTACGCAAACCTGACGCAAGCTCAGGTACTTGGTTGGGTATGGGAAGCTGGTGTAAACCAAGCTGCCACAGAAGCTAGTATCAATACACAACTTCAACTGCTTACCAATCCGGTAGAAGTTCAAAACCCGCTACCATGGGCCGCTAACAACGCATCGACAGCTCCGTGATACACTAATCCATTCGCAGTACATTTCAACCAAAGAGCCAGGAGTAAATCATGTTTAAGCTAGAAGATCTTTTCGAACACGAAGTTCGCGCTATTTTCGCAGGTTTGCTTGAACTTCCGGGTAAGGTTTGCAACCCGATCCTTCAAAAGCTAGACCCACAGTTCGGCATCCAGTTGAACGCCTACGCAGCTTCGGCGGCACAAGCAACCCAAGCTGATCCGACCTCTGAGTCGCCAGTTGCGGAAGAACCAACGCCTGCAGAACCAACGCCTGCAGAACCATCGCCAGCAGAATGACCATTAAAATTGTAGCGGTCGATGATAAGTTCATTGCCCGCTCAGTTAGCTTCTTATGGTGGAAGCGGATCTACACGGGAACCCTCTTCAACATCCTGTTGGAGTGCCAGCAGGAAGCTGTGATCGCCCACGAAACCGCGCACTGTAATTGGCATCATTCTGAGCTTAGGGTATTGACACTTCTGTTTTGCCCGTTTCTAATTAAACGTATATGCCGATGGACCGAATTTGTTGCGGATCGTTATGCAGCCAAAGTCGGTTTGGGGTATGCTTTAATAACAGTGCTAAGGCTCGGTGAGTCGTCAAGCTGGATGTATCCCAGCCACGAAGATCGAATCAAAGCAATCAAGTTGTACGTGTCCAAATCGCGTAATGCCCGTTAAGCATCGTTTCGCCCGGTACGGCGTAACCGACCAAGGAGAAGTTAAGATGTGGAAAAAGCTGAAGTCGTATCTGTTCTTTTTACTCGCAATCGCAGCCCCAGGTGTGGACGATCCGTTTGACGATCCAGATCCGAACGATCCAGAGCCTAACGACCCTGATCCGAACGATCCTGATCCGAATGACCCGGACCCCAACGATCCAGAGCCTAACGACCCTGATCCGAATGATCCTGATCCAGAACCTCAACCTCGAATTAGTCGCGCTCAAAAGGCGATTATCGAGACTCGGGAACGCGCTCAACGAGCCGAAGAACAATTACGCGACGCTCAACGTCAACTTGAAGAAGCTCGACGCCAAGCAGCTAATCCGCAGCCAGTTCGACAAACTGAAGAACAACGACTTTGGGAAGAGGAAGAGGCTGTACTTCGTAACCCCGAGGCTGACCAATGGCAGCGTTATGCTGTTATGGCTAACCGCGAGGCGCGTGCTGCAAAGCAGGAGTCACGGAATGTTGCAAGACAAGCCGCTGACTTGAACGATAAAGCCACATTCGCTCAACTCGCTGTAACCAAGCCAAAGCTCTATGATGCTTACAAAGATCGTGTTGAGGCTGAACTACAGCGTATTCGTGCGAATGGTAACGACGCTCCCCGAGAAGGCATCCTTCAGGTTCTAATTGGCCGGGATATGCTAGACGGCAAGCTGAAAACGGGTTCGACGACCGCCACATCGAAAAAAGCCGGTGCTGGTCGTACTACGCCCCCAAGCGGTCGGTCGGATGTGAATGCAACCTCCGGTCGCCTAACGGACGCCGAAAAACGTGCCAAGCGCCTTGAAAATATCCGTATTTAAAGGTACTTAAAATGAAACAAACTGCACTCACATTTTTTCTGGGTCTAATCGCCCCAGGCGTCACCAACTACTCGCCGGGTCCTAGCGGTCAAACGATTGCTAACGACATCGAGCTACACATCCAAGACGAAGTTCTGCGTCTATCGCAGCGCCAACTCGTTGCGTATCAGTTCGGTCAACCGCTGCGTATTGAAAAGAATACCGGCGTTACCTATACCGCCACGCGCTATGAGCGTCTACCATTGCCGTTTGCACCTCTGTCTGAAGGCGTACCTGCTGCTGGTGAATCAATCAGCATCGCTCAGGTTTCGGCCACAGCTCAGCAATGGGGTGACTTGGTACGTGTGACCGACGTTGCTGACATGACGATCAAACACCCGCTGTTCAAGCAGGCTATTCGTCTGATCGCTCTACAACAACCAGAAACGATTGAACGTAACGTTCTGAACATTCTGATGACTGCAACTCAAGTCAACTATGCTAACGGTAAAGCCAACCGCGCTTCGCTGGTAGCAACCGACGTGAACAGTCCGGTTGAAATCGGTAAGATTGTCGGCGCTCTGGAAACCTTCGGTGCCCCAACATTCTCCGGTGATGAACGTGAAGATATGAAGATCGACATGGACGGTAAGACCAAGGCTAGCAACAGCCCATCGGTCATGCCACACTACGTCGCTCTCGTACACCCACTGGTTGCCCAGGATCTACGTCAGAACTCGACAATCGCTACGGCATGGTCGTACAGCGACGTAAACCGTCTGTATAACAATGACCTTGGCGAGTGGGGCGGCGCACGCTTCTGCAAGTCGAATATGATCCCTTACTGGAAGGGTCAAAACGCTGTGAGTGGCACCCCTGCCACTACTGGCGGTGCTTTGGCCGCTGGTACGTATTACATTCAAGTCACTGGTGCGCCTGCTGCGACTTCGGTTGAACAGCAGATTTACCAAGTATCTGGCGCAATCACTGTCGGCGGTTCTGGCGCAGGTTCGATAAGCGTTACCGTACCAACCTTGGCTGGTTACGTGTTCAACGTTTATATCGGCACTACCGCAGCTCCTGTCAACCTCGGGCTGTCGGCTTCTGGTCCTTCGTCGGGTCCTTTGGCTGGTAACGCAACGCAACTCGCCTCGGGTTCGACTGTTGTTATCACAGGTGTTGGTGCTTCTCAAACCCCTCCTGCCGCTCCTGCCTCTGGCGTTACTGTATTCCCGACGTTCTACTTCGGCACAGACGCTTACGGTCAAGTTCTGCTGGATGATGTTGAGTACCACTATCTGCGCGAAGCTGATAAGTCTGACCCGCACAACCAGACCCGTGTTGTTTCATGGAAGATGATGTATGGTACGATCATCCTGAACAACGCTTATCTGGCTCGTACCGAGTCTAGCTCGGCCTTCAGCACTGGATATACATCTGGTACTGCAACCGAGTAATCGGTAAATGATGGAGTGGCCCTTCGGGGCTACTCCTTCTAATTTTGGAGAACGACATGGAACCACATCACGTACATTTTGGCCGCAATGAAGATCCGGTCGAAATCAATCCAACGAAAGCTGTCACCCGACTGGATGTGATCGCACCAGCCCCAGTTGAAGAAGTTGTCGAGCCTGAAACTCAAGCGCCTGCTGGCGTTGACGAAGCCCCAACCACTCCGGTTGACGAAGCTGTTGAAGCCCCAACCACTCCGGTTGACGAAGCTGTTGACGCCCCAGTTGAAGATGGCGACCCAACTGCCGCAGCGGCACAATAATTTTCATTCTAAGAGGTAAGAGTCATGGCTGAAGAAAAGAAGCAAACCGTAGCGGAACTCAATGCTGAGATCGCCCGCCTACAAAAGGAACTTAAGGTTTCGGAAGAAGGTCGTAGCAACGCTGAGGCCATGGCGCTTGCCGTCGCTCAAGTTGATCAGTTTGTTGGTAACACTGACGAGCGCCCAACTGGCAAAACCATGACCGTTCGCAAATGCGCTAACCCCGCTGAGCGCGATGAGAAAAAGCAAGTCTGGGAAGATGTCGAGATCCCAACTTACTACTACACCATCCAGCTCCCAGCCGGTGCAGGACTGTGCTTGACCACTAACGGTGTAGATTACTACCACGGTGAGACTTACGAGTTCGACCTTTACACATTGGTTGACATTAAGAGCCGTGTAGCGCGTACTTGGGACCATGAGAAGTCGATTCATGGCGACAACGAAAACGCCTATCGTAAGCCGACCACAATGCACTACGGTAAGCCAAAAGCTGCCCGTCCGCACTAATGGCAAAGATCGCCAAAGTCGCCATAAAGAAGCCATCTGGAAAGGTGGTTTCTGAGCCTATGGGTAAGCGTCACGTTGACCTGCACACATCGGGTCAACGAGGGTTTGTCACCACAACTGGCAAATTCGTGAATCGAACCGAAGGGGCGAAAATCGCCAATAAGGCAAACCAAGTTAAGTCCAAGGTTACGCACCTGCATTCCGAGGACTTGAAAGCCTACAAATCAAGGAGTAAGAGCAAATGAGCAACGATAAAGAACTGAATCCAGCCGGTAACGCAATCACTGGTAACTTTACGCTTCAAGCGACCATGCCTAACGGCAAAACCATGAATATCAGTGGTTATGTCTATGATGGTGAGTCGGTCGAGTCGCTTAACGGCCGTATCGACATCCTGCACGATGTGCTTGATCGTCAACGCACTCGTTCTGAGATCCCTGAACTTGAAGCTAAGCGTGACCAAATCGTTACGGCGTTGGGTCAAATGCGCGATGTTATGAGCCAACTTGAGAAGAAACAGCTAGATGGTGCTAAACTAACGTCGCAAGAAAAGCAGACGCTTCAGAACATGGCTACAAGCATTGAACGAGCCCAACACGACATCGAGAAGGGTGAGAAGTCAATCGCTGACGCTAAACTGAAGGCTGGGATCAAAACCTAACTTCGATTGACATCATGGCTATAACCGCAGCCCAAATCGTAGCAGACGCATGTTCAATCGCTAAATGCCCAGGCTATACGGCACAAGGCGGTCGAGCATTAAATCTCGTCCTATCCGACTTGGTGCTGCACCGAAACCTGAAAGTCAATCTAGTCAGTACGACCATTGCCGTTCCAGCGAATAGCAATGGCCCTTTCAATTTGGAAGCGGATTATCTTCGCACTTACGAATTGATGTATTACATCGAGGATCAGCCGTACTTCCTCCAACCCTGTAATCGCCAACAGTTCGACTCCGAGCCGAACAAAACGACCACATCGAACTACCCTTACGAATGGGCCACCGATCTTAGCCCCGTGGCTGGTGGCGGTGTAGGTCTGCTTTACATTTATCCTCAGTCGAACCAAAACCTGACGCTTAATCATCGTTACATGGTTCAGCGGCCAGACATCACTACGCCTGAAACAAGCTCTACGATCCCTTGGTTTAGCGACCAAGATTACCTCGTACAAGCTACAGCCATGCGTTTAATGCGGATCACCGATGATGCGCGTTACGACAGATACGTTGCCGAATGTGAACGACTCCTTGAAGTCCATCTTCTGACCGAAGGTGACGAACAGCAAGTCGTCAAAGAGGTTAAACTAGATCCACGACGCTTCCGAACAGCCGGTTCAGTACGGCCTACGAAATTAGATCCGTGGTGATATATGGCAATCCGAGACTCGCAGCCCATACGATTTAGTCCGATTGGGCTTGCGGACACATTCGACTCGACCGATAAGTTCCCCGGCGCTTGCCGCCAACTAGCTAACTTAATCTTCGATCAGTCGAACCCATCACAGGTGATACCTCGACCGGGCATAGGTTCGGCGTTTACGTCATTCGCTGGGTTTGTAACGCCGGGTTTCGTTTCGTGCCACATAACGGTTGGCAACTATATCTTCGGCATGATCGCCACGGGTTTGACCGCAGGGCACGATCAGCCGTTTTGCTATAACACCGTAACGAATTCGTTTGTAACCATCGCCAATACGACTTCCGGTAATTCGGAAGGTCGCCCGACATCGACCGCTTCAACCGGAGCTTGGACGCCACCGACAATGGCTGTGATTGGTGCGAACATCATCATTACCCACCCAGGTTATACCGGATCTGGTTCAAGTTTCTTTGGCGTAATCAACCTTAGCAACCCTGCGGCACCGGCGTATTCGACAATGAATACAACGACGCATGGTTTGCCAAGCGTTCCGACCTTTGTTGTCAACTTCAACAACCGCGCCTATTTCGCTTGCGGTAATCTGCTTTACTACAGCGACGTCCTCGTTCCAACGAGTATGACCAACGCCGGTCAAGCCCTGACTGTGGGCGATACATCTAACATTACGGCTCTGTCCGGTCTGCCTGTGCAGACAGCGACCGCCGGTATCGTGGCGGCACTAATCGTATTCAAGTCAACGCAGATCTGGCAGGTTACGGGTGACGCTGCTGTATCCGGTAGTCTGGCTCAGAACTACCTATCGCTTAACGTCGGTAGCGTGGCCCCTAGATCCATCGTACCGTCACCGCTGGGAACATTGTTTGTGTCGCAGGACTCCTGCTACACCGTAACCCCGTTAGGTTCAGTGGTTCCTCTGACGAACTCGTTGGGGCAGGTTAATGCCACATCCGATCTTCGCCAACCGTTCGTTTACTGCACCCAGCCGACCCGAGTTGCTGCTGCGTTTGCAAGCGGCATCTATCGCGTATGTATCCCAACCGTTGTGGATGGCAACGCCGGAACGTATGACTACTGGTTTGACACCAAGCGTTTGCGCTGGAATGGACCACACAGTTTCAACTACGATTGCGCTTCTTCTAATGGTACGGGCTTCATACTGACCGGTGTCGGTAGCGGCGCAAAGATGTTTATCAGCAGCACGACACCGAACACTAACTCCGTTTATAACGATAACGGTGCGGCGTTTAACTGCATCCTTAAATCAGCAGATCTGACCAATCGTGGCGAAATGGCTATGAAGCAGATCGTCGAATCAACCATCGCTCTAGCTTCCGCTGGGGCGGGAGTAGCCTTCGGCATAACGGTGTTCGATGACGCTGGGAACTATATAACTAGCTCGTCGATATATACAGTGGCTAGTGGTGCCGTATGGGGCTCAAATAAATGGGGTGACGGAACGCTGTGGAAATCCTCGCTCGTCGCACCGCAAACATATCGAATCAACTGGGCTGTTCCGATTGTGTTCAATCGAATGTCCTTTTCTGTGACTTGTCAGGCCGCTATCGGTATCGCTATTGATAGCTTTTTCACTCGGGTCCAAACAACTGGTTACTTGCTACAACAATAAAAGGTGGCGTTATGATTATCGGAGCTTTCCCAACAACCATTCTGAACGGGCAACCAGAGGACGCTACCGTCGTCATGTCGCTTTTTAGCTGGATTCAGTCACAGGTTAATGGCAACGCTTGTAATGCGACAACAACGACCAATGTCCTTAAGGGTGACGGTAACGGCAACACCACAGCCGCTGTACTCGGTACAGACTACGCTTCGCCGTTGTCGGATTACGGGCTCGATTCGGGGTCGGCTAATACATACGTTGTTAATGCGGGTGGGCCCCCAGCCTCCTTGATTGACGGGACTCGCATTCGTTTCAAAGCAGCAAGTGCAAATACAGGTGCTTCGACACTTAACGTTAGCAGCTTGGGAGTTCAACCAATCGTCAACTTCTACGGTAATCCGCTAGTTGGAGGTGAGATTATTGCCCACGGTAACATCGAGGTAACTTGGAACTCCTCGTTTAACGGCGGTAGCGGGGCGTGGGTGATCGAGGCTACCGCTAGCTTAGCTCCGGTGGGCACTGTCGCTCGTTGGGATACTGGTACGCCCCCTGCCGGTTGGCTTCTACGCAACGGGCAAGCGGTTTCGAGAGCGGTTTATGTGGCGCTGTTCGCGTTATATGGAACGACCTACGGTGCGGGCGACGGTTCAACAACCTTCAACCTACCAAATACGGTTGACCATATGCCGATTACGGCAGGTAATCTGTACGGCAACGGTGCGACGGGTGGTAGCAAGGATGCGATTGTTGTAGCCCACACACATACCTTGACCGACCCTGGACACGGCCACACTTACGAAGGCATCCAGTTCACCGGCAATAGCAACTACCCAAGTACTTATGGGAACTACACGCCAAATTCGTTACAGACGAACTCGGCAACAACCGGAATCACAGTCAATTCAACCGGTAGTAGTGGTACGAACGCTAACCTCCCGCCATACTTTGCCAACTACGAAATCGTTAAGGCTTAATATGAACACGCCCGCAGCCCGTAGAGAAAAAGACATCATCGAAGAGGCCGTTGAGTCTGCTGTAAAAAAGACCTTCGCAATCTTGGGTGTGGATGTGGACGAACCCAGTTCGGTTGAAGCGTTCCGCGAGGATCTACGTTTTGGTCGCAGGCTTCGTAAGATGGCTGATCACGGTCAAATGGCGATGGTCACAGTCGTTATCGGAGGTATGCTTCTAGCCCTCTGGTACGGCATTCGACTAGCGATTAAGGCTGACCTGTAATGAAACGTAAGCAACATCCGATCATACCTGCGCTGGCTATATTGTTCGGCGCGTTGAATACGAGCTACGTATTCTTCCAAGGTACGATCGATGATCGCTATTTTGCGTTTATTGCGGTTGCAATCAGTCTAGCTTACGGTGTGTTTAGCTGGATGGCTGAAAGTCCTACCTGTGGTCGTTAATACCAAACGATCCTTGGCGGCACTTACAGTTGTCGCCGCGATAACCGCCACTACATTGACGGCCCCATCTGAGGGGCTGTCTTTGAAGCCTTACCACGACATCGCCAATCCATCTTTGATCACTGTCTGCTACGGGGAAACTCACAATGTTCAGAATCGTAAATACACGCTGGCAGAATGCAAAGCAAGGCTGGACAACAGTATGCTTAATGCCGTTCGCATTGTCGATGGTTGTCATCCGGGGCTACCAGATAACGTACTTATCGCTTTTAGCGATGCCGTTTACAACATGGGTCCAACCATAGCCTGTGATCGAGAATTGAGCCACGCTGCGATATATCTTGACAACAAGGATTACAATAAAGCGTGCAATGAAATAACTAAATGGAATAAGCAACATTTACCGGGCATTTATACCCGCAGAGCGAAAGAGAGATTTGTATGTTTAACCCCTACGTCATTATTGCAGCAATAGTTTTCTGGATTGCCTCAGTATTTGCAGGTTATACTTGGGGGCATTCGGCTAGCACGACTTATTGGCAGGGGCGAATCGCCACCGAGCGTGCAAACGCAGTTCAAGAAGCCCTAACGGACTATAAGGCTAAGCAGGAGAAGCTAAATGCGTTACTTCAAAAACAAGCTGACGATCAATTCGCTATTAACGCTAATCTTCGCACTCAGCTTACCAAGTTGCAAAACCGCCCTTCCAGAACCCTCCAATCAGCAGCAACCGCAGCTAACTGCCAGGGTGCCAATGGGTCCGAGCTTTCAAGAGAGGATGCAGGATTTCTTATCGGGGAAGCTGCCAGAGCAGACACCATCCGTGACGGACTCTCAATCTGTTACGCAGCACTAGACGTAGTTAATCCACAAACAAAGAAAGACGAGTAGAAAAATGCAAAACCTGCTTCCAGTTGAAGAAGTTGCCAAGATCGTTCATCACTTTTCGGACAATCTTTATGCCAAAGAAACAATCATCCCTGCTGGCAACATCCTCGTACAGCATAAGCATCCGTTCGATCATTTATCGGTTCTTGCGAAAGGAACAGTTAAAGTTACGGTCGATGGTGTTGAGCGCGAATACACTGCGCCCGCTTGTTTGAACATTGAGAAGTTTAAGCATCATAGCGTTCTGGCTGTGACCGACGCGGTGTGGTTTTGCATTCATTCGACACCTGAAAAGGACGCGTCTAAAATAGATGAAGTTTTAATTCGGATAAATCATCCTAAAAAGGTAGAATAATCATGGCTTGGATCGGTGGTGCAATCGCGGGAGTTGGCTCACTTTTAGGTGGGGCGCTTTCCGGTAGTGGTAGCGGTGGTGGCACTTACGGTGGCACCTCGCAGGTTTATATGCCACAGAACGTTTCCGCTGCCGATACCGGCTGGTATAACGCATTTAATAACCAGCAGAATACGGTCAATCAAGTCGGCCAGACTGTATCGCCACTTTATCAGCAAGCCTTAACTCAGCAGCAAGCAATCAACTATGACCCGTACCTTCAAGCCTCACAACAGGCCGGTAGCCAGTACGGTAATCTAGCAGCTCTTGCCGGGCAACAGGCTGGTACGTATGGTCAAGCTGCAACCGCAGCTCAAGGTCAACAGTCCAACCTTTACGGTCTAGCTAATCAGGTCGCGCAGACCGCATTCGATCCACAGAACGCGCTTTACGCTCAGACGCAGCAGCAACTGCAAGATCAGGTCAACGCCGGTCAAGCTGCCCGCGGACTTGGTAACTCTCCTGTGGGTGGTCAAGAGTACAACCAAGCGATGTCCAACTTCGACATCAACTGGCAGAACGCTCAATTGCAACGCCAAGCTCAAGGCATTTCGTCTGCTGCTGCAGCGAGTACGGCGGGAGCCCAGCAGAATCAGATTATGGGTGCGGATCTCGCAGCTCAGCTCTCAGCGCAAGGTCAAGTTCCGACCTACACGCAACAGTCAGCCCAAACGCCATTGACGGCGCAGCAGTATGTGGCCGGTATGCCTGCAACTAACGCCTCAGCCTACCAAACGAATATGGGTCAATTAGCTAATCTGTACGGTGGGGTTGAAAACCAAGCCTTGCCATATATGACCGGCGGTGTTGGCGCAGAGCAAACACAACAACAGTTCGCGGCGCAGCAGCAGGCGGCATTGTCGTCCGGCTTGGCTGGAATTGGCTACAATCTTGGTACCGGCTTGTCTAATACGTGGGGTTCTGGTTCTAGCGGATCTGGAAATAGCTGGCTTGGTAACTTGTTCGGAAGCGGCAATACTGGTGATACCACAACGCAAGGCCCGATGTATCAAAGTATGCTATCGCAAGGCGCTACTTTGAACGCTGACGGCACACTAAGTTACTAACGGGATTTAATCATGGGTCCGATATATTGGGGTAGCGTCGCACAGGGCTTGAATCAGGGGATTGATTCGGCCCAAGCGCAACAGATTCGCGCCGCTGAATTGAAGCAGTATCAATACGCGCTCGAGCAGAAGCGTGCGGCTGACGCTAGGGCGCTTCAAGCTCAGCAAGGCGCGGGCGCTACTTTGGGTCAACTTATGGCCCCACCCCCAGTATCGCAACCGTCACCACAACCCCCAATGCCAGGCCAACCGTCCGTTCCTGGATCTGGTGCGAGTTCTATGGCACCACCGAAGCAAATACCCCCATACCAGACGGTTCAAGGGGCTGGTCAAAACGCTCAAATGGCGCAGACCGCACCGCAGGGTCCGATGTCACCACCGGCAGTCGGCGCTCAGCCACAGCAACCGGCGCAAGCCTCAATGGGTCAACGTCCGACCGTTGAGGGTGTTCTGCGAATCATGCAAGCTAATGGTGTGCCGCAAGATCAATGGTTACCTCAGTTGGAGCAGTTAAAACCTGTGTTTGACATGGCTAACAAGCAGGAGCTGGAAGAACTTAAGGCTCAAGCTAATAGCTATAAAATGCAGCGTGATCAAATGATGGACCCATTGCGAATGCAGAACCTGCAAAGCATGATCGATAAGCGTAACCGTACTGGTTCTGGCGGTGGGGCTAGTGGCGCTGGTGGCGGTATGGGTGGCGCTGGTGCCTATGAGAAGCTATCTGCCGATCAAAAGCAAACGGTTGACTACTACGCGCAACGTTCTATGCAAGGCGATGACACTTGGAAAACAGGCATGTCTCGCAGCAAGCAGGGTGCAGCATTGATTTTGGCTGTGAATGAGCGAATTGCTCAAAAGTCATTAGGCGGCGGTGGCATGAGTGCGGGCGACGTAATCAGTAATAAGGCTGAGACTGCTGGCCTGAATAAGGCTATTGCCGATCGAACAAAATATTCGGCTGGCGTGTCGCAAGCCTCACGTCGCGTTGACTCCCAGATCAACATTGTTGATTCGTTGCTGGATAAGGGTGGTTTGAATACGCCCACGATCATCAATAAACGTGTCAACGCCTTGCGTGGCTCTCTATCCGATAAAGATTATTCGACTCTTAACGCAGCGATGGTTACATTGGCTAATGAGGTTCAAAAGCTGAATACCGCCGCTACATC
>Ga0164296_1004507_pt1 | contig 12643 bp, 14 predicted proteins | sample GEODES057metaG_FD_113533 | JGI IMG/M metagenome (GOLD analysis project Ga0164296, IMG submission 113533) | Dystrophic lake water microbial communities from Trout Bog Lake, Wisconsin, USA - GEODES057 metaG | ecosystem: Environmental > Aquatic > Freshwater > Lake | place: USA: Trout Bog Lake...
CAGATAACGGGCGCCTCGCATTGTCATCGCGCGTTCAACCTTTGCTTCTAAATCGCGAAGGTCGGCGATCGTTGCTGTAGCGACATAAGGAATGTTGTGGGCCATTGCGATGCGTGGCAGGAACTTGCCTTGTCCAAAGACATTGCCTGGCGCATCTCCGACGGCCTGCGTTGTTGCAGTGCGAGCAGCAGGTGGTGTCGCGCCTGAACGTTGAACGCCGGTGTTCATGTAAGCCTCGTTGTCATAACAGATATAGAGGACGTCATCGTTGCGTTCAAACATTCCGCTCAGTGGTCCAAGGCCAATATCAACCGTTGCTCCATCACCGCCTTGGGCTACGACGCGGGTCTCTGTTTTGCCTTGTGCACGCAGCGCGGCTGCTACACCTGTAGCTACTGCCGGTGCATTACCGAATAGTGAATGCAGCCAAGCTACCCGCCACGAGCTTTCAGGGTAAGGCGTTGAAAACACTTCCAAGCAGCCTGTTGCATTCACTGCGATGAGTTGATCATTGGTAGCGCGCATTGCGGCATCTAGTGCATAGCGTGCGCCCAGCGCTTCACCGCAACCTTGGCAGGCACGGTGTCCTGAAGTGAGTGCATTAGTGCGTTCTGGATCTGATTGCACCGAACGCTCATCTTCGCGGAGCAAGCGATTGCCGACTGCGAATGAGCCAACTTGGTAGAACTTAACTTGGGACGCGCTCATCGCATTGCCCTCTCTCTGGTTACTTCTTTTTCAACGACCGCGGTTTCAAGGTCCAGGAATGTCAGGCGATCGATATCACCCTGCATCGCTTTGATCAGATAATTGCGGAGCGATGCGATGGTGATGGGACGGCCGCCCAATCCGGCAATCAGCGTGACATCCATAATGTCCAAGCCTTCGATAGCGCGGGCGACATCTTGTGTGACGATTCCACCGATACCGGTTTGAAATGCTTTCTCTAGGATGACTACACGCTTTGCACCTTTCAGGGCTTGTGCAAGTGCATCATGAGGGAATGGTCTAAACGATGTGAGCCCAATGAGTCCGATGGAATGACCGTCGAGCTGTAATTCATCGACGACATCTTTCAGAGTTCCGATAACTGAACCCAGTGCAATCACGATGGTGTCGGCGCCTTCGGTGCGATATGAACGAAGCAATCCTCCAGTTTTGCGGCCGAATTCTGTTTCGAACTCCTGACCTACTTCTTCGATCTTTGCCAATGAGTCCAACATCCGTTGGTGGGCTAGATACTTCACTTCCATAAAGGATTCAGGGCCAACCATTGCGCCAATGGAAACCGGATCATTGGGATCCAATACTTGGCGAGGGTGATAAGCGGGCAAGAATGCGGAGACCGCTTCTACATCTGGAATGTCCACCTGCTCGTATGCGTGGGTGAGGATGAAGCCATCCATGCAGACCATCACCGGCATCGACATTGCTTCCGCGATCTTGAAAGCCTGGATGTGTAGGTCAACAGCTTCCTGATTATTCTCCGCATAAAGCTGAATCCAACCGGAGTCGCGCTGTGACATAGAGTCGCTGTGGTCGTTCCAGATATTGATTGGTCCACCGATAGCGCGATTTGCAACAGTCATCACGATCGGAAGTCCTAATCCGGATGCGTTATAGACCGCTTCGACCATGTAAAGCAGACCTTGGCTAGCTGTGGCGGTGTAGGAACGAGCACCAGTTGCACTGGCTCCGATAGCGACTGACATCGCTGCGAATTCGGATTCAACGTTGATGAACTCGCATCCGGTGAGAGAGCCGTCCTTCACCAACTGGCTCAAGCCTTCAACAATGTGGGTTTGCGGACTGATTGGGTAGGCACAGATGACTTGGGGTTTGCATGCTGCGACAGCGTCTGCGATTGCCTTTGAACCTTCAACTTGCTTAAGCATGGGTGGCCACCTGATTCATGACGTATTCGTAGGCTTCTGTTGCAGCTGCGATATTGCCCGCCGCTACCTTCGGTTTAAATTTTTCGTTGATTGCATCCGTTACAGAATGCAACGAAACCATGTCGGTCAGCGCGCTAAATGCACCGAGCAACACTGCGTTAGGAACAGGGCGCCCTAAGTGCTTTAAAGCCATTTCAGTTGCAGGCAATATTGCGACGGAGTGACGCACTGGAATTCTTTCGGCGAGCAATAAATCATCAGCCGACTCCGTTGAATTCACAATAACAAATCCGCCGGGTTTCAATCCCGCAAATACATCGATCTGCCTGATCAAACTCGCGTCTTGGATGATCAGTGCATCGGGTTCCATGATCGGTTCGCGTGCCCGGATTTCGTGATCGGATATTCTGCAGTAAGCGACAACTGGCGCACCGGTACGTTCTGATCCGAAGCTCGGGAATGCCTGTGCATGTTTGCCTTCATCAAATACTGCGACTGCCAATAGTTCAGCGGCTGTAACAACACCTTGTCCACCGCGTCCATGAATACGTACCTGAAACATCGCGTCTGCCCCTTTTTCTAGACATCGCGATTCTGCTCTTTTCACCGCAGCATGGGCAGACGTCACGGTGGGGCTGGCACTCACAGCCCTGATTCGTAAGGGTTATAAGGGTTAGCCCCTCCAGGTGTCAGTTACCCATTTCACTGAAGTGGGCACGGCTCCTTGCTTAGGTGGCCAAGCTAGTTTGCTCCCAGTAGGTGGAGTCACGGTCACATCCATAAAGTATTTCTTCTTGTGAGTGAACTTCGGTGCTGACAAAGTGACAATCGCATTGGCGGTCGTATAGACCTTTCCGGAGGCACAGTTGGGGTCGCAACTGTTTATGTAGAAATTACCGGTTCCAGTCGCACCGCTATGAGTCCAACTACTCCATTGAATGTTGCTTACACCGACGCCTGCATCGGCACAATATTCAGTGATAGAAGTTGGCTTGATATCAGCGCTTGCGCCGCAGTTGTTGTAATAGCCCTGCATGTTTTGAATTCGAACCGCAGGTACAACTACGAAAAGTGCAATCAGAATTACAACTAATGCAATCAGGATATTGCGTTTACTTTTCATACCTCGACTTTACCCTGGTATGACCAAGGGAACTCGATCCACTTATCTGTTTTACGCCACACATATTCCGGATGAATGATCGTTGTTGGCTTCTCGTACAGCACGGCAAAGCGAACGTCGGCGACATAACCTTCAAGGAAATCTTTGACGAGCTTCAGAGTTTCACCGGTATCTGCAACATCATCTGCGACCAAAACTTTTGCACCTTTGAGGTCGACGCGATCAGGAACAGGTGGCAATACGACTGGCATAGGCAGGCGTTCTTCAACACCGGTGTAGAACTCCACGCTTAGGGTGAAAGAGTTCTTTACGTCGATTGCATATCCCAGGCCTGCGCCTAGGAAAAAACCACCGCGAGCGATCGAAAGAATGATGTCTGGCTGATAACCCGATAACAAAATGGTTTTGCCCAGTTCACGAACTGCGACGCCGAACTCTTCGTAACTTAACTTTTCACGCTCACTCATAGGCGAAACTTACAGAGTTTTTAACTCCCAAGCGCGCACGCCTCCCAGAATGCCGGCGGTATTGGATGCGATGATGACGTCATCACCCAACTGGTTTACAACGCTAGGTGTAATCCGGCGTGAGTTTCCGCCTCCGATGTAGAGGCGATCCCACCAAAATACTGGCCGCAGGTCCTCGACCATTGACTTGATCCGGCGAGACCAGAACATATCCCCCAACCGACGGCGTTCATGTTCACCAATCCAAGTGTCATAACTAGTGGCTCTGCGGATAGGTGCGTGCGAAAGTTCAAAGTGTGGGGCTAGCTTTCCGCCATCGAACATTGAAAATCCGAGTCCGGTTCCTAATGTGAAGACGACTTCAAGTCCAGATCCGGTGATTAAACCGGCGGCGTGAACTTCTGCATCGTTCATTACTAGCGCCGGGCAGTTGAATTCTTTTGCGACGGCTGATTGCATATCAAAGCCGCGCCATTTCACGAGCAAATCTGCATCGACTTTTGTGAGTGGGCCCTTGGTATTGATGTAGTGCGGGGTATGCACCACCACTCCGTGCCGAATCATCCCGGGCATGCCGATGGTGATTCGATCAAATGGCGGGAGTTTCTCCGCGAGTCCGCGAAATGTCTGGATTAACTTTTCGGGGCTCAGAGGGTATGGCGTTGGTGTTGAAATCGGGTTGGCGTGCAATGTGCCTTTGCCATCCAATACCGATGCTTTAATGCTGAGGCCACCGCAATCGACCGCTAGCGTCATTAAATCTACGGATGTCATGACGCTAGTGATTCACTAATAGTGCGTTACTTGCCGGTGTAATGCGAAGCGATGCTTGCGAAGGCTTTGTCCAAAATAGCGATACCTTCGCGAACCTCAGCTTCAGAAACGTTGCACGGTGGGCAAACATGGATGCGGTTGAAGTTCATGAATGGAATCATTCCGGCCTTCTTGCAGGCCGCCATGATCTCACCCATCGCAGCGCTGGAGCCACCATATGGAGCAAGTGGTTCGTGGGTTTCGCGATCCTTCACGAGTTCCAACGCCCAAAATACGCCAGAACCGCGGACTTCACCGATGACCTTGTGCTTTGCCATCAGTTCCATGAGCAGCGGCTTGATGACGTTCTCACCGATCTCTGCTGCGTTCTCTACGATCTTCTCTTCAAGCATCGTGTCAATCGTCGAAACTGCCGCTGCGGTTGCAAGCGGGTGTCCGCTATAGGTCAGCCCACCTGGGAAAACTTTGTCATTGAATGTTGCCGCGATTTCATCGCTAATGACAACACCGCCGAGTGGGACGTAACCACTATTCACGCCCTTTGCGAAGACAATGAGGTCTGGCTCGACGGAAGAATGTTGGTATGCGAACCACTTACCGGTGCGACCAAAGCCGGACATCACTTCATCGGCGATCCACTTGATCCCGTACTTGTCGCAGAGCGCGCGAACGCCTTCCAAATAGCCAGCCGGTGGAACCAACACGCCTGCGGTACCAACAACGGATTCGATCAGGATTGCGGCGATCGTATTAGGACCTTCAAAGATAATGACTTGCTCTAAATGCTCCAGAGCGCGCTTACATTCTTCGGCCTCATCCTTCGCCCAGAAAGCGGTGCGATAAAGATATGGCCCAAAGAAATGGACGTGGCCTGATGCGTGCTCGTTCGGCCAACGGCGTGGATCGCCAGTTGCAGTAATGGACGTTGTTGTGTTGCCGTGATAGCTGCGATAAAACGAAAGCACTTTGTGGCGTCCGGTGTGGATGCGGGCCATGCGGATTGCGTTTTCGTTCGCATCGGCGCCGCCATTGGTGAAGAAGACCTTGTTGAGGTGTGGGCCAGCAAGGGCGGTGATGCGTTGTGCGGCTTCGCTACGGGCATCATTCGCGTGTTGCGGCGCGATAGTGGAAAGGAGTGCGGCCTGATCCTGAATCGCCTTTACGACTTTCGGATGTTGAAATCCGATGTTGGTAAAGACCAACTGGCAAGAGAAATCCAGATACTTGTTGCCGTCGAAATCCCAGAAATAACTCCCTAAACCTCCAGCAACAGGCATTGGAGAAATCTGGCCCTGGGCAGACCAGGAATGAAAGACGTGGGCGCGATCTAAATTGAAAACTTCTTTACCGCGGATTGGATTAGCTATTGGCTCGCTCATAAGCGCTATCTAATCACCTAGTAGGCTGACTTGTAAGCACCGACGAGCAGTTAAACTACTCACGTGACCCATCAAAAACGCCCTTGGGGCTATACGAATACCAGCGATGGGCAGGCTCCGTCTTGGGAATTACATGACGATACGTTGGCCGTGCGTGCGGGATTAGCGCGTTCAGGTTTTGGTGAGACCGGTGAGGCGCTTTATCTCACCAGCGGTTTCACATACGACAGCGTCGAACAGGCTAACAGCGCTTTCGCCGAAGACGTCGATCATTATGTTTATGGTCGTTTCGCAAATCCGACGGTATCAATGTTTGAAAATCGTTTAGCTGCGATTGAAGGCGCACCGATGTGCGTGGGCACGGGTAGCGGAATGTCTGCGATGTTTGCATCTGTCGCTTGCCTAGTTTCCGCAGGTGACCGAGTTGTTGCCGCCGCTTCCATGTTCAGTTCCTGTTATGTGATCTTGGCCGAAATCCTTCCAAAATGGGGAGTGAACGTTGAATTCGTAACGGGAAACGATCTCGATGTTTGGGCTGCGGCGCTCCGTACAGAAACGAAAGTCGTCTTTCTAGAAACTCCCTCGAATCCGATGTTGGAATTAGTTGATATACAAATGATTTCGGATTTGGCGCACAAGGTCGGTGCAACCGTCATCGTGGATAACGTAATGGCCTCCCCTATTTTGCAAAAGCCATTGGCGCTTGGCGCAGATGTCGTGATGTATTCAGCAACCAAACATATTGACGGTCAGGGCCGGGTACTCGGCGGAGCGATCCTTGGTTCAGAAAAGTACATCAAAGAACAACTTAATCCTTTTGTTCGCCATACCGGTCCATCACTCAGCCCGTTTAACGCCTGGGTGCTGGTGAAGTCGCTGGAAACTATGTCAATGCGCGTTAATCGCATGAACGAAAATGCGCAGCGAATCGCAGAGTTCCTCACAACCCTGCCGTCGATCAAGTCCGTTAACTACCCAGGTCTCGCTTCACATCCGCAGCATGATTTGGCCCGCAAACAAATGTCTGGCGGTGGCACCACCCTCTCCTTCGAAGTCGCAGGTTCACAGGACGACCTTTACGCCGCGATGAACAAGTTGCGTGTCATCGACATCAGCAACAACCTCGGTGACAGCAAGTCGCTGATTACACATCCTTATTCATCAACCCACCGCCGCTTGGACGAAGCCACCAAGGCCGCCATGGGAATAACTCCAGAGTTAGCGAGGTTATCTGTAGGGCTAGAGCATGCGGGCGATCTGATCCGTGATCTGGAGATCGCTTTCCACTAGCGTAAAAGGAGAGCGAAAGGTCGCAGGGCAATGGCGAAGTACACCAACCACGTTGCGACGAGTTACATACTGCTCACCGCATCTGTCGGGATCATTGGCTGGCTTAGTTACTTAGCCGTTTCACTCCCCGATTCATACGACGCCCACCATTGGAATGTTGCCTGGGTCGGATTCGACATCATCATGGTGATCAACTTGCTTATAACCAGTTTCGCCATTCTCAAACGGCGCCAGTTAGCCGTTCCGACCGCAATGGTTTCCGGGACGTTGCTTGTGATTGATTCTTGGTTTGATGTTGTCACTGCAAAGCCCGGATGGGATTTCAATTTCTCCTGCGCGCTGGCCGTCGCAAGTTGTCTCTTTGCATTCTTCCTCTTCCGGTTTGCATCCCGTGCCATCCGCAAATCGATCCAAAATGCATATAAAGAGGCGGGTAAAGAGGTGGCGACTACATCGCTGTGGAAGACGCCTTTGATGATCTACGAAAAAGATCCTCGCAAAACTGAGAAATAAGAACTAAGAAATAGCTTGAACGAGGCGATCAATGCCCTCGGTGATGATCTCTTTGCTGGTCGCAAAGTTGAGCCTAATAATCGGCTTGCAGCCCTCGCCGAACATGTAGCCGGGGGTTACAGCTAAGCGTCCCTTAGTCAGAATCTGAATCGCAGGGTTCTCTTCTAACTCGTAGTCAGAAAGATCGATCCAAGCAAGGTAGGAGCAATTTGGGATGCGGTAATGAGCCTTTGGCAACTTTGCTTTCAGTTGCTCAGCAACAAAATGGCGGTTCTCATCCAACGTCTTCATTGCCCCATCGAGCCACTCTTCGGCTAGCCAGGCAGCGGCGCCAGCCCGTGCACCAAAGAGCGATGCGCGATAACGAAGCGCGAATGGCAACTGCTTTGCCAGCGCATTTACGGCATCAGATTGCGTGACGATAAACGCACACTTAAGCCCCGCTAAATTCCAGGCCTTGCTTGCCGAGTTAATGCAGACCCCGATTTCGCGGGCGGCATCGCTGACTGAAAGGAATGGAATAAATGTTGCTTCATCAAATGTGAGCGGAGCGTGGATTTCATCGCTAAAAACATAGACGCCATAGCGCTTTGCCAATTCCGCGATCGCCTTTAGATCAGCGCGCGAATGAACAGAGCCAGTTGGGTTCTGAGGATTGCAGAAGAAGTGAATCTTTACGCCAGCCTTATAACCCGCTTCAATGGCAGCGATATCTAAGGTGTATTCCATGCCATCGCGCTTCATCGGCGCGTCATAGACGTGGCATTGCAACTCTTTAACCCAGTTGAACATGTTGAGATAGACCGGTGAGTTCACCATGATGTGATCTCCCGGCTTAACGATGAGGCGTGCGAATTCGATACAACCAACACCAACGTCTGGACAAAGATAGAACTGATTACTATCGATCTCCCAGTTCCAACGTTTCTTTGCAAAGGTTGCGAAATTTGCGACGTACTCATCGGTGTTGCCCATATACCCGGTGTCAGAATTCTGGACCATAGCAATCATCACATCTTTGACCGATTGCGGGAGTTCAAAATCCATCTCCGCAACAGGCATCGGCAATACATCGTCCGGAAAGCTGGTCCATTTTTCGCTGGTGCGAGTCCGCAATGACTCGAGGGGCAACCCATAAACGTCCATTGCGCGATCTTAAACTATGTTAAATGCCCCACGCTTCTAATTGCGCGTTAGTAAATTTACGCGTGGTGTCATATTTATCTCTAAATACTTTCCATGCTGAAAATTGCGGGTAGAGCGCCTGAAAATCAAAGTGAGCGTCGGTAAAGAGCTTGCCCCAGTGCGGCCGTGCGTTGAATGGTTTGAGGCCAGCCTCGATAGTGGGAAGGAGCGCACTCACTCCGGCCACATCAGGCTTCCACGTGAAATGGATAGCGAGGCTGTCGCGCTGATACGAAGGGCTCAACCAATTCTCGTCGGTTGCGATGGTTCGTAACTCCGAGACCAATAAGTAAGGCTGTATGAGTTCACGTATTTCATACAAAAATTCCAGTGCAGGTTTTGCATCCGCGATATCAATAAAGAATTCGCTCTGTAACTCTTCACCGAAGCTCGGTGTGAAGTCCAACTTGAAATGCGGGAGTCGTTCGTGCCATGGACCGCGTGAACCTAATTGCTCTGTCGCGCTCTGCGTTTCTGCGCCAGCAAGCGGATGCGCTTTTATAGCGGAAATCTTTGCGCCAAAGTATTCGCTAGGTACGGAGTCATCGTTAGTCGGTAGCGACTTCACCCACAGTTGATCAATAACAGAGTCACCCCACGTAGTGAATGCAGAGACGCTATAGCCGCCGGCCATGAAATCGCGAAAATGGATAATGAAATCGCGGAAAGGAAGATCCAGATAGACGGCTTGCGTGAGATCAAATCCCGGAATGATGTTTAAAGTAACGTGATGAATAATCCCTAGCGCGCCGAGTCCAACCCGAGCCGCGTTGAGGTCCGATCCGATGATTGATACATCTTCGCCGTCTGCATTGATTAATTCAATATGAGATATTGCCGCTGACAAATTCTGGTTTGCTACACCGGATCCATGTGTGCCGGTGCTCGTTGCGCCGACAACGGTGATGTGTGGAAGGGAACCCATGTTAGGCAGTGCAAAACCCGCGGCATGAAGCGCAATTGCCAACTCTCCGTACCTCACTCCAGCGGACACGCGCACTTGGCGATTGGCGCTATCAACCGAAATATCGTGGGGAAATTGATCGAAGGCGATAATGGATTCCGTGCTATCTGCAATTCGGTTAAATGAATGTGCGCTGCCAACTGCGCGGACTTTATTCGAGCGCGAAACCTCCCTAGCGATTTCGCCCAATGAAGTGGGATGAATTAAACGTGCTGGGGCAAACTCAACGTTACCGCTCCAATTTTTCATTCTTGGAGTTTATCCCTCTTAGCAGTCCTAATCTGAGTCCCAAGTCCGATCACCGCGAATGCAACCATCACTGAAATTACTCCGTAAATAATGAGATAGACATCGCGCGGCACCTTATGTGCGGATAGCAATATATAGAGCTGAGGCAGAATGAAATTTATAGCGGATAACCAACCCCATTTCTGCGTCTCGGGCCAGCGTTTATGAATAACGGCTACTACTAAACGGGCGGAGGCGATGCCGTAGAACCAAGAGGTAATCAGATCGATCACGAAGAAAAGATATGGATTGACCCCGTATTTGTGGAGCGCTTTCCAGACGACAAACGTTGCGCCAAAGGTATAGAGAACGACGGATGAAGCCCAGAGCCGCTCCCAGAATATCTGGCGTTTAGTCCTCACGCGGTTTTCTTACGTAGTCCTATTTTTCCAACCCATGGAATCTGCGCTGAAGTAGTGGCTTGATAATCGGCGTATTCCGGATATTTTTGCAATGTAAGTTTTTCGGTGAAGTTTGTGGAACCAATGAAGAGAATAAGAAGCAGGCCTGGACCCACAATCGTGCGGCCGAAGAGATGATTGGCCGCGTTGGCACCGATCAAATACAGGACCCACCACTGCGCTTGTTCAAAAAAGTAATTGGGGTGGCGCGAATATTTGAAGAGTCCAGAGGTAAGGAAGCGCTTCTCTGGAGTGCCGCCGTGGGCGATGATCCCCTTCTTTGTCTGTTGGAAATCCCATTGTTGTTGATCGGCAACCGTTTCACCGACGAGCAGAAGGATGAATAGCGCAGTGAGCGCGAAATCCCATGAACCAAATGGTGTCGAACGATGGTTATAAGCATTGAGTGCTGGAAGCGCGATCAAAACTAAGAGGAAGTTTTGATACAACACGATAAAGAAGATGTTAAAGATTGCAAATTGCCAAGACTTCATGCTGGCACGCAGTACCGGCCAGCGATAATCCTCTGCCCCGGAATAGCCGCCCTTTCGAGCAAAGTTAAATGTAAGCCTGGCGCCCCAAAGCAAGACGATGATCGCCATGACATTAAGCCTGGTGTTAGAGAAATGGGCGGCGCGCGCGAATTCACCGACATAAACAACCGGGATGATCGACCACATTCGATCTACCCAGGAATGCTCATTTGTAATGAGGGAGAGAATCCAGCAAGCCGCGCAAACAACCGCGTATGTAAGCCAAACGAGATGCAAAGGAGTCATGAAGTGATTTTATCCCAGCGCCCCGCTAATTCTCTGAAATAATGCAGCATGGGCAAATGGGGATATATGGCGATGCTCATTTTCACCGTCCTCGGCTCTTTTTGGTTGGAAATATTTCTGAAAGTTGGAGTCCTACGTCGAATCAAACGGATGGCCGCCAGCATTGCGCCCGTGGCTTTGCTCTTCATTTTCTGGGACGCCTACGCCATCTCCCGTAAACATTGGCACTTCGACCTTAAGCAAATTGTGGGCGTATATGGGCCCTTTCATATCCCATTAGAGGAATACCTCTTTTTTATTATTGTGCCGATCGCCGCAATCATGACGCTTGAGGCGGTACGCACCCGGCGTCCGCATTGGATCATCGGCGATGAGGATGCGGGTAGCGAGCGATGACCTATACAGAGCTTGTCCTAGTTGCGCTCAGCGCCTCGATAACTTTGGACCTATTTATTACCCGAATCCGCTTGCTATCGCGCAGAGCATTTTGGACCGCCTACGCGATCATCCTCCCCTTCCAGTTACTTACTAATTGGTGGCTCACCCACCGCAATATCGTCATGTACAACCCGCATGATTTCCTGGGTCATCGCATTGCCAGCGCACCCATCGAGGATCTGGGCTTCGGGTTTTCGCTCATCCTTTCGGTATTGACGCTCTGGGTGTTCTGGGGCAAGCGCGGATTAGAACGTAAAGCTGCCCCAAAACAGTAAGTAGAATCTGGCCATGGAACTATCCAAGGTCATTCTCTATTACGGCTTCACGCCGTTGGCTGACCCTGAGGCGATCCGCATGTGGCAACACCAGCTAGCCGAAGATCTGAACCTCAAGGGTCGCATCTTGATCTCCAAACACGGCATCAACGGCACCCTTGGCGGCAATATGTCCGACCTGAAGAAATATGTAAGCGCCACCAAGAAATATCCCGGTTTCAAGAAGATCGACTTCAAATGGTCTGAAGGAACGGGCGATGACTTCCCTCGCCTGAAGGTAAAGGTAAAGAAGGAACTCGTTGATTTCGAACTTCCCGTTGATATCAAGGTTGATGAGCGCGGGGTTGCCAATGGCGGCAAACATCTAAAACCGTATGAAGTCAATAAGTTAGTTGAAGAACGTGGCGATGAAGTGATGTTCTTTGATGGTCGCAATGGCTATGAAGCAAAGATCGGGCGCTTTAAGAACGCGATCGTTCCTGAAGTAAATCACACCCGCGACTTCGTTTCAGAAATCGAATCCGGAAAGTATGATCACTTGAAAGATAAGCCGATCGTTACTTATTGTACCGGCGGAATCCGCTGCGAAATCCTCTCTGCGGTGATGGTTAACCGCGGCTTCAAAGAGATCTATCAGATCGATGGCGGCATTGTTCGTTACGCGCAAAAGTACGGCGACGATGCGCTATGGCAAGGATCCCTTTATACATTTGATAACCGCATGACCTTGGATTTTTCGGACCACACGCCGGTCCTAGGGGAATGCGAAAAATGCGGTGGAAGCACCAAGCAGTTTTACAACTGCGCTACCCAAACTTGTCATTCCTTGATCTTGCTCTGTGAAAAATGTGCGGCGGTTGAAGCGAACTTGG
>Ga0164296_1004508_pt1 | contig 12641 bp, 12 predicted proteins | sample GEODES057metaG_FD_113533 | JGI IMG/M metagenome (GOLD analysis project Ga0164296, IMG submission 113533) | Dystrophic lake water microbial communities from Trout Bog Lake, Wisconsin, USA - GEODES057 metaG | ecosystem: Environmental > Aquatic > Freshwater > Lake | place: USA: Trout Bog Lake...
CGGGCACAGCAGCGCGAGGTGAGTCACGCTGCCTCCCACTGCGCCCCCGTCGGGGGCTGACACCTGGACGCGGTGAGCACTTCCTGCCAGCGCACCGGCGAATTTGTCGACTTCACTCGTCCAGGTGGCAGATAGCATGAGTGTCTGCACACCCGCGGGGCAGAGACGCAGCACGGCGGACGTGTCGTGCACGAGGCCCTCGTCCAGGAGACGGTCAGCCTCATCCAGGACGACAGAGCGCAGCCCCTGCAGCTGAAGCAGCCGGCGCTCAGCCAAGTCGCGCAGGCGTCCTGGCGTGCCGATCACCCAGTGCGGCGAGACGCCGTCGCCGCCACGAAGCGACGCCTCCTGCGCCTCCAAGGACGCTCCGCCTGCACACAGCAAGCAGCGCACCCCTGCTGGCGCAGCCGCGACCAGCACTGCGCTGCTCACCTGCTGCGCCAGCTCGCGTGTGGGCAGAAACACCAGGACACGCACCCCTGGAGCATCTCCAGGCGCGTGCGCCTGCGCAAGAGGCACGGCATAGGCCAGAGTCTTGCCACTGCCAGTGGGCGCGCACGCGCACACGTCCTGTCCGCGCAGTACCGGCACCAGGACGCGAGACTGGACGACTGTCAGCGCGCGGATGCCGGCGTCAAGCAGTGCGTCGCGAAGCCAAGCACTCAAATCTAGTGGCAGCTCGCTGTGGAGAGCACCGACATTCTCCTGAGCAGCCATGCGCGCGCGTCCACACTCACATTGCCCACTTTGAAGCAGTGTCTGTGGCAGAGGGCCGCTCAATGGTTATTACAGCGCCTAGCTACCCCTCCCGCGAGCTTCCCAGCGTGCGTTGAACACTGCCCACTCAAGGTCGCGCCGCTGATTGATGCTCACCCAAGGCGGCTCCTTCCCATCGGCAACGCCCTGTGCGGCCAGCGATGGGACGCGCAGGTGTTCCACCGGCGTCGCATCGACGATGCCCATGTGCTCTGCGGCGTCTGAAGAAGATCCCTTGCCATCAGCGGTGGCGCACACATGCCACGCCATGTCGATGCCAAACGCATGGACCAGGTCGTTCTGGAGCAGCAACCAGACGCACTGCCACGCCGCAGTTGTGAAGACCGGCGCCTGGACCTCCACCATCGCACCGCAAGGTGGCACATGCATGTCCTCCGGCGTGCACAGCTCGCTATTGGACTTGTACTTGCTGTGTTTGTGCAGCTCGATGCCAGGAACGCGCATCGTGATTGGCCAACTCACGGGTCCAATCACAGCAGGTTGACTGATCTCTAGGCCATGAGTCGTGACGATGTCAACGTACCGCGCAAAGTCGAAAGACTCTTCAACTCCAAGATCCTCATCCCAGATGGCAACCAATCGATAGCGGCTTGCCACTGCCGGCGTTAGGAATCTCTTCGCAAACCACCACTTGGTTTGCCGCTCAGCGCATATATGGATTGCAGCTGCCGTCCAGGGTAGTGCTGACCACAGATGCATGTCTTTTAGGCCGTGGTAGTGGAACAGAACCACTTGCACCATGCTCAAGTCGAGGCGCTGCACGAGCTGGTCCACCTGAGCAACCAGATGCGTGCCGACAGCGATCGCAAAGATGGCAACTTGCGTCTGCGGAGGGTCGTCCAGAGGGCTGCCCCTGCTCGCGCATTTTGATTAGCAGCGGCTTTAGTCGGCACAGAGTGCAGTGCGCACCCCAGATTTCGCATGAAGAAGTCCGTCGTAGTGGAGGCAAGGGGCGGCACACGAACAGGCGCTGCTTTTCTCTGGTCCTCCATGCATCGCTGCGCCTCCCGGCACACCAACTGCAGCTGCTTGAGTCTCTCTGAAGCGAATGAGAGGAGGTTAGAACGCGGTGCTGCATAGCCGGTGCATCGAGGCATGACACCTTTCAGCACTTCAACTTGGAGGAGGGATTTGAACGTCACAAACAGCGCCAGACAAAAAGTGCTCATCGCCACAAACCTCCAGGATCGTGCAGCTCTTGAGGCGGACAGGGGCGGCATCGGGAGACGAGATGGTACTTGGACAGGGCTGTCTCACAGGTCGCGTCACTCAATTGAGTGAGTCTTTTCCTCCTGCTCCAGCCTGCGGCCCCCTCCTGTTGCTGCGGGGCCTCGATGCTCTGCGCACTGTCTGTGCACTGCGATTCCCGGAACTGCTCTGTCCGGATGGCCTGCAAGGCCCGCCAGCACTTCGACGGGACACCAGGCGGCGCCCGCCTGTGAGGCATTCTGACTGCTCTGCGGAAGCTCCGTGCAGCACAGCCTCCGCCGCCTCATCCTGCAGCGTTTTCAGAGGTGCCATGTGCTTCACAAAGAAGAGCTGCTGCTCGTCGGCGGAGTATGAGCTCGTGTCCACAGCCCAACCGTCTCGCTTCAGGCTCCGGAACAAATCCATCGCGTTGCTGAGCTCGCTCTCCACATGCTCCCAGGCGGTACATTCTCTGAAGTCAAGGACGTAGCGTGAGGAGATGATTCGCCGAGCACTCGTGACGTGCAAACCCATTCGCGCCAGGGCGCCCATACTGATCGGAACACACTCCGTAAAGCCTGGCGGACGAGCCGTAAGCTCTGTGCCGTTGACATCGTCCAGGATGCGCCAGGTGCCGCGCACAGTCTGCGCGCAATGTACTGCTGTGCAGCCAGCGCCAAGCTCGTCGAGCGCAAGCCAGTGCGCGAGCTCTAGGAAGCCTTCACTGTCGCGATGGCAACGCCAGACATGCACGTAGTTGCTGAGCAGCTCACCCGTCGTGTCAGGCATGAGCCTGTTGCGAAGTTCCGCCAAAAGGCAGCGTTGTCTGTCCAGCTCCTCCAGCAGTGCGGGCTTCAGCTCACGGCTCGTGCGCGACAGCTGCTCGCCGAGGCGCTCGATGTGACGTTCGCAACGCTGGCGCTCCATAAGCAGGTCCGCCAACGACTGCTGTACAGCAGCCTGCTCGTTGAAGCCATCGCTCTCCCACTCGCTGCGCGCAGCCGAAGCGACGCAAGACTTGCGAGTGCCCTGTTGTGAAGGGTGCAAGAGCGAGTGAGAGGCCGCGCTTGAGCATATACTCAAGGCTGGCGGCAGTGAGAGCTGCGATACTCGTGCTTAACAGCTCAAACGAGCACACACCTTCCGTGGCCTGTGCTGTCGCAGAGCTGCGACTGTGAAGAGGCGCTGACGTAACAGACTCCGCGCTGCTGCTCGCGAGTCTGTTGTGCTTTGCCGTGCCGCAGCATCGACTCCCCTGACAGTGCCCATGTGAAGTCCAACCTGCACCATGGCGAACGAGAACTCAAGCGAAGGCTCAGGTCGCCCAGAGAGAGCGCTGACCACGGAGTCTGTTTCGCGAAGGTTTCGCGGCGAGACGCGAGAGGCGAAGGCGAAGGAGGGTGTTCGAGGGTGACGTGGACAGGTTGAACTGGAAGGTTGAACTAGTAGGGTAAATGCGACTACTATTGCGACTCTAGGCTGACATATCAGTTCAACCAGAGTCATGCGTCTGGAGTCGGCGCGCGACTGGGCCAGGGCGGGCTGAGCATGCCCACTTCGCTGTATGTCCGCGGCAGCTGCAGAGGCTTCTGCTCCGCCCGCATATTCCAATTGAGTCCCACTTTTGCAGCGCGGAACCAGTCTTCGCTCTCAGTGGAGCTGCACACCGCGGGCACAGGGAACGGCGACACCCTCGCACACAGGGTGTCACCGCGGTGCAGCTCGGTGCGGCTCTTGCCGTCGAAAGCCAACCACGCGGTGCATCGCGACGTGTCTGGCACGCGGATGCGAAGCTCAACTCCATCGGGAAGGAGCAGCGGGCGACTGGACAGTGCATGAGCGCAGATTGGCGTCAGCAACATTGCACTGATGCCGGGATGCACCATGCTGCCACCAGCCGCGAGCGAGTAGGCGGTGCTGCCAGTGGGTGTTGCAATGATGACACCGTCTGCGTAGACGCGGGACATGGGCATGCCGTCGCAGTAGCAGTCCAGCTCAACCAGTGAGTGAGCTGGACCGCGGTCGATGACCACCTCGTTCAGGACTGTGAACGGCGGCGACTCCGTCCAGCTGTTATCCTCTTCCTGGGCAACAAGCTTGGCATTGTTGCGCAGGATGCGGCACGCGAGCCTGGCGCGAAGAGTGACATACACTTCGCCGTTCAGCACATGCCCGAGAGAGCGGTGGCAGTCCTCAACCAGGAAGGGCGTCATGAAACCTAAGGAACCCATGGCGTACGAGATGACCGGCGGCACGGCTCGTGAAAAGAGACCAGCCACCCATAGGATGGTGCCATCACCGCCAAGACTGACGCAGAAGTCGACGCGCGAGCCGAGCGTAGATGCCTCGTCGGGCGACCAGGTAGAGGCGGCGCCATTGGCATTGCGTGTGGCAGCAGCAACTGCGGGTTCCACCAGCACTGTGAGCCCCTCGCTTTCCAGAAATGCCGCGATGCGACACAACGCATTTTCTGCGGCGCTGTCGTTGGGCTTCTTGACGAGGAGCACAGTTCGCGGCGAAGTCACCCAGGAGAGGCGGATGAGATTGCGGGCGGTGAGCTCCCGTCTGATCTCGGCCGCAGGGCCAGCAGGGGCCAGCACCTCGCACGTGTCGTCATTGCACACAAGCAGCCGGAATGCAGCCTTCGTGGAAGATGAGGCGATGCCGTTCGTGGAGGAGCTGTGAGGCGAGAGATCGCCTTCAGACACCCGGCCTCTCAGGAGGGGTCTCCCACCTGTCGAGCGCTCTTGTCTCATGCTCGTGGCTGCGAATCTCATCATACCGCCGTCCCTGGGAGAGGCGGCCGTGTCGGGAGCAGCGACTGCAGGCGCGGAGCGAGTGATGTGGAGCGCTGACAGAGCAGGTGCCTTGGGCTCGAGAAGAGACCGCAGACTCGCGTTCTCGGCCTCCAGCTGCGTTATTCTCTGCTGCAGCTGCGACTCTCGCGACCACGTCTGAGCAGGAGCGCACGGCTCAGCGCTTTGGAGACCAAACAGAGAGTCAGGCGACCGAGCCGCACCGTAACGTCAACCACGTGTAACGCTCGGGCCAGCGCCTCCATGGCGCCATGAACAGAGTCCCTTACCTCGATAGCCTGTGCCTCGCCGCAAACACTTGACGGTGGCGGCGGAAGGTCCATATTTGTCCTGAGCTGCAACACAGATGCCTTTTATTGCTTGAAGCGCAGGCACGCCACAGCGACTAAGAGCGTCGATCAGCGCCAAGCTCTCCATACGAGCTGCTGCGTCATGGCGAAGAGCGCTCTCAAATGCCCTCGTGGGAGCGTCGCATTAACTCCCCCCTCTCCCGAGCAGCGCGTCGCCATGGACGACGTGCATGACATTCGCGATGACAATTGTCATCCGGGGCTGCTGCACGTGCCGGCAGTTACTGAGGTGCCCGCTCACGAGGCTCAGGGCGAGGCCTGCGCAGTTGCAGTGGAACAGCCGTCCCCTGCCGCGGTCGATGGCGTGCACGAGCGTCCGCTGCCGGACGAAGCTGACGAGCCAGACGCGAAGCGGTGCGTTCTCTGCGCCGAGAGCGTGCCACGAGCCGCGACAGCAACTGAGACAGCCTGCCTTGTGTTTCTTTGCAGGACGCTCACCGGCAGGGATATATTCCTGCGTGGTGGCCCAAAGAAAGAGCTTGGTGCAGGCCAGGTGAGAAAGCGTGTTGCGCATATCACACTTGGTCGCAGCAACGTCGTGCACCGCACTGACGGCTGCTCGTATGTTTGACAACTCAGCTGTTTTCCGGGGAAGAGGACCTGCCGCTGCTGCAGTCTCGCATGGATGCGCTGCAAAGTGCATGGCAGCTGAAACACGAGGCGTCTTCGCGGCACGTGTCATATGGCCTGTGGCCGCCCGGCTCCTCTGTTGTGGAGGTCCTCCTGCGCCGGGGCCGGGGCTGGAACACGTTTGGACAGTCGCAAGCGAGTCGCTGGCTGATGATCCCCGAGGAGGCGCTGTTCCTGATGGAGAGCGACAGGATGCTTGTGTACAGAGCTGTGGGAGATGAGGCACCCATGACTCTGCATGCTGGCTACGCGGCTGCTGCTGAGACGGGGCTCACCGCGGAGCGGTACGCAGTGTTCGCGCATCTATGTCGCCTCGGCTTCGCAGTCCGTCGAAACAAGAGCGTCGCGCCGCGATTCGAGCAGTATGTCAGCATTGCCCCTGCCGCCCCGCAAGTGCCGCCATTGGCAGCAGAGGATCTGCCTGGCGTGACACCCGCTGCCACTGAAGACGAGCCGCGTGTCGAAGGGGATGCAGCTGATGCGGCTGACGAGGAAGGGGGCCAGCCAGGTGCAGACGAGCCTGGTGCTGACGCAGACGCCACGATCCAGGATGCCTGCATGCAGGCTGATCACGCTGTTAGCACATCTAGTCGGGGCTGGTGGCGCGTAGGCGATGCCTGGCCGCAGGCCAAGGCCAATGGCCTTGTGTTGGTTGACGCGCTTCCGCACGAAGCACAGGCCAGTGCTGATGCGTGGCATCCAGAGCTGCTGTATGACGTATGGAACGCAAGGTTCAATCTCAAGTTCGCCAAGCCGATCTTCCGGGTGGTCATGTCCACACATCGGCCGCCCAATGCAGCTGAGATGGCTAAGCTCTGCCGCCAAAATGGCAGCATCTCCCTCAAGTGCATCGTCGTCAAGCCGGGCATCGTGATTGGCTTCGACTTTGGAGTGGTCACAAGCACCTCCTTGCCACGCCAAAGGGGCAACTGAAGGGACGCTTCTCTAGAGATGCACGTGCGCACGTGTCAATTCATATCACTCACTTACGGCCACCGCTTTTCTTCTGAGGGCGTGCCCCTGCGTGCTTGACAGCTCGTACAACCTTGTCCAATCCACGCCGTGCTTCGCGCTTTCGCCCAGCACGCCGATTCAGCAGCTTCGCGTCCATGGGCCAGTACGCGTATGGCTGCACGCCCGTGCGCGACACATCACCGCCAGCGTCTTTGTTCGCACGGAATGCTGCAGCACTGTGTGTCATTGGCCCAGTGCGCACTCGCTTGCCAGTGCGCCCGCCCATCGAGGGAGCGCCCGACGAGCGCCGTGACTTGCCCCCCACAGAGCGCTTGTCATCAAACACGGCATCGTCATCACCGCGTCGCCGCTTGCTGCCGGTGCCGTACTCCTCTGAGATAACCAGGCGCCCGTCCGGAGCGCGCGCATAGGCAGCGCCACCGTTGCTACGCGGCCCCGCGCCAGGCCCCGCGCCCTCGTCATCATCGCTGTCGTCGAAGATGCCACGTTGCCTGGCTCGGGCTGTGCGGCCCAGCGCGGAGCGCATGGCGCCTTCATCCATCAAATCCATCGGCTCATCACGGCTGGCGCCTTGACCATTGCGGCCCAGAAGCACGTCCAGCGGCTGCTTCGCTGCAGCCCTGCGTGCAGACCGAATGCTCATGGCACCACCACCGCCGCCGCCGCCGCCGCTGCGTCCATCGTCCATTGAGAAGAGCTCAGTGCCGTTCCACTCGCTGCCCCCACCTCCGCGCCCCCGGCTGCGCGCCGCCAGGGATGGAGGCTGCGCGTCACCGCCGGCCTGTGAGTCGCCACCGCGTGCACGGCGCTCCTGACGCACTTGCTGCTTGCGGATGTGGGCTACCAGAGCTGAGTGCTCTCCCGGTACATGCTCAGCTACGGCAGCCGCACCGCAGCGGCGCACGAGGCGCTCCACCACGGCGCGCACCTTTGCTTTGAACCGGTTCTTGGAGTCGTGCGCCCAGACAAGCACGCCTTGAAGCAGGTCGCCCAAGTGCTGGTGGAGGGTCTCCGCAGGCAGTCGCACAGCGGCAACCTTGACGAAGCCCAGCGCCGCTTTGACGACCTCGCGGTTACGTGCCCGCAGCAGGGCCAGCGCGGCAGGAAGCAGGTCGGGCACGGCGTCAACCAGCGCGCCGCTGAACTCGTACACGAGGCGGGCTGCGGCCATCAGGCTGGCGGCAACCATGCTCGGCGACGCGCCCGCCAGGCCGGCGAGCACCTGGGAGAACAGGCGCCGCGCGCCCTGGCCAGGCGCGCCAGATGCACTGGCGCGCGCCTCCAGGCTGCGTGTGAGGTCGACAAGCAGGTCGTAGGCCGCAGCCCTCGTCTTGGCGTTGCTCTCCTTGGTGCCCAGCAGCAGCTCTGCCAGCAGCGGCGCCGCGCCCGGGTGCTGCTCTGGCTCACCCAGGCGCAGAAGCGGGAGGAGGAGGCCAAGCAGGCGGAGGCGGTGGTGTCGAGCAGCTGGGAGGCAGAGCGATGAACCTTCCAAGGCCGCCGTCAGCAGCTCCTGCTGTCCGTCTTCGGCGAGCCAGGCGGAGCGCTCTTGGACGAGCCACACTAGGAGCTTGTAACCACGCTTCTGAAGTGCAACATCGCGCTCGCCAAGCACCGGCAAGGCTGCGCGCAGGAGGAGGTGTGCCTCCTGCTGGCCCAGTCCCGGCGCAAGCGGCAGAAGCAGCTCCAGGAAAGTGGCGCGCCGAGCCGCGCGGTTGGTGCCGCCCTCAAGCAGCGCGTCGGGGGCGTCATCGCCCTGTGTCTGCGCAGTCACGGTGATGAGTTTCTTGAGCACAACCTTGAAGAAAGAGCCCACCACCGCCTCGTCCGACGCAGCAGCGAATGCGCGCACAGTGTCTGCAATCCCAGCACGCCTGTCAGGCGGTGCGACGACGAACGCGTTGAACAGGATGGGCAGGAAATTGCGCGTGTAGCCAGTCATAGCAGTAACGTTTGCCGCAGCTTGCTCACGCGTCAGCCATGATGGCGCCTCCGCAGGGTGAGCCCCCAAATATGTATCCTCGCCAGTAGCGACGGCATGCATCAGCGTGAGCAGCCGAGTGAGTGCTGCCATGATTGGGCCGGCGATCTCAGATGGGCGCGTTGCCAGCTGTGTGCCCAGCTCCTTGGCCAGGTGCGGGAACGCGGCAGCGCAATCCTCCGGATACGTGGCCAGCGCAGGAAGCACGCGCCAGACAGCGACCTCCAGTGCGGTAGCACGAGACACCTCAAGAAAGCGCTTGGCAGAAGTTGCAACCTGCGCCCGTGCTGCCATCGCGTGTGCTGCAGGCAGAAGCGATGTGATGAAGAAGGCCATCCGCCCGCACTGCGCGTGGCGGGCAAGCAGAGGCAGCAGCCAGGCGTTGCCAGGCAGTTGCTGAAGTGGATCATTCTCATCGCTTTCTGGAGCAGGGTGGTCGTCTCCTCCGTCATCTCCATCAAAAGCAGCGTCTGCTTCCTCGCTGTCATCAACGTCATCCATTGGCGCATCGTCGTCCTCGCCTTTGCGTGCTCCCTTGGGCTTGGTTGTGGCGGCGACGAAGGCATCGCATGCGGCGTCAAGGTCAAGAGGCAGCACAGCGCACACGCGTTCAGCACCAGCGGCACGCACAGCGGCGCCCAGGGCTGCGCGCAGCTGAAACGCGTAGTCATCTAGCGGCTGCGCAGCCAGGTGCGCAAGAGAGGTGAGAGCTCCGGGGAGCATCACGCCTGCGGCTGGGCCCAGGCGCTCGAAGGCAACCTCCATGACGGGAAAGACAGCAGGCCAAGCCTCCCGGTAGCGCACTCCGAGCAGTGACTCCAGAGCAATGCAGACGGACTGCATGGGCGTGGGCGCATTCTGCTGGCGGCTGGTGGATGTGCCTTTCTGTGACAGATGCCTGATTGCATCCGCAACCATGGCTGCGTCCACGCACTCTCTGATGAAGTGTTTCATCGCCTCGGCGCAGGCATGAGCAACAGAGCCAGACGGTGCGGAGCGCAGGAGGCGGGCCAAGGCGTGCACGCCTGAAGGCAATGTCGTCGCTCCAATATGCGCGTCGGCAGCGTGGAGAGTTGCATACCCCACACGCAGCGCCGCACAATATGACACCGCCGCCGCGGGAGTCCAGTTATCGAAGGCTAGGTCGGCGAGGGCAGTGAGCACTTGTGCAAGCTGTCGAGGCGGCAGTGGCGGAGGCTCCGCGCCGAAGAGCACTGCCAGCGCATCAAGCACGTGCTGTGCAACAAGCGCATGCTGCGCTGCCGCATGAGCGGGCGGCGAAGCGAGCAGCGCAAGCGCGTCTTCAGCCACATCAGATGCAGCCTGAGTGCTGCAACATAAAGCCAGCAGTGATTGCAACGCGCCGAGGACATGCAGCGCCGCAACGCTAGCAGCACGTGCTTCTTCATCAGCTGTGGATTGCAGCTGCGGAGATGACAGCGGCGCGTGCGCCCAGCGAGAGACTGCGTCACAGCAAGCGATGCCAGCCTTGGTGCCTGACAGCGCAGCGAGGCAGCTTTCCGCTGAGAGCACAGCAGCACGTCTCACCTTTGGCCGCGCGTCAGTGGCGTATGCAAGCAAGAACCGCGAGAAGAGCGCCGCTCGCAGAGACGCCTTGGGTCCGTCAGACGTGCTCATCTCACCGCCAAGCAGCGCGCCGACGCAAGGCAGAGCAGCACGCAGCACGTGCGCGTCATCGCCAGCTTCGTCAATGATAGCGGCGAGCAGCTGAAGAGCCTTGTCGCGTGGCGACTGCAGCGCGGCGGCTGGGGCCTGCTCCGCTGCCGTGGCCAGCACCGTGCACAGCGCCGCGGTTGCCTGCAATGCAGAGCCGGCGTGAGACACGGAGCGCATCGCGGCTGCGTTGCGCGTGGGCGATTGCAGTCCGACGCACCTCGGGTGTCTGCTGTCTCAGAGACTTGTGCTGCAACGAGGACAGCACTGCCGCGAAGACCGCCGTCGCTGTCGGCTGCAGCTGCTGCTCTTCGATAGCGACCAGAACAGCGTCAAGGACAGCGCACACCTGCCGTGATTCTGGACTTGTGCTATGCCGGTGTTTGGAAAACAGTGCAGCGGCTGTCTCGCCAACGGCCTCTTCATCCCAGGGCGCAGCGTCCATCGGCGCATCGCCCTCGTCCATGTCCGACCCGAACTCATCAACGTCGTCGTCGTCGTCGTCCATTAGCGACTGTTGTGCACTTGGCGAAGGGACCACTTGTGAAGACAGACAAGCTTGATGCTTGCTGGATGGTGATCTGATAGATGGGGAACACGTCAACGTTTACACGCGCTGAGCCATCCAGATGGCGGCTTTGCAGCCGGTCTTGACGACGTTTGACAAGATGCTGTATGCGGGCGCCTGGTGTGCGTCTCTGCGCACAGCCTCCTCCAGGTGCTGCTGCTCATCGTCACGAAACGCCTTGAACGTGTGTCGCAGTGCGACCTCGTCGGAAAGACCCTGCTCCGCCAGGTCCCGCAGCTGGTTGTTGTAGTGGGCGGTGATGACGTCCTCCACCGCCTCTGTGACCGCATACGCAGCTTCGCGGCCCAGGAGCGCGGAGCAGGCACCCAGCGCGTACGCAGCGCCGGACCAGAGCGGGAGAAGCGCGCTCGGGCGCGCCCTGTACACGGGAAGCTACGTCCACAGGTGTGGAAGTGTCAGTGACCACTCTTGCGACTGAGTTGCGTGGAGCACGCGCGCACAATCTGTTGGAAGCGCTCCAGGTGTAGACGCTCGTGTGCGGCCATTTCCGAGAGCGTCGGCCCTTCAGCGGTGTTCCCCAGGACAGCTTGTTGGCCTTCATAGATGCGCACGGCTGCCGTCTCCCCAGCGTGGTCCACACGAAGGGCTGCGTCAATGAGGCGCCTGCGAGCGCTATTATGGTGCAGGAGCGGCGACAGGTCCGGGCGCGTGGTCGGGAAGTCTTCGGTGGGAGAAGACGCGGCCGCACTGCTCTCCAGCCTGAGGGCTGCCCAAGTCAGTCGAGAATGCAGAGCAGTGCGAGATAGTGCGCAGGTCTTGACTGAGCGGGAGAGCATGCTGAGGGCGAGGGGAGCACGCTCTCCGAGCACACACGTGTCTTGTCAGTGCGTGCCCATGTCCAGCGTGGCAACGCAAACAAAGACCTGTCTCCGCGTCCTCTTGTTTTAGCTGTCCGGTTTGTGGAGGTCTTGTCGCACGCCCTGCGCAGCGCGCAAGCACTGTAGAACAGGACACAGGCAGGGCGAAGCACCAGTGCTTTCCCTTGTGACTTGCCCGCTGCGCGTACTGCGTGTTCCACGTTTCCCGTGTGACGCGAGGTCGTGATGGCCACGACGGAGACACCTCAGGTGTGGGCGTGCGCTTGTAGGGTGCCCTGGTGGCTTGGTGTGCCTTGACAAGAGCCTTGTGCTGTCCAGGCTGGCGGCCTGACGCTGTGGGTCAAGCGCACGGGTGACGGGACGCAGTACGACGACATAGCAGCAGTTCCGACCGAGACTGTCGCGCAGTTTAAGCGCCGCTGGTTGGCGCAGGCGCGACTGGACGTGGATCCTGGGCTGCTGAACCTGCGCCTGGTGAAGCGCGGCCCTGACAGGCTGACGAAAGATCCTGCCGAGCGTCTCGCGGCCGAGGAGGCTGCCACGACGCTTGACCCCGCCGACACGCTTGCGGAGGCAGGCGTGACGGACGGCAGCTGGCTGCTCGCGGTGTTTGCCTCACAGACTGCGGCCACGGAAGGTGAGTTGCACGACGATTTGCGTTCGCTGTCTCCTCGTCCTGTCAGCCTTTCACACTCTCCCGGTGTTCCGTTGCCTTCCCCTATGCGTTTTTCCCGCAGTCTCTAGCATCACTGAACTCTTGGCCAAGCTGGACGCCAAGCTGGACGCCAAGCTGGACGCCAAGCTGGACTCCAAGCTGGACTCCAAGCTGGACTCCAAGCTGGACTC
>Ga0164296_1004509_pt1 | contig 12635 bp, 20 predicted proteins | sample GEODES057metaG_FD_113533 | JGI IMG/M metagenome (GOLD analysis project Ga0164296, IMG submission 113533) | Dystrophic lake water microbial communities from Trout Bog Lake, Wisconsin, USA - GEODES057 metaG | ecosystem: Environmental > Aquatic > Freshwater > Lake | place: USA: Trout Bog Lake...
ATGACAGAGCTTCTTGAAGAGATTTACCGTTAGCTATGTTGCCGATGGCATCCGCAAAGGAACGAGCGCAGGTGACCAGATTGATCTTCTCCGAGTATTCTTGAGATGCTTTAACCGCTGATGCTAATGTATCAGTGGTCACCAAAAAATCCAGACTGGATTCAAGTATTCTCTCTCCGGATTTGCTGCTGAGAACTCCATGAGTGATCAGAGCTCCAACTTGGACAGCTCCATGCTGTTTCAGAACTTCAGCTGCTTTGATCAGAGTTCCAGCAGTATCTGACATATCGTCCACAAGAATCACTTGACGTCCCTTGACATCTCCGATGAGTTCCATGGATTCGATGGAATTGGGTTTGTCACGACGTTTGCTCATCATGGCAAAATTGATGTCACAGTCAACTCCTGGACGATTTCTGTACTGAAAGAACTTGTTATACATTGCAGAGGCTCTCTTAACACCTCCAGCATCCGGAGAGCATATAGTATATGTACCTTTAGGTAAATGCATGAGGTAATCGGAGAACACCCGATAGCCTGCAAGATGATCCACTGGAATGTCGAAGAAACCCTGAATCTGTGAAGCATGAAGATCCACTGTGATGAGACGATGAATGCCTGACACTGAAAGTAGATCTGCCATGACTTTGGCACCGATAGCTCCACGAGCACCTTCCTTGCGATCCTGACGAGAGTAACCGAAATAGGGAATCACTGCAACGATCTCAGAGGCTGAAGCTCTCTTTGCTGCATCCACTGAGAGAAGAAATTTGAGAATCTTTTCAGGAGTGTTAGTGCTGCATACCAAGAAGACTTGGTGATTACGTATGGATTCTTGGAACTGCGGAGAAAATTCTCCATCGCTGAAAGTTTCCATTCTCAAAGAGTTTTTAACTCGACCCAGAAGCCTGCAAATTTGGTCTGTGAGAGGGTCTTCGTCAACTGAAAAGATCTTGTAGTTGGGTTCCATGTATGTTTGGTTGAATTGTTAAGCAAATATAAAACAATGTTCTCAGGTGGAGAAATTTATTCTCCTTTTTTGTTGAACTTTTTCAGATTCTCATCCAGCAGAAATTTCATTATGAGCATCCAATCGACATAGGGATCAAAGCCCGCTTTATCTTCCAGGAGAACGTTGAAGTAGGGTTTCTTGTCATAGTTACCGTAGCCATTGAGATCCGTCCTAACTTCGGGATTCTCATTGATGTAATCGAAATGAATCCCATTCTGCTCAAAGTGTTCCAAGTACTGATCGATCTCATGCTTGTGACAGCAAGTGTAGAGAATCAATTTGACATCAGGACGATCGCTGAGCATTTGCAAGACTGTCTTTGCATGAGGAAAAAACTCCCGGTCAATGTCTCCGACTACGTAAGTTCCCTTGATAGCCGTGTCATGAATGTCCACGGCCCAGTAAGTCCTGTCCCATCCTCTTTTTCGAGCATTTTGAAATGCTTTTTCTATGGCTTTAGTTATCATACTTCTCCCTTTCTGTTTGATGCATCTCGAATCTCAGATCTTCAAGTGCTTCGGTCAAGTCATCGTGCACTTCAACTCCATATCTCAATCCAGTGACTTGCAGATTTCCCTTTCTGTAGAATCCATCCGGAGCACAGCATATCACTTTCTCAGGATTGCATCTGGCGTACATGCCAAACTCCAGCAAGGAGATCGGAGATTTTGTGGCTGGATCGAAGTAAAAGAAGATCAGATCAGCTTCTTCCAGTTTTTGAAGTTCCCAGGTGACTTGACCCACGAAATTTTCGTCCTCCAGTGTCTGTCCCCAGGAGCTATCCCAGTCATCCCTTCGGGGGTTGAAAATTGTGGTGTTCCTGTAATCTGCCAGCAGACCGGAGACTCTTTGTTGCCAATCCTCAGCGGCACCCATCTCAATGGATCCAGCTAGAAAGATAGTAACTCCTATCGGAGCTTGATCCGGACTATTCGGTTTGATGACTTTCATGAATCTTTGTTTTGTAGTCTTGAAAATTTCTGGCATAGATGATGGGAATTCCCAACTTTTTAGCGATCTGTATCTCAGCGGTGACTCCTGAAGATTTTTCCCATCCGTCCAATGTTAGAACTATCATCTTCTCACATCGGGAAAGAATGTCCGTGCAGAATTTTTTCCAGAATTCCCAATCGCTTGGAATTTCTGCCAGAGTCAGGAGATTATGTCCGTAAGCTACCGGAGAAATTGCTACTTCTCCGGTGGCTATGAGCTCTGCACAGAATGTGGCTACATTGTGGTAGTTTATGAAAGTGAGCTCCTTGGAATCTCCGTTATAGGGTGATGCTACGTAAATCATTATGCTAGTACCAGCTTTCTATCAAGTGTTTCAGATTCCAATTCTTCCTGTCGGATCTCTGAGTTGTTTCTTACTTCTGTGAAAGTGTACTCTTTGGTGAGTTCTCCATTGAGGAACACTGTGACCAGTTCATCCTTAGCTTCTTCGAAGCCGGGTTGGTTGGATTGCATAGTGATGAAATCTTTCCAAGTCGGTCCTGTTCTAACAAGTTTTAAGTAACCTATCTTAGATTTCTTGCCTGCATCAGTGATGGGATTCTTTTCCACATTGATGCTTTCTCCGTTGACGATGACGTGAGTAGCTTTGATAGCATACTTCTGTTCATCTCTATCATGCAACTGAAGGTACTTACCTCCAGAACCAAAGACCAGGTTCATGATGTCCATCTTCTTGGAAATCATAACTTCATAGAGATTCTGTATCACTTTGTAAGAGACACCGTCTCCCTGAAGGACTCCGATCTGAGGGTGAAAAACTCTGTATCCCTTGGAGTTAACTGTGGAACCGAACTTATCGAATAGAATCTGGATGATACCTTTCTTAACCAATTCGAAAGCTTGATCAAAAGTGATGTTCATTTCGTCGGCTAGCTTCTGAGCAAGCTTCTCAGCCTCGATGAAAGAGTCAGAACCGAAAAGAATCACTTCAGGATCTCCTGAGTCAGGGCGAACCACGATCTTGATCGGAATTCCATGATTGTTAGTCCAGCCGATGAACTCGGAAGCTAGCTCAGGAAGTATGTTGTAACAAACGTTGTAGATGTTCCAGGTGTCAGAAACTAACGAGAGAATGATGACTCCAGAAGTGGGGTTAACATTTGCGCATTTTTCTTTAACTCTCTGGATGATCCGTCTGTAAGCTTCAGGTTCCTTGTGCTTTCCTCCATAGGAACACATAACTGAGTGTTCCGATGCTATCACTGAGAATCCTGCCATGGGTTCATCGTAAAAGTCATTAATGAGGGAGAGGGCTCCCATCGTGTCAGTTCCCATGAATCCCGAAGAAAGCGCTGCTGCTCCCAAGATCCTTGCAGATTCCTCCGAGCTTACTCCTCGGTACCCAAAGTCATGATGCATAAAGTTCACCAAGAACTCTGGTGCATCAGAAGTGATGGCATGCATCTTCTTGATGAGTGTCCTGACCAGTCGAGCATATGTGGCGACTGTGTTGGGAGCCCAGATCTTCATGAGAAGTGTTTCTGTTACGTTAGTGAGAGCTGCGCATTTCTTGTCAGTGTTTCTGATGGACATGATGATGTTCTTGGTAGCTACTGGAGTGCCCTCTGGAACTGCTTTGATCTCCAGGGGAAGTTTACCTCCGTGATTTTCCCAGATGTGTTTCCACATGGTATCGTCGAAACAATCGAAACCAAAATGTGCAATGTTTTTCTGGCGAGCTTCCTCGATCTTTGCAGGAGTGATGCGTACTCCTACAAGATACTTCTTGATGTAGTACTGAAGAAGAACCAGTGTGGTGTAAGGCATTTCTCCGCCTCGAGATTCCATGTAAGAATAAACTTCCTCAAGACCCTCTGGATAGAGTAAGTGATGAGTCATCTTGTAAGAGTCAGTCATGATGATGAAGTTTTCCTCCATCTGGTGACCAACTATGATAGCGATCAGCTGATCCGGACTCATTGCTTCCAATTCCCGGTCAGTATAGTCTCCGTAGTGAACTTTTGTTTTCATATCTATGCTTTAATTTGAGCTTTAATTACTTGCTGAATTTTGTGATCAATGCGTTTGCGAGAGGTCTGTGCTCTTCCACGATCTGTGTGTTGATGAATTCCTTGGTAGCGAAAGTATCGTAATCGAACCAACGAAGTTCCGAGATGTCATCCGAAGGTGACAGATGGCCGAAAGAGTAAGTGGCTACGAAGAATGCTGTCATGATCTTATCCCTCTCGGAAGCATATCTCCAGTCGTCTATCCTGAAACTTCCAACGTACTGCAGTCCTCCAATCTCAGTGCTTCCTCCAGTCTCCTCGGCAAATTCTCTCCTTGCCGCAGCTTCCAGAGAAGGATCCGTTGGATCGACGAAGCCACCGATGAATCGGTAGAGATCTTCGTTGGGTTTCTTAGCAAGAAGTAAACGGGAAGAGTCAGAGGTCATAGCTACTATGTCCACTGTTTGGTATGAGATGGGATAGCGATTGTAAGCTTGGTGTATGGCTCCAGCTCTCCAGAGAGGAGAAGCTTTGATCTCCTCGGAGATCTGTTTTCTGATCTCAGTTCCGGAGATGTAGATAGTCTGTTCCAATTCCGTGGTATCGAAGGAACCTTTGTAGTGGGGAATGAAGGAATCTCTTCCTCCGTAAAGTAGAACTTTTCCCAGAGGGAAAACTTCTTTAACTCGTGCATCCAGATTCTTGCTCCAAGCTTCATCGGAACGTCTGTCCGGTAGAGCTAGAATCACAATCTCAGGATATTTTTCCTGGATCATCATCTTTCTTGATGTGAAATCCAGAGGGTTGTTAGTGGTGCCCAGAAGAGGTGAAACTCCCAGAAAGAGAATCACTTTGTTATGTCGGCTGACCACTGTCTCAATGAGATCCACGTGAGCTTCGTGTAATTCATGAAGCTGAAAGCGTCCTACGATCACTCCGACTGTGTACTTGGAAAAATCCTTTGTCATCATATTTGGTTATGTTTGAAGTGTAAAATTAACTAAAGTTTCTCAATATGTAAAATTTATTTCAAAATAGTTTGGGGCTACGAAATCCTGAGATGTGAACTTTCTTATCTTCTCCGACAAGAAAGTATCTTTTCTTGCCCATGATCACTCCAACTTCATATTTTTCGATGAAGTAGGGAAACCCTAAGAATTTCATGTAGTTCTCTATTCTTTGCTGGCATTCTCGAATGTCTTCAGAGAAGAAATAGATGCAGTCAACATCTGCATAGATCTGACGATCTGCTTTCAGGAGGCCAGTCTCCGAGAGAACTAGTTCCAAGAGAGCTGCTGCATGATCCGTGACAGCGGAGCGATTCTGGTCCTCTTTGAGTTTGATACCGTAGTAATAGAGAACCCAGAGTCTCAAAACTTTGTAAGCATTGGGTGTGAGAACGTTCTTGAAAGTGTCTTTGTTCTCCAACAGATACTTTAGTATCTCAATATCAGAATCGTATTCCATGAGTTGGCTCTGTGTGATAGCAACCATGATGTGTGGATAAAAATAAGTGAAGTTGAGGCAGTAGAAATTTTCTAGCTTCTTTTCTCTGAAGTCTTCGTTCAGATAGAGTAACGGTGTGGAAAATTTTCTACTGGAAGGAGGGATGAGAGAATACTGCCTGTATTCTCTCGAAGGAATGGAGAAGAGATCCAATGCATTTCTCAGACGCATCCAATAGAGATCTCTCTTGAAGAGATTGATGTCAGCATGCTGGATGGCATGTCCGTGATCGTCAAAAATAAGTTTGCATGATTCAGTCTCGAAGAGATCCGAGACTTGCTTGAAGAGCTTGTCCTGTTCCATTTGAAATTATCTTTGGTAGAGGGTTTGAAATTATCTTAACCTCTGGTTGTTATTGTATATATGGAGAAATTAACAAAAGTTTTCAGTCTAGAAAACTTTTTGCGGTCAAAAAATGCTGTCCGGAGGACAGTTCCAAACGTAACACTTGAGTTCAGGATCTATCCGGTAGAGGACTTCAAGCTTCGAGGTGCCATCATTCTCCTCGTACTTGGCAGAGATCCTGATGGGATTCTCGATGTCAAATGCTAGGCTATGAGTCTGGCTCCAGGAAATGTGAGGATTCACTATGATTTGTGTTTCACCGATATCTCCTATCTTATAGAGACCGACTGAAGTGGTTTTCCAGTCATAAGATTCATCTTCGACAAAGTCCGGATCGTCCTGCAGCATCATTGCCACTCGGGCTCCAGTGATCAAAAATTTATGATCGATGTTGGAAGTCTCCTCGGCATCTGAGATCTGCTGCATGAAAATCTTCGTCAGTGCTACTATAATTTCGTTAATGAGTGCATCTCTAGCCACGAGAGACATGTCGATACCATGAAGGCTGTGGATGGATTCACGGTCAGCAGGTGAGACAGCGGCCTTCGCAAGGAGTTTTTCACCTTCGATGAGATCTTCATCGTAAGTAATGAATCCTAGAACTCCATTGGACCTAAGCGCTGTTTCAAAGATGTCTTTCATCTTGATTATAGATGAAGATCCTTAAAAGTTCACGTAAGAAGTTCCGGGTATGAAATTCTTTTTCTGGTACTGGATCAGGAGATCTTCCCATTTATGTCCGAATCTCTTTTGAAAATGAGGAAGGTCCTTGAAACTGGTCCAATCTCCGCCCCATTCCCAGCCCTGATTCTGTGTCTTGAAAATGTTGACAATCTTAGTCCACGTGGGTGTACCATCACCCTCGTAATCTGTAATAGTGTCCCAGACTTCGTTGCCGTTCACGACCAGGACTATGTCCAGCGCTAAGCCGTAGTTATGATAGGATTGTCCTCCCTTAGCGTTGGTGACGATGCTGAGTTTTGCTCCATGTGAATCATGAAGAGAAGTTCTTCCCTGTTCATAGAGAGCATTCTGTTCCTCCACGGATCTGTACGTGAAGGAGAATCTGCAGGAAGCTCTTCCGTTCAGAGCAGGGAAGATCTGCTCTCTGTAGATATGATCTGCTTCAGCTCTGAGTTTTGGATGAAGCAACTGGATTCTGTCCAGCGTCAGTTGGTCAAGAGATGCCATGAGATTAGTAATTATAGTACTGATCGAAGAATACGCTCTCGTTGCATTCGTTGCAGAGAGGAAGAGAGGAAGTTCCCTTGTTCTCCTCCTCGTCCAGATCGATCACCTTACCGCACTGATGACAGATCAAGTCTTCTTTGGGAGAAGACTTTTCTGCTAGAAAGATCTCAAAGGGTCTGATATGTTTCACAATTGATGATTTTTTTATATATCATCAGACTAATCTGCAAGGAACTATGAGATCTTCCGAGAGATAGTAGATAGCACAGACTCTGTGGTAACCGTCTGCGATCACTAAAAGATCGTTGAGTCTGACTAATAACACCGGAGAGAGTTTCTTTCCCTTCTTGACTTTTCTGAGATTCTCTTTGACGTGCAAATTATCCTTGGGGAGAAGAGGAAGCCTGCTGGCTCTGAGAATGTCCTTGGCTTTCTTGTGGATAGTCTTAGCAGATCGTAACTTAGTAGTGTAATGCTTTGCATCAAAGTCTGGAACAAGAAGTTCCAAGAAATCTGCAGCAGCTGGAAAGTCATGTTCCTCCGGTTCATCCAACCAGATGGAACTAGTTTCTTTATCTTTATTCTGTTTCATAGCAAAAAAAATGGAGCAGAAAAGATTCTGCTCCTCAGTGGAGGCGAAGGGAGTCGAACCCTTGTCCAGTCCGTTTGCTCAAAGAGATTCGTTCACAAGCTTATCTCATTTTTCTAAACGAGAAAAATCCAGCTACCAAGTTTTTTTGGACTGAGGCTTGGCGGCCATCCTCAGCGAACCTTCCACTAGAGCGATCTTACGTGTATTGATGTTATCTCAGGGTTACTCGTGGTTTCCGTTGCAGTACTACTAACCCTTTTTCCTGGCATGCCACATTGTTCGATACGGAGTCGTGACCACTCCGGCAGATTAAGCTGCTAGAGCGAAATCGGCGTTCACGAAAGACATTGCGTCCTCGAAACTAAAAGTTGACTTTTCGTCATTTGTTGTTTTACATAGGTGATTAAAGAGTTTCCAATGCTAACTCTGCTTGCATCATCTCAAAGAACTACCAACGTCTGTCGAATTCCAGTACGCCCCCGAATTATAAACCTTCGGCTAAAGTATGAAGATATTTCGCAATCTCTTGAGCTTCTGAGCCTTTAAAATTACGAGATTTGACTGTTTCAAGAACATCTTCCATGGTCATACCATGAATTTCTTCTGGCTCTCTTTCGATCAGGATATCATCAAGGATTTTCTGAGCTTCTTCTTGAGGATTTACTTTTCCCTCATTCAAGAAATTTTCAAAGTCTGATAAGTGTTTCATGCTAGTTTTTGTATATATTCTCTCATCATTCCTTTAATTAGAGAATAATGTAACACAAAACTTGAAAAATGAAAACTAGAAAAGAGCAGTGTCTAAAGAATCGGCGTACTTTGCTAGAATATCTCCGTGACACGATAGAGGTTTGCACCAACACCCCAAGATTTTCCCTTTGAGTTCATGCAAATCGTTCATAAGTTTATCGTTACTCAACAGATACTTTTCGTATTTCTCTATAGCTTCTTTACGTGTTTTGACTTTGAATTCAGCTAATGTTCCTTCTCGGTGAGAATAGGGATTCCCCCCATTTACCCGGCCTGCCAATATAAACTTCATGATATTCTTTACAATGAACTACTTTGGTTTTCATATACTACCCATCTATCATTCTCATAGTCCCAGTGACGATTGTCATAGATCCAAAGATGAAAATAGATGAATCTAAAAAGTTCCACTTCAAATCTGAATCCTGCATGATCTCTTTTACTACTCAGTTCGATGTTGAAGCCGAATAGATCAGCCAGATCAGAAGGCATCTCTGCTTGGATCTCCCAGTATTTATGCTTACTTATCTTTCCGTTTAGAACCATCGTTGGTCATGAAATTGGAGCAGAAGATGAGAATCGAACTCACATCTGCGGCTTGGCAAGCCGCTGTAATAGCCATTATACGACTCCTGCGGGTAATCCTCCTGCGCAACCGAGGTTGGGAGGCACGTTACGTTACCGAGGTAAGAGGCTTGACGTGGCACGCAAGTTTTTAAGAAAAGAACGGATTGTTCTCGTTGTGCATCCTTTCGAGCCTGTAGCTCCAGGATTTCGGAAAGTCGGACAACCTGGAGTTCAAACGAACTCTCTTGTGAACGTCCTTAACGATTTCTTCCCATTCTTTCCAGTTCTTGGGATCTTTTGGTCTTTCAGCCCGTACGTACTGACACGGTGCTTGGTACCCACGAATGTGGGACCATACTACTCTCCAAAGTAGTTGATTTGGTTTGGTGTTCATCATGATCTAAGATCATGACTTAACCTGGAGAATCCTTTCTTTTCATTTTTTGAAGTAAATGTTGTTTCTGTCCATGAAACACCAGCAAACTAGCAAGGCTAGAATCAGGGTGTCAATAACGTCTGAGTATTTCATATAGTCTTTCCTGTCGTTCTCTGTCGAGGTCCGGAATTTGTGGACAATCGTCAGCTTTGTTGTGATGTTTCTTCTCAATTTCCTCCAGCGATACGATGATCTCGTAAGTGCCCCAGATGGCCCAAAAAGCTATGAACCACCACCATTCCATGGGCAGCAGAGGGGTAATTTTTGATAAGGAAATTAAACTCTTCCTTTTTTCCAATCTGCTTCTAAATACGAAGACAAATTTTCAATTTTTATTTTCTTAATTCCAAAAATTTCATGTTTTATCCAACAGGTTCCGAATTGAGAATTTTTGGAACCGGATTGTAAAACTTTCATCATTTTTCCAATTGTCGATTTGGATTTTTCCGAGTGTTGTTTTCCAAAAAATGGATTTCCATTTCCAATAGTGATAGAACGGATAGTTTCCGAGTACTTTTCTTTATACTCTACATCATTCTTCAATTTTTCAATATGTCTAAGAGCTAAAATTTGATAAACTTTTTTCCCTCCATTTCGCTGGGCTTTAACTCTATGTTCTTCGTTAGCAAATCCTCCATCTCCTCCGATTTTCAAATTCATGCAATTTGGATCTTCTAGAAAATTCTCGTTCACTATTTCCCTTTCCCTGTCTTTCAATGAACTTCTGTTTTCACAGAATTCCAAAATTTCCCTGGTGTGGTTCTCCCTTCCGTGTTTTTGAATGGAGTACCACAATCGTTTTCCACTTCCTAGATAATCGTCTTCTAGATCATTGGTGGAATGCATTCCCACGTAGAAGTTTCCCGTTATTCCACAAGTCGTCCTGTAGATGTAGTGATAGTCATGTTGTTTTCTTGCCATTCTGTGCTCGTTAGTCTGACTTATATATCAAACTAACGGTACAAAACGTCTCGGTAGCGGGGGCAGGACTCGAACCTGCGACCTCCAGGTTATGAGCCTGGCGAGCTACCACTGCTCTACCCCGCAATATAAAAAGATCTTTTGAGCAATCCCTCAGACTCGATTACTCTGTGGATTGGCGACGATGTTGCTGACTACCGCAGAGTCATCCGTGTCAGCTACGCTCCCCCGCTAAGGGCATCAATAGATCTTTGAGCAGGAAAAGGGATTCGAACCCTCTCTAGAAGATTGGAAATCTCCTGTGCTACCATTAAACACCATTCCTGCATTGAGCCGGACTGGTTGTTTATCCCATCAAAGGACTCCGGCGGAACTTTTTATTTTCGTTCTGGAACTCCATGAACTTCAAAACATGCAACTCCCAATGCTACAACTTTTCGTAGACTTGCTAGAGAAACTTTAGCATCATCGTTTAGAGTTGCTTCCTTTCTAGCTTCATCCAAGTAGTGCTGCATGTATAGGATCCAGCATTCCACTTCGTGCTTTCTATGAACATCATTCACCCATTTCTGGTCCTGATATTCTCTTTCAGAATCAAGGATTCTGTAAATATCCGATCTTTCCATTGTTTTTATATTCAAAAATATGGAAAAGTTTCGAACTTTATTTTTCCAGACCCAGTTCCTGTGTCAGTGAACTCCAATCAAACTCATCCAGAATTTCTTCCGCCGACATGTCATTGTCCTTGCCCCAGTCAAGAATGTATTCAAGCATTCCCTCTGGAGAATAGTCATCGTTCTTGTATGAAGCGCTGTTTCCGTACTCATCTTTAATCTCTTCTGCAACGGTAGTAGCAAAATCTAATAGCTTTTTCTTATCAGATTCGGAGTAACCCTCGTTTAGCTTTCTAAAGTCTTCAAAAAGTTTTAGATGTTTCATTGGATGTCAATTTATTCTATTTATCATTCAGATTTTAGCAAAAATCTGTTGCTTATCACCTTGAAAGAGATCTTTCTGTCCAGAGAACGAATCACCAGTCCTTCTCTTTCGGCAGAAGGATTGTAAGAAGACTTGCCCTCAGCAGCTAGAAGCAATTGATCAACAGTTTCAGGAAGTTTAATTCCAGTGTCCAGAACAGGAACGGAAGAAAGATCCAACTTCATGATGATTCTCATGAAGTCTTCCAGACCCAAGTACTCCTGTGAATCAATGTCGAAAGCATTGAAAAACTTCACAGTCTGTCCCTTGATCTTGTAAGGATTTCCCTGGATGCCTTCTCCGATGAGTTCTCCTTGCAGAGAGATGTTTCTCTCCAGGCTCAAAAGTTTGTTTTTCAGATCCAGTTCTCTAGCAACTTTCCAGTATGAGTTCTCCTGAACTTCCCTTTCGACACCATCATCGCACATAACTTTCTGACCTGGAACAAAGGGCTCAGGTTCCGAGAGTTCCAAATTCCTGGAGCATACACCAAAGACACCGTCCTTGACGTAAAAGGTTGATGAGCTACCGTCGAGCTTCTCAGTGATGTAGTAAGTATGCTCTTTGAGCTTCTCGTAATCCTTAGCCAAGTTCTGAACTCTTTCCTCATCTGTCTTACGTAGGAAAGAAGGAAAGAAACCCTTCACCTTTCCTGCAAGCTGTGCAGGAATGGGCGGTTCGTACTTAACGATGCCCAGCATAGCAGAAACGTCAAGACCCTCGAAAAAATGCATTTCTAAGTTAGGTGTGTTACGTTTGCAGATCTCGTAAGCATCTTTCAATGGAATGATGAGACCCTGTGAAACTTGTCCTCTGAGCTTGATAGTCTTGAGACGAAAACCTTCTTGATCTCCCATCTTCTTGAAAGAACTTTTCCGAAGAAACTCAAATTCCGGTTCCAATGGAAGAAAAGAGTCGATCTCACAGTAGACAACCAGATCTCCGACTCTGTGGCCCACATTCTTAGCGACTACTACTTTCCAACCGTTGACTACGGCCAGTTCGATAGCATCAGCTCCTTCGATCGGGAGGATCTCTTTGATCCTCTGTATGCTAGATAATTTTCTTTCCATCTTACTCGTCTCCTAAAGCGTTAATTATCAGTTTTCTATTTTCTTTGCTCCATTCATGGATGTTGTCACTAAAAACTGTATCGTTGCATCCCCACTGGTAAGCTAATCCCTTTTCATCTTCCGGAAGAAGATCCCAGAATTCCTGGAGCTTCTCATCAGTGTAGCTAATGTCCAGGGTTTCCAATAGGACATCGTGCAAACAATTGAAATCTTCAGTTTCTAGAACGACACTTATTTTCATTTTTAAATGTTAGTGATTGAAATGTAACATACTCAGTCTTCTCTGGAAATGGAAGGAATC
>Ga0164296_1004513_pt1 | contig 12615 bp, 9 predicted proteins | sample GEODES057metaG_FD_113533 | JGI IMG/M metagenome (GOLD analysis project Ga0164296, IMG submission 113533) | Dystrophic lake water microbial communities from Trout Bog Lake, Wisconsin, USA - GEODES057 metaG | ecosystem: Environmental > Aquatic > Freshwater > Lake | place: USA: Trout Bog Lake...
GATCAGAATGGTGAGCGGCATGAGCCACTGGTAGAAGGCGGACGCTGCATTGGGATCAACGTAGGCAAACGCCTGCGGCGTGATCAGGACGCAAGCAGCGACTGCGATGACGGCGCAGGAACTGGAGCGGATGGTGGAGCGTTGGGTCATAAGGGGCCGGCTGAAGAGAAGGCAATGCGGACCGCCTTCCCTGCGACCCTGCCCCTCATCCACAACCTATGGCAATACCCCGCAGAGCGCAAGGGTCTTGTCAGCCGGCGTCGCCGCGCCGCTCAGGCCGTTTCATCCCCAAAGCTCATGCCCACGGTGTTGTAGCCGCCATCGACATAGAGGATTTCACCGGTGATGCCGGCAGCGAGATCCGAGCACAGGAAGGCGGCGGCATTGCCGACATCTTCCTGGGTGACGTTACGGCGTAGCGGATTGGCCTCCGCCACGTGTCCCAGCATCTTTCTGAAGCCGCCGATACCGGCGGCCGCGAGCGTCTTGATGGGACCCGCCGAGATCGCATTGACCCGGATGCCCTGAGGCCCAAGATCCGCCGCCAGAAAGCGCACATTCGCCTCGAGACTTGCTTTGGCGAGTCCCATCACGTTGTAGCTTGGGATCGAGCGTACGGCGCCCAGGTAGGACAGTGTCACGATTGCGCCCTGCCGACCCGCCATCATGGGTTTTGCCGCCCGGGCAAGTGCGGTGAGGCTATAGCTCGAGATATCGTGCGCGACCTTGAACGCTTCCCTAGAGGTGGCGTCGCTGAAGCTACCGGCCAGCGCTTCCCGTGGCGCAAACGCCACCGAGTGAACGACGATGTCCAGATGATCCCAGTCTTTCTTGATCGCCGCGAACGCGGCGTCGATGGACTCATCGACCCCTACGTCCATCTCATGGACGATCGACGATCCCACCGACTGGGCAAGTTCGGTCACCCGGTCCTTGAACCGCTCACCCACATAGGTGAACGCAAGCTCCGCGCCCTCCCGGCGCATTGCCTCGGCGATGCCGTACGCGATCGAGCGATCGCTTAGCAGTCCCACGATCAGTGCACGCTTGCCGGTCAGAAATCCCATGATGTGATCCTTATCCGCCGTAGTCCCGTTCTTTGGCGATCTGCAGCCGAAGCGTCTGGCCGGGCCGCAGATCGGTCTGATTCAATTTGTTCATCGTCTTGAGTTTCTCGATCGAGACCGCGAACTTCTTTGAGATCGCATACAGCGTATCACCGCTACGCACCACGTAGCTCACCGTCCGTTCTGCCGCCGACTGCATGCGACTCGGGCTTCGGGTCGCGCGAGTGCTGGCCAGCTTCTGCTCGCTGGCTTTGGTCTTCGTGGTCTCGGTGGTCTTCGCCGCGACGCTCGCGGCCGCGGGGGCTGCGGCCGTCGCAGCGGGCGTGGCCTTGGCGACGCTCGGGGTCTCTATCGTCTCGACGCTGATCTTTTTGCCAGGCTTCAGCTTCGAGTGTGCCGACAGGCCATTCATGTCGGCGAGTTGCTGGGTCGGCACGTGGTTCTTGCGGGCGATCGAGGCGAGCGTGTCGCCACGATGGACCACATAGCTCTTTCGGTGAGTACGACGGGTGCCTGTGAAGGCGGTTTCACCCTCGATGATGAGACCCGCCTTGAGGGGTGCGATGCGACTCGCCGGTAGCAGGATCTCATCGCCCGGCTTCAGGGTTTCGTTCATGCCATTGAGCTGTCGCAAGGTGGCAAGCGGCAAGTCTCGTGATTTCGCCACCTGTTCGAGCGTTTCGCCGGGCGCCAGTCGTGAGCGCTCAAGCGGAATACGCTCATCCAGCGACAGGCTCGAGACCTGGCGCGCGAACTCAAAGGCTCGATCGTGCGGTACCAGAAGCGTGAATGGACCTTCCGGATCCGTGGCCCAGCGGTTGAAGGCCGGGTTGAGTCCGTGCAACTCGTCCTCGTTCATTTGCAAAAGCGCCGCCGCGAGTCTCAGGTCGATCGCAGAGCCGATGTCGACCTGCGCAAAGTAGGGCTTGTTGGCGATCGGTGTGAACTCGAGCCCGTAGCGCTCGGGGTTGGCGACGATGCGGGACATGGCGAGGAGGCTCGGCACATAGCCTTTGGTCTCCTTGGGAAGATCCAGATGCCAGAAGTCGGTCGGGCGATTCCTCGCGCGCGAGCGTTCCATCGAGCGCAACACCGCTTGCTCGCCGCAGTTGTAGGCGGCGATGGCCAAGAGCCAATCGCCGTCGAACATCGTATGCAGCTCTTGCAGGTAGTCGAGCGCGGCACGGGTGGATTCGACCACATCTCGGCGGCCGTCCTGCCACCAGTTGACGCGGACGTCATAGCGTTTGGCGGTGGGTGGAATGAACTGCCACATGCCGGCGGCCCGGGCGCGGGAGTAGGCATAGGGGTTGTAGGAGCTTTCGATCACCGGCAGGAAGGCAAGCTCGAGCGGCATGTGGCGGGCTTCGAGTTCGCGGACGATGTAATAGAGATAGCGCTCACCGCGCTCGAAGGTGCGATCGAGGAAATCAGGTTTGTTGGCGTACCAGCGCACCAGATGGTCGATCGAGGGATCGGCGACGTCCGGCAGTTGATAGCCCAACCGAATCCGATCGAACAGGTTCGGCAGTTGCGCCAGCGCCGTGGTGTCGGCCGCGACGGGTTCGCTGACCCGTTCGCGCTCGGCGCGTGCTTGCGCACTGACCGGCGCCTCCGCAACGGAGGCCTTTGGTGAGGGCGGTGGGTTGGCGGCCCGGGTGGAGGGCACCATCGGCCAGTCGTGGCTCGTGTCCGCCTTGTGGGTGGTGGCGCAACCGGCCAGACCCAGCGGTAGGCCGAGAAGCAGGCCGAGCGTGGCCGGCAGGTGCATTGTGCGGCGACCGCCGCTAGCGCCGAGCGCGACTCGGCGGTGTTTGTGGAACAGCGCGCTCATCCTCTGAACCCGTTCTTCCACTCGCGCAGCCACAGAAAGGCTTCTGCGTCATCGGCGGCGGGCTTGCCGGCGTGGGCCTCGATCGCTGCCCGCACGGCCGGGGTACGGGAGCGCAGGAATGGGTTGATCGCCAGTTCGCGCGCAAGTTCGGTGGGAACCGTCGCCGCACCCTTGGCGCGCAACCCGCGGACTTGGCTTTCGTATTCGGCGAGCGCCCGATTATCAGGGTCAACCTTGACGGCGAAGCGGAGGTTGCTTGCCGTGTACTCGTGCGCGCAATAGATCACGGTCGCGGGTGTCAAGGCCGCGAGTTGATCGAGCGACCGAAGCATCTCGGCCGCAGTGCCTTCGAACAGCTTGCCGCAGCCGCCACTGAACAAGGTGTCCCCACAAAAGAGCGCCCCATGACCGACGTAGGCAATGTGACCCGCGGTGTGTCCCGGGACATCGAGCACGTTGAAGCGCAGGCCCAAGGCGACGAGGTCAACCTGATCGCCGCCGCGGCGTGGGATGGGGTGGCCGGGGAGCGGGGCGCGCTCCCCGGCAGGTCCGAACACCGGGACGGGATGACGGGCAAGGAGTGCCTCGACCCCGCCGGTATGATCACGGTGATGGTGGGTCAGCAGGATGGCAGCGAGGGTCAGCCCGTCCCGCAGGAGTGCCTCCTCGATCGGGGCAGCATCGCCCGGATCGACCGCCACGACCTGGCGGGAGGCGTTCCCGAGGCCATGGATCAGCCAGAGATAGTTGTCCTCGAAGGCCGGAACTCGCGTGACGTCGAGTCGCTGCAGGCCTTGGATTGAAGCGGCTACGGATCCCATCAGGGGCGGCTGTCCTTCAGTGGCCTGAGTGTGGTGAGGTCCGGGTGCCCTCGAAGGCGATGGGGCAGCCGCGAATCAGGCCGGTATTAAACCCGTAAGTGGCCTGAATGGCTAGCCTTTAGGGTGAGGTGTGCTTAATGTTGCCGGGCGCTTGGATAAAACCTGAGGCGCGATATCAATAACCTCCGATAGACGTCAATCGATAAAAATAAATACACGATCGACGATTTTACGCGAATTTTTTATTGAGGTTGTTGACGCCCTGGTGCGATCGCAGATGGCTCGACCTCCGCAAATCGGGGGAAGTGGCCCCTGACCGCAAAGAGGCGGTCGCACGAATGCCCGCGATACGCGGTCGTGCTTGATCCTTGGGTGCGAGGGCACATTTCCGTAATGACCGCAGGCGTGTCCTGGGATCGGTATTCTTGTGCGATGGCTCACCCGATGACCCCACTGACCCTCGTCGACCCCCTGCAACGGTGGCTCGCGGGGCCGTTCGGGATGCATCTGATCGAGCAGGAGAAAAAAGTCGTCGCCGCCGCGCTCGAGTCGGTGTTTGGTGCGCAGTGTGTGCAGATCGGTCACTGGGGCGGGGAGGAGAGTTTTCTGCCGCTCGTGCGTATCCCACGGCGGGGGCTGGTGGCGGAACCGGGTTCCTCCGGGGACTGCGTGAGCCACGCCTCCTCGCTGGCCCTCCTGTCGCAGTCGGTCGATGCGGTGCTACTGCCGCACACCCTTGAATTCGAGCCCGAGCCGCATGAGGTGCTTCGGGAAGCGGAACGGGTGCTGGTCGGTGAGGGGCATCTGATCATTTTGGGGTTCGCGCCGGCGGGCTTTTGGGCGCTGCGCCATTACCTCAGTGGCGACGGGTTCCCGCCGAGCGCCATGCACTTTTTGTCAGCCCAGCGGCTACGGGACTGGTTGCGGCTATTGGGCTTTGAAATCCTCGAGACCGTGCACTTCGTGCACGGTCTGCCGATCGAGGGGCTGGTCTCGGGTCCGATCGCCCGAGGTCTGGAGGCCGTCAGTGGTGTCTTTGGCCACAAGTTCGGCAGCGTCTACTGCCTCAAGGCCCGAAAGCGCGTGTACGCACTCACGCCGATCCGGCCGCGACGGCGCCCGGCCCGGGTGCTTGCCGGCGCCGTTGCCGGCACCACGTGTATGGGCGATGGGCGTTAGACTGCGCGCTTCATTTAAATTGTGGTGGTTGCCGACGATGATGTGCTCTGCAGACGCCATCGAGGGTTGTGCCGCGCGCTTGAGCGCTGGGGTGCATTCAAAGGCCACGCGACGGGCGTGCTCGGTACGCGTACGGGCGGACGCACGCTGATGGGCCTAGGTGACACATTTGGCGAGACATTGGGTGAACGATTGAGTGCAGCAAAGGATACGAGCGAGCCGGGTGCGGCGGCGTCGGCGATCGTCACGCTCTATACGGATGGGGCCTGCAAGGGTAATCCCGGTCCCGGGGGGTGGGGCGCGTTGCTGGTCGCCGGTGATCGGGAGCGCGAGCTCTGCGGTGGTGAAGCGCTGACCACCAACAATCGGATGGAGCTCACCGCGGCGATCGAGGGCTTGAAGGCGCTGAAGCGCAGTTGCCGGGTCGCGATCTACACCGACTCCCAGTACCTGAGGCTCGGGATACTCGAGTGGCTGCCAAACTGGAAGCGACGCGGTTGGAAGACCGCCGACAAGAAACCCGTCAAGAACCAGGATCTCTGGCAGGTGCTCGATACCCTCGTGCTGGATCATCAGATCGAGTGGCACTGGGTGAAGGGTCACTCGGGGCACCCCGGCAACGAGCGGGCGGATGAGCTTGCGAATCGCGGCATTCCGGTCGTGTGAGGGTTAGGATACGACGGTCCTGTCGGGCGATGATTCTGGGAAGAGCGCCGGTCAGGTCATGGGGTGAGTGTTGAGGAGACATGGGGCGAATGCGGCAGATCATTCTCGATACGGAAACCACGGGCCTCGAGCCTTCGCAGGGGCATCGGGTCATCGAGATCGGCTGTGTCGAGCTTTTGAACCGCCGGCCCACCGGCAAGACCTTTCATCGCTATCTGAACCCTGAACGGGCGATCGACCCCGGCGCTCAGGCGGTACATGGCTTGTCGATCGATTTTCTGTCGAAGCATCCGACTTTCGCCGAGGTGGTGGACGAGTTCGTGGCCTTCGTTTCGGATGCGGAGCTCATCATTCACAACGCGCCCTTCGATGTGGCCTTCCTCGACCATGAGTTCGGTAGGCTCCCGCCGCCGCAGCGACTGATCACGGACATGTGCTCGATTCTGGATACCCTGGTGCTCGCACGCTCGCTGCACCCGGGGCAGCGCAACAGCCTCGATGCGCTCTGCAAACGCTACGGCGTGGATAACTCAAGCCGTGATCTCCACGGGGCGTTGCTGGACGCCAGGATTTTGGGTGAGGTGTATCTCGCGATGACCGGCGGGCAGGGCGCCCTGAGCCTGGTCGCTGAGAAGGCAAGGCCTGAGCCCGGGGTCGCGATCTCCACCAGCAAGCGTCGTAAAGCGATCAAGATTCCCGTGGTCGAAGCCTCACCGGAAGAGCTTGCCCTGCATGAGAAAAGCCTCGATGCCATCGACAAGGCCTCGAAGGGCAAGTGCATTTTCAGGGTAGGCTCGACGCTGCACTGAGTGACTCGGGTGTCTGCTTTTATGGATGTGGGCGCCGATGGCCGCCTTCCGGGTAAGGCCTGTAATGACCGCCGTGCCTCGTGACTGAGCACGCGCCTGATGGAGTAGAACGCATGACGATGGTCTCGACCCCTCCCGCGTCCTTGCCATTCGCGTCCGAGGATCTTTCGGCGCGTCTTCAGGCGCATGCCGATCGCATCAGTGCTCTCGGCTTGAGGGCACTCGCGCGTGATCCCACGCGCTTTGCGACACATACGGTGGAGGCCGAGGGGCTGTTGTTTGATTTCACGAGGCAGTTGATCGATCCGGCGGCACTTGCCTCGCTCGTGGAACTTGCCGAGGTCTCGGGCGTCAAAGCCGCGGTTCAGGCGATGTTCGAAGGGCAAAAGATCAATTCCACCGAGCAGCGGGCGGTGTTGCACACCGCCCTTCGGGATCCGGAAGGTGGGCCGCTTCAGCTGGATGGCATCGACATACGCGCCGACATCCGCGCGGAGCGCCTTAAGCTCAAAGCCTTTGTGCGGGCGATCACGGCAGGCACCCGGGTCGGAAGTCAGGGCGATCGCTTCACCGATGTGATCAACATCGGCATCGGTGGCTCGGATCTTGGGCCGGTGATGGCGGTCGAGGCGTTGAAAAGCTTTGCTAATCCCGAGCTTTCGGTGCATTTCGTGTCGAACATCGACGGCGTGCAGTTTTCGGACCTTACGGCGACGCTCAATCCCGCCAAGACCTTGGTGCTGATTTGCTCGAAGACCTTCACGACCCTCGAGACGCTGACCAACGCGAAGCTTGCGAGAGCGTGGATCGCCGGATCGCTTGGGGAGTCTGCGGTACCGGCGCACTTTGCGGCCGTCTCGGTCAATCACACCGCGATGAACGCCTTTGGGATTGCGCCCGATGTGCGCTTCACGATGTGGGACTGGGTGGGCGGGCGTTACAGTCTCTGGTCGGCGATTGGCTTGGGTCTGGAGCTGGCGGTGGGTTCCAGGCACTTCGAGGCGATGCTCGAGGGCGCCCGAGCGATGGATCGACATGCCCGAACCGCGCCGTTGTCGGCCAATCTTCCGGTCCTGATGGGCTTGCTTGCGGTCTGGAACCGGCACTTCAATCAGTGTGCAAGCCATGCGGTACTGCCCTATGACCAGCGCTTACACAGGCTGCCGGCGTATCTTCAGCAGCTGTCGATGGAGTCGAACGGCAAACGGGTGCGACGGGACGGCTCGCCCGTCGCTTACCCGACCGAAGCAATCCTCTGGGGCGAGCCGGGCTCGAATGGGCAGCACTCGTTTTTTCAGCTCCTCCATCAGGGTACCGATCGGGTCTCGATGGATTTTCTGTTGCCGGCGAAATCCTCCGTGGGGCTGCAAGACTCACAGAACCTGGCGGCCGCCAATTGTCTCGCCCAGGCCGAGGCCTTCGCCTACGGCTATACCGTAGAAGAAGCGCGTAAGGAGCTGACGAATCGACAATTATCGGCAGAGAATGTCGATCGCCTCGCCCCCCACAAGGTGCATGCCGGTGACCGGCCAAGCAGCGTGATGGTGTTCGAGCGCCTTGACCCCGCGACGCTTGGCAAGCTCATCGCCCTCTATGAGCACAAGGTCTTCGTGGAAAGCGTGCTTTGGGACATCAACGCCTTCGATCAGTGGGGCGTTGAGCTCGGTAAGGTGATGGCCGAGCGCCTCGCGCCGGCGGTGCGGGGGGAGGAGGGGGCTGTCGCAGCGGCGCCCGGCCTCGCGGCGCTGATCGCGCGGTTGAACGACCTTCGCCACTGATCGGGCTTTAGGGCTCGAGGCAGTCCGAGTTTGCGTTAGACTATTTGCCACTGGCGGATGATCGCCGCAGGCGGTTGCGGGCTTCAGTGATCGCTCGTCCGTGGGTGAGGAGATCGCGCAAGGAAGCGACGATCGGCCGGTCGGGTTTTCGCCGGATTCCGGGGTGTAAGGTGCATCGGATAAGACCGGCGCTTGGGTGTGCATCGACGAGCGGTCCGCAGAGGGAGTTGTGGGTTGGAGAAACACTCGAAAATAATGGTGACCGGGCATCTCGGCATGGTCGGGAGTGCCCTTGTGCGTGCCCTTTCGGCCCGGGGGTTTACGAACCTCGTGACGCGCACTCGTGCCGAACTTGATCTGTTGAATCAGCAGGCGGTGGGCGATTTTTTGACGGCCGAGCGGCCCGACTATCTCTTCATCGCGGCCGCGAAAGTCGGCGGGATCCAGGCGAACAACCAGTTTAGAGCGGATTTTTTGTACGAAAATCTGCAGATCGAGTGCAACCTCATCCAAGGCGCGCATCGCGCCGGGATGGACCGTTTGATGTTTCTCGGGTCTAGCTGCATCTATCCGAGGGATTGCCCGCAGCCGATCAAGGAGGACTATCTCCTCACGGGTCCGCTCGAGCAAACGAATGAGCCCTATGCGATCGCCAAGATCGCCGGCATCAAGCTTGCCGAAAGCTACAACCGGCAGTATGGCCGTCATTACGTGAGCGTGATGCCGACCAATCTCTATGGCCCGAATGACAACTATGATCTCGACAATAGCCATGTCTTGCCGGCGTTGATCCGCAAGGCCCATGAAGCGAAGGTGCGACAAGAGTCCTCCTTCGTGGTCTGGGGTTCCGGGAGGCCGAAGCGTGAGTTTCTGTACGTGGATGATCTGGCTTCCGCTTGCGTGCACCTGATGGAAACCGGCTATGACGGGCCTGTGGTCAACGTTGGAACTGGTGTCGATGTGACCATCCGCGAGCTTGCCGAGACGGTACGCGAGGTGGTGGGCTTTGCGGGTGAGACGGTGTTCGATGCCTCAAAACCCGATGGCACGCCACGCAAACTCCTTGATGTCAGTCGACTGACGGCGCTGGGCTGGCGTGCGAGCGTTCCATTGCGCGACGGGATCCGTCGGGCCTATGAAGCGGCGCCTTTTTTCTCAGGCTGATCGGTCACAACGATAGCTGCGGCACGGCCGCCCGCGATGCACACAATTGAAGGATCCTGTGGCGATGACTGCAACGACGAGAAGCGCTGAGATGACCGACACGCCGTCGGCGCCCAAGGTGGCACTGATTACCGGGGTGACCGGTCAGGATGGCGCGTATCTTTCCGAGCTCTTGTTGTCGAAGGGTTATATCGTCCACGGTATCAAGCGCCGCTCGAGTCTTTTCAACACCGATCGCATCGATCACCTGTATCAAGACCCGCACGTCGAGCATCAGCGCTTCACGCTGCATTATGGCGATCTCACGGATTCCACCAATTTGATCCGGATCGTCCAGCAGGTACAACCCGATGAAATCTACAACCTCGCGGCGATGAGCCACGTCGCAGTGAGCTTTGAGACACCTGAATACACGGCCAATGCCGATGGCCTAGGTACGCTCCGCTTGCTGGAAGCGATTCGCATCTTGGGTCTTGAGAAGAAAACGCGGTTTTATCAGGCGAGTACATCCGAACTTTACGGGCTCGTCCAGGAGATTCCCCAAAAGGAGACCACACCCTTCTATCCGCGTAGCCCCTATGCGGTTGCGAAGCTTTACGCCTACTGGATCACGGTCAACTACCGTGAAGCCTACGGGATGTATGCTTGTAACGGCATTCTCTTCAATCATGAAAGCCCAATTCGGGGCGAGACCTTCGTGACCCGAAAGATCACCCGAGCGATCGCCCGCATCGCGATGGGTCTTCAGGATTGTGTGTATCTTGGCAACCTGTCGGCGCTACGCGACTGGGGGCATGCCAGGGACTACGTCGAGATGCAGTGGCGCATGCTCCAGCAGGCTGAGGCGGAGGACTTCGTGATCGCGACCGGAGTGCAATATAGCGTCCGTGAGTTCGTAGAGCGGGCGGCCCTTGAAGTGGGCATGCGCCTGCGGTTCGAAGGGGAGGGCGTGGATGAAGTGGCCGTGGTGGCGTCCGTTTCCGGCGATCGGGCAAGTTGCGCGGTGGGTGATGTGATCGTCCGTGTCGATCCACGGTATTTCCGACCGACGGAAGTGGAAACGCTCCTAGGCGATCCTTCGAAGGCTAAAGCCAAGCTTGGCTGGACGCCCACCACGACCTTCCAGGAACTGGTGTCCGAGATGATGGCTGCCGACTATAGTGCCGCCCAACAGGACAAGGTGGTCCGGGACGCTGGGTTCAAAGCCTATGATTACCATGAGTGACGGTGCGCCCCGTCAACGGGGCTTGGCCTTGGCCGTTTCAAGAAGACTCGGCCGAGATCCTGAGTCGGGCAGTGTCATCGGTAGGAGTTTTTGGATTGATTGCCAGCGGATATCGAAAACCATGATCGTTTCAAAGATTCGCGCCTTGCAACCTATTCGTACCGTGATCGGATTCATGGGTCTGTGTGTTCTCTTGGCGGCCTCCGTCGAGTCGGCTATGGCTCAGACCGCCGAACAGCTACAGATGTTGCAAAGTTTGCCGCCGGCACAGCGGGATGCGTTGATCAAGCAGTACGGCGGCGGTGCCGGCAAGGGCCAGCCAGGTGCGTCCCCATCCGCGGGCAATCAGATTGTGGTTGATAAGCCGGGGCTTGCGGATTCCAAGATGCCCGCTGACCTCAAGATCGTTGGCGGCGAGCAGTTATTGATCGAAGTGGCGCCACTTCCCGAGACATTGATCGGGTCGGAGCTGACGACGGCCACCCGTCAGCGCGATTTGCTCCTCAAAGGCAACCCGTACCTCTTGAGTCGCGGCGGCGTGCTCACCTTGCCGGGCATCAAAGCGATCGCGCTCGGTGGCCTCACCGAAGCGGAGGTCGGCAATCGTCTTGCGGCGGAGCCTGCGCTTCGTGGCTTTGTCACTAGCGTCAAGATCCTGAGAGTCGACGCACGTGGTGTGGAAGCCTTGAAGCCTTTTGGCTATGACATGTTTAAGGGCGCCTCAACCGCGCTCGTGCCAGGCACCGACATCCCCGTACCGGATGACTATCGCCTGGGTCCCGGCGATCAGATGAGCGTGCAGCTGTATGGTCAGACCACACAGATCTACACCTTGCCGGTGAGTCGTGATGGTTTTGTGAGCATGCCCGAGCTTGGGCCCATCAATGTTGGTGGTCTGGGCTTTGGTGCTGCGCGGGGATTGATCGAAGCGCGCGTCAACAAACAGATGATCGGCACTCAGGCGCGTGTGACGCTCTCGGATCTGAGGTCGGCTCGAGTGCTGGTGCTCGGTGATGCGGAGCATCCCGGGACCTACGTGGTCTCGGGGCTTTCCACCGCCACCACGGCGCTCTTTGCCAGTGGCGGCGTGAAGCCTATGGGTTCGCTTCGCAAGATCGAGATCAAGCGTGACGGTAAGTTGCTAAAGACCTTGGATCTTTACGACGTCTTGCTGAAGGGCAATACCTCGAATGATTTGCGACTGCAGACGGGGGATGTGGTGTTCATCCCTCCGGTCGGACCCACCGTCAGTGTCGATGGAGAGATCCGCCGACCGGCCACGTATGAACTTCATGGTGAGAAGACGGTGTGGGGGTTCCTGGAGGTCGCCGGTGGGCTTACCCCGTCGGCGGATCTCTCTGCCGTCACGATCGAGCGTATCGAGACGGGTAAGGCTCGCCAGGTGTTCAGCCTTGATCTCAACACGGCGGCCGGTCGTAATACCCCGTTGCATGCTGGGGATGTGATTTACCTACCGGCCATCCGTGCGGTTGTCGACAATGAAATCATCCTCGATGGCAGGGTGCGCCGTCCGGGGACTTTTGCCTACCGGGATGGGCTACGGATCACCGACGTGTTGCGCTCGGTGGATGATCTCGCCGTGCAGGCGGATCTCCATTACGTGCTGATCCGTCGTCAGGACATCGCCTCCGGTCGCGTCTCGGTGTTTTCGGTGGATATTGAGGCGGCCCTTGCGGCACGTGGAACGGCCGCGGATCTCAAGCTTGCGCCCCGCGATCGCATCAGTGTCTTTGATCTGGTGTCGTCCCGAGGCTCGGTGATTGATCCTCTGGTCGAGGAGCTCAGCCGTCAGGCCAGCCCCGGGCAGCCGGCAAGCACGGTGGATGTGGTTGGTGAGGTACATGCCCCCGGCCATTATCCTCTCGAGCCCGGAATGCGGGTCTCGGATGCACTGAGGGCGGGTGGGGGTCTCAAGGATGCAGCGTACTCGGTCTCGGCGGAGCTCACCCGCTATCAGGTCACGGGCGGCGAACGCCGCGTTTCCAAGATCACGAACGTTGAATTGGCCGCCATATTGAAGGGTGATAACGCTTCCGATATCGCGCTCCAGC
>Ga0164296_1004514_pt1 | contig 12615 bp, 12 predicted proteins | sample GEODES057metaG_FD_113533 | JGI IMG/M metagenome (GOLD analysis project Ga0164296, IMG submission 113533) | Dystrophic lake water microbial communities from Trout Bog Lake, Wisconsin, USA - GEODES057 metaG | ecosystem: Environmental > Aquatic > Freshwater > Lake | place: USA: Trout Bog Lake...
AGGGCGATTAGCTCAGGGGTAGAGCACTGCATTCACACAGCATGTGTCTGTTTTTAAAACCCCAAATTCTCCGGTATAAATCCTGTTTAAAAACAACAGCTTGCAAAATTTTTAGCAAGTACTTTATTAGGAAAAAAGTAGTATAAATCAGGTATACTACTAATTATATATTTTCCAAGGTCAATTATTAGATTATCTAATTGGATTGGCCTTTGATAATACGTTTTATAAAAATATTCAGAGTTAATCTTCAGTGAGAAAAGTTCGATTTCCAGCGACAGAATCGAACTAATTTCACAGGTTTGTGCCTGTTCAGGCCTTAACCAACCGATGACTGGTCTTGTCCGGCAAATATCTGGCCGTTGTAATTTTTTCTAACGCCTTCAGACCATTGTTCATCTGTGATGGAATGGTCATCTCTAGGGGCAAAATACGACAAGACCAAGGTTTAACTTTTGAGTAAGTTTATTTTTCAACCTATAGACTTGCTAGCCGTTCATTTGCCGTCACTTTGGCGCGGCAGAAAGCAGGCTGGTCGCAAAGCCAAAGTACTACCTCCAGTTTTAATGATGATCATTTTTCTGTACTCAGCATGATTGCAATCGACCCAGAGGACACAATTGGACGGGTGCTTGATCGAGCGGCCAGTAAGTATGGGGAAAAGTCCTTAATTGCAATCCCTGCCAATGCATCGCGTTCCTACAACCCATCGGGCATCGAAATTTCATATGCCCTAGTCAATGCCTCGGTAGAAAAAAGGGCGGCTGTTTATAAACAGGCCGGCTATGGTCTGGGGCACCGGGTGGCTTTATTTTTGGAAAATCAACCTGAGCATATTTTTCACAAACTGGCACTAAACACCATCGGCGCTTGTTGTGTGCCCATAAACCCCGATTACCGCGCAGCCGAGTTAGCCTATTTGATTGATCATTCGAAAGTAGATTTGATCGTCAGCTTGAAGTCGCGCGTGCTCGAATTGGAGGCTGCCTTTGAGCATGCGCAACATCGTCCCCAACTGGTTTTCGTGGAGAACTTCACCGAGGGGCTTGCGCGTGCCGCTCGACAAGCCACATCTTTTACGCCTAGCGCAGATACTCCAGCGAGTATTTTGTACACATCGGGTACGACCGGGCGTCCAAAGGGCTGCGTTTTATCTCACCGATACGAGTTGGCCTCTGGCGTCTGGTACGCAACCCGTGGTGGGATAAGTATTTTTAATGAAGGGGCTGAGCGGCTCTATAACCCGCTACCCCTTTACCACGTGAACGCTTCCATACTGTCGTTTTTTGGCATGCTGGTTTCAGGTGGATGCCAAATTCAATCAGACCGATTTCATCCTCAGCGCTGGTGGCAAGAGATCAGAGAAACCGAGGCCACAATTGTTCATTACTTGGGTGTCATCATCCCGATGTTGTTGAACGTCCCGGCCTCCAATAAGGACCTCCAGCACAAAGTTCGTTTCGGCATTGGCGCTGGCGTTGAACCTCAGCTGCACGCTATTTTTGAAGAGCGATTTGGTTTCCCCTTGGTCGAAATTTGGGGTATGACCGAGATTGTCAGAGTGCTAATCGACAATGAATTATCCAGAGTCCCCGGAACTCGCGCCTTTGGCAGACCGATGCTGGGCTTGGAGGTCCGTGTTACGGACGACGCTGGTCACGAAGTGCCCAATCAAACGCCCGGCGAAATGTTGGTTCGACACTCGAAGGAGAGTCCACGAAAAGATTTTTTCTCAGGCTATTTAGATGATCCACATGCCACTGAAGCAGCTTGGAGAGGCGGCTGGTTTCATACGGGGGACATTGTGGTTGTTGACGAAGGGGGTGTCTTGCATTTTGTCGATCGCCGCAAAAATATCATTAGGCGTTCGGGCGAGAACATTGCCGCGGCGGAAGTCGAGGCACTTTTAATATCAAACCCTCTTGTCAAAAATGCCGCCGTGCTGGCTGTGGATGACGATATTCGAGAAGAAGAGGTGATGGCTGCAGTGGTACTGAATGAGGAATTAAGCGACGGTTCATTTGATCAAAAAGCCGATCTTGCGAAAACTATTTTTAATTACTGTCTTGAAAACTTAGCCTACTACAAAGCCCCGGGTTGGCTTCTGTTTGTCAACAGCATTCCCACTACAGGTACTCAAAAAGTGCAAAAACATCAGATCTTTGAAAGTGGTCAAGACCCGCGTCAAATTGAAGGTATTTTTGACTTCCGAATGAAAAAGAAGAGGCAATTTAATTAGATTGAATCCAAGCCTCTAAAAAGAGATTCCTGTAATTAATTAGAGTCCTAATGTCTTGCTTTAAAGAAGAGATAGATTACGGGCCGCCAGCTTGTGAAACAAAGTCGATAAAAATCTTATTTCTAAGTATCCTCATCCGGTCTGGTGGTGTAACAGCAGTAATGGCATTGCCAAATTTAGTTTTTGGCACCCAGCTAGGAAGCACTTTCACTAAAGCACCATCTTGCAATGCTTGTGTGCAAAGGTAATCAGGCAGAAGTGCGATTCCCAATCCTTGACTACAAGCCTCCAATACTGCATCGGGGTTATCAACGTGATAACGACTTTTAACTCGAACACGAGTCATTTCTGAGCCTGAACTCAAGTTCCACCAATCATCTGAAGGATCACGCCAGTAAAACAAGCATGAATGTTCTTCTAATTCGCTTGGGGACATTGGCTCACCGTTCAAAGTAATGTACTGAGGCGAACAAACCAACAACCAATCGATATCGGCAGTAGATTTGGCATAGAGATCCTTAGCCACTAGACCTGAACTCCACCGGAAGGCCACATCTATCCGTTCGCTTGCTAAATCCATCATTCGATCGGAGAGAATTAACTCAAGCTCAATCCCAGGATGCAATCGAAGAAATTCTGGAATTTTTTTGCACAAGACACGTTGACCCCAAGAAACCGTCGATGTCACCCGAATTCTTCCACTCAAGTCAGATCGCAAGGCGGTGAGCATTTCTTCACCAGCGCTGAGTTCTAACAAAGCTTTTTTGGCATGTTCAAGGTACGCATCTCCTGCAGAGGTCAAAGCAATTTTGCGAGTACTTCGACTGAAAAGGGTCGCGCCCAAATGAGATTCGAGCTGAGCAATTCGTTTACTGATAACGCTTTTGCCAACCGCTAAGGCGCTTGCTGACTTACTGACGCTAAGAGTTTCAGCTACTTTCACAAAAGCTGTAAGCATTTCTGAGCTAATCATTGTTTCCATTTCGTGAACATTCGATTCTCATTTTGGCATATTGCAAAGACCAATGTTGAGTTTCAAAATCAATTTGCGATCAAAAATTGATCGTTATCAAAGACAAATAAACAGGAGACAACTATGCAAATTTACGCTGATCCAATTACGGTCAATTGCCGTAAAGTCTTAGCCGGACTTGAATTGATGAACGTGCCCTTTGAGCTTGTTCATGTGGATTACTTCAAGGGCGAACAGAAATTGGAAAATTATCTTGCTATCAATCCAAATGCCTCACTACCTTCATTGAAGGATGGGGATTTAGTTCTTTGGGAGTCGAACGCAATTCTTCAATACGCTGCGGATAAATATAACGCCACAAGCAACTATCCAAAAGATCTCAAAGTCCGCGCAGACATTAATCGTTGGTTGCTTTGGGAGTCTTCAAGCTGGTTTCCAAGCTGCTACGTTTTCTTGGTTGAGAACTGTGTCAAACCACTCTTGGGCGGCGCAGCAGATAAAGCCATTTTGGAAGCTCAACAACAAAATTTTGATAAGTTGGCGGCCATCCTAGACAGCCGTCTAAAGACCAACAAATGGGTAGCAGGTACGCCCGAACCAACTATCGCTGACATTGCACTTGCAGCTCCAATGCACTTGCACGGTTGGCAACAACTGCCTCTTGCCAACTACCCGAATATCCGCCGCTGGATGTTTGAAGACCTGGAAACTTTGACATGCTGGGAAAATTCATGGGTTGGCGAGGGCTTCACCACAAAGAAAGCCATTGCATGATTGTTTCAAAAGATGTGAAAGCTAGTATGAACTACTCGGTCGACAATGGTCGACCGATCGATTACTATTTTTACGAACCCAGTGCCTCTTCCGCTCTTGAGCTAAATCCACCTGGAACCGACACTCACGAAGTGACAATCCACGATGGCTGGTCAGAAGTAGATCAGCTTTCTGTTGACAAAGAGGGGTTTGAGTTGCATGACTTCGGAGCAGAGTTCACTGAATTCGATAACGAAGACTTGGTCCGCAGTGTGTTTCATCAGCAGGTGGTCAATTATGTAAAGCGCCATACAGGTGCAAAACATGTGGTGGTCTTTGACCACACTATCCGCAAAAGGATGCCTGCTGATTTGAAGGTTCAAACCGAGGTTCAACGGCCCGCAGTGATGTTGGTCCACAGTGACTACACCGTCATAAGCGGTCCTCAACGAGTCAGAGATGTTATGAAATCAGAGGCTGAGCCTTTGATACAAAGCAGGGTGGCTTTCTATAACGTCTGGAAACCGCTATACAACCGAGTGGAAGAACTCCCTCTCGCGATGATAGATGCTCAGACCCATTCCCCTGCAGACCTGTTGAGAATGGATCTTAAATACAGCGACCGCACCGGGGAGATTTATGTGATGCGGCATAACCCTAATCATCGATGGTTGTACTTTCCAAATATGGAGGCGAACCATGCGTTGCTTTTGAAAACATATGACTCGAGTACCGATGGTCGTTGTCGCTTTATGGGGCACTCAGCCTTTGAAGATCCGACTACGCCAGCTGACGCCACCAAGAGAGAAAGCATAGAAGTTCGCACAATGGCGTTCTTCTAAACCCTCAAAACCCATCTAGAAACTTAGCCCTTTTTAAAGGGCTTGGGATTCTTTTTTCCAAATTTCCTAAAAAACTTTAACGGAGACCAACATGATTTATGCAAATCCAGGCACCCAGGGAGCCAAAATTGAATATAAGAAACAATATGACAACTTCATTGGCGGACAGTGGGTTGCCCCAGTGAAAGGTGAGTATTTCGATGTCATCTCGCCCATCAACGGAACCTATTACACAAAGGCAGCTCGCTCGACTGCGGAAGATATAGATTTAGCACTTGATTCAGCACACAAAGCTTTCTGTACATGGGGGAAAACATCGCCCGTAGAACGCGCCAATTTGTTGTTAAAAATTGCAGATCGTATTGAAGAAAATCTCGAGTTACTTGCTTACGCAGAGACAGTTGATAACGGCAAGCCCATGCGCGAAACCCTGAATGCTGATATCCCTTTAGCGATTGATCAATTTAGATACTTTGCGAGTTGTATTCGCGCCCAAGAGGGCAATATCTCAGAAATTGATGAAAACACTGTGGCCTATCACTTCCACGAACCACTGGGAGTCATTGGTCAAATCATTCCATGGAATTTCCCAATTCTTCTAGCTACATGGAAGATGGCACCCGCACTTGCAACAGGTAATTGCGTTGTGTTGAAGCCCGCTGAATCAACACCCATTTCGATCATGATTTTGATGGAGCTGTTGTCTGACTTGATTCCAGCCGGCGTGGTCAACATCGTCAATGGCTATGGCCGTGAAGCGGGAATGCCTTTAGCGAGCAGCAAGCGAATTGCCAAAATTTCATTTACGGGCTCAACCAATACCGGGCGTCTTATCGCTCAAGCAGCAGCGACAAGTCTCATTCCTGCAACGCTAGAGCTGGGTGGAAAGTCTCCCAATATTTTCTTTGCTGATATTGCTGATCAAGACGATGAGCTTTTTGACAAAGCCATCGAAGGTCTTGTCATGTTTGCTTTGAATCAAGGTGAAGTTTGTACTTGCCCTTCTCGTGCCATTGTTCATGAATCAATATATGAAAAGTTCATGTCGCGATGCATTGAACGCATCAAGGCCATCAAACAAGGTAACCCATTAGATACAGACACGATGGTGGGTGCGCAAGCATCACAAGAGCAATTGAGGAAGATTACCTCGTATCTAGAAATCGGTAAAGAAGAAGGCGCAGAAGTGCTTGTTGGTGGTTCGGAGGCAAAAATGCCAAGCGATTTGGCTGGGGGCTACTACGTTCAACCAACAGTATTTAAGGGCCATAACAAGATGCGAATATTTCAGGAAGAAATTTTCGGTCCGGTACTTTGCGTGACGACTTTTAAAACAGAGGCTGAAGCGCTTGAAATTGCAAACGACACTGTCTATGGTTTAGGAGCTGGCGTTTGGAGCCGCAACGGTAACGTGGCTTACCGCATGGGTCGAGCCATCAAGGCAGGACGAGTCTGGACAAACTGCTACCACGCTTACCCAGCACACGCTGCGTTCGGAGGTTACAAAGAGTCCGGCATTGGTCGAGAAACCCACAAGATGATTCTTGAACATTACCAACAAACAAAAAATTTGTTGGTTAGCTACAGCGAAAACAAGCTTGGATTCTTCTAAATAGAAAATTTTCTGTTCCAAAGAGGCGAAGTTATTCGCCTCTTTTCAAAGAATTAAAAATCCAGAGGAGCTTTTTGATGCTGAAATCCTGTGGTTTTGTCTCGATGAATTATTTGGAACCTACAACGGAGGTTCTAAAGACCTATACATACGATCCACCTGAAGGCGGTCACCGCTTTAACGGAAAACTGAACTCATACCGCAAAGAGATTTTTAACGCTCGCGATATTAAGGAGCCATCGACTTTGAACTCGTATGGCTTTGAGTTAAAGCATTCCCCTAGCAAAACCTCAAACTTCTGGGAGGTTGAGGAATTAAAAAAACACTATTTTCCCGAGTCAGAAGAGTTAATTTTGCAAATGACAGGGGCTAAGTCAGCTTTTGTTTTCGACCATACTTTGCGCAGACGATCCGCTGATAAACCTGAGTTAGATGGGATGGGCGGATCATTCTCAGCCGTCAGAGAACCCGTTGGAAGGGTTCATGCTGACTACACGGTCACATCGGGTCCTGAACGCATTCGATCCCTTTTAGGGATTGGAGATAACGCAGAATTAGATCTAAAAAAATGTGCGATTTATGGTCTTTGGCGTCCCATAAATTCAAATCCTTTGCAGGATGCGCCACTGGCTCTTGCGGCAAACTTTAGTGTTCATCCAAATGACAAAGTACCTAATAAGATCATCTATCAGGATCGCGTAGGTGAGACTTATGCATTGATGCACAACCAAAAACATGAGTGGTATTTTTTTCCTCATCAAACTAAAGATGAGGTCATAGTTTTTTGGCACTTTGATGGCCTAGCAATGATTCAGTCTGATTTCGAGATCGTAAACAGGACAGCTCCTCATACAGCCATAGAAAACCCGATGCCAGTGCTAAATGCTGAGCCACGTGAAAGCATTGAGCTAAGAGTTTTGGCACTTTTCTAAAGTGGACGTTTTTATAAAAACCAGCTGCTTTTTTTCAAAATTTAGGTATCGCTTTCTTCCTATTTAAAGGACAGATCAACTCTTGGAGTTTTATTGGCTCACCGATGTCAGTTGTTGACGCCAATTCCCTTGGCTGGTTAGCTGCTTACTCCCGATAGGTTTAGCAAACTTTGAAGGCGGCGCAGTAAAGCCTAGGTCGATAATATGAGTCTATGTCGAACAAGCTTTCATTGATTCAACCTAATGGCCTCCAAGCCTCCTTGGTGCTCTCGCAGCTTGGGTATTGGCCCACAGGGCTAAAAGCGGGGCGGTTGACCTATATGTTCTTGGTCGCTTTTTTTGGACTTCTGTACTTGAGCAGCACCCCAGTCATGGCTTGGACGGTCCACTTTTCAGCTGCCACGATCGACGAGCAGTTGGCGACTAAATTTCCAAAGCAAAAAGGTATTTTGGTGCTTGATCACCCCCGTACCAGCTACTATGCCCAGACGCAAAAAATCACGCTATGTGGCAACTGGGAGGCCGCGGTATTGCAACGCGAGGGTCAGTTCTGCCTGAGCTTCAAACCTGAGTGGTTGCGAGATAGCGGCCAAGTGGCGGTGTCCGAAGTACAGCTGGATCAATTGACAGCAGGCAAAGAGGTAATTCTGTCGCCCCCGATACAGCAGGTCTTAAATGGCAACATCACTAAACTGCTGGATCACATGCCCATTTATAAAGCCCCCAATTTGGTTGGTCGTTTTTTAGAAAACATCGTAGTCACCAACGAGGGCTTAGATTTGATTTTTTGATGCAAAGCATTTCTTAAATTACTTGCTATTTTTGGATTTTTCTATTGCCCGCTTCAAGTCCCCGAGTTCTTCGCACCCATAAGGGCAAAGTTTCTCCAGTCTGGACATTAGGGCCTGTGCCCCAGTCAAATCTTGCTTGATCACAAGCAATTGCCCATAGTACTCAAGGGCTCCTTTGTGATTGGGGTCGATTTTGAGTGCAGCTTGGTAGTATTTTTCTGCCGCTTCTAGATCGGGAGGCGTCTTCTTGCGGGCGCTGAAACCCATTAAATTGTTCCAATCAGCGGATTGCTCCTCGTGCACGGCTTGGAGTTGTTCGATGGCCAGCTGATAGTTATTGGCTTTGATGCTTGCGCGCGCCTGAGTCAGCCATACGGGATCTGTGTCTTTGCGTTTAATGTCTGCCGCATTAGAGCTCACAGAAAGGATCAATAGACCCGAAAAGTACGCAATTAGGCTAAATTTTTTCAAAGCGGTCTCCTGATTTTTTCGACGTGAACACAATTCAGATAGTCACTGCGATTGCTTGAAGGGAAAAATTTCCCTCAGAGTTGGATAAACATTCGTATAGTCGCTTCGAAAGTTCAAAGTTCAACATATAAAAATGATCTTTTGAGCAGTGTTGTCAACTCTACATTGCGAGTTGAATACTTCAAAAAGATAACTATCGCTGTGCTCTAGCCGATTGAGTTTTATTTCACCGTTACTTCAATGGTTTTGCTCATCTTTTCACCATAAGACTGGTGCGCCCCGTTTGCAAATTGCATAGTGAGCTGGTATTTACCAGGAGGAAGAGTAACCAGGGTCTCGGTCTGACCCTTGCCGAAGTGTTTGTGTGTTTCATCTGCAGGGACCACAGTGCCTGCAGGGATAGAGGCACTGTTGATTAGCAAGTGATGATGACCCGTGTCTTTAGTCATTTCTCCAGCTGGGGCAACGGTCATACCTGTCAAACCAAATACAACTTTGAAGGGGCTTGTAACGACTTCGCCGTTCCTAGGCTCAACAAAGTCCACTGACTGCGCCTGAGTGAATTGGACTGTTGTTGCTAACAAAAACAGACAAGCGAATTTCTTCAACGTAAGAGGCAAGTTAGTCATAGTGTCCTTAGAAAAAAGTTATTGGATTAGATTTTTCTTAATTATTGTGACTGCTTTTAGAGTACTTCAGGGGGTATCTTCCACTTGAATTTATTTGTTCACTATGTAGGTCATGATCATCCCTAGCCCTTTGCACTCAATGAGTTCTCGCTCACGGACATCAAAGTGATCTTTGATCTGCTCATAGGTGCTTGGACAGAACTGGACTTCACCATGCGTTAATGTTGAGTATGTTTGACTTGAAACTTTCAATGTGATGCTTCGTTTGAAGATTCATCCGATTGTGGCTTTTAATCTGCTTTTGGTGACTATGAGATGCACCAAGTACGTTAAAAATTTTACGTTTACATTCCGATTCTTGATCGCTTTGTCTTGACACGATTTTTTACTTTTATTGTCGAAAACTGAATGCGTTCTTATCAATATCAATACAAAAATGCATCAATCACTGCTTGATCAATAGGCACCGTCAAAAGTTTTTACGGTGCTCAAAATTTAGGCAGGACATATGAAGGCAACATTCACCAAAGTGGTACCAAGGGTTTCAAAAAATTTGAGCTTCGTATGACCTTCGTTGAGTTGAACTGTCCTAAGAACTCAAGAGCAAAACTTTTGACGGTGCCTGTTTTTTAAGCATTTGATTAAAAATTAAGCACTACAAATTTTCTGAAATTGATTGTTTTTTCTGCTAAAAATTCCTAAAAATAGTGTTAGAATAGCAGGCTATCCTGATGAAAAGTAAGGTCAGTGATAGGGCGATTAGCTCAGGGGTAGAGCACTGCATTCACACTGCAGGGGTCGCAAGTTCGAAACTTGCATCGCCCACCAGAAATTCCTCAATAACGACAAGCACTTAGCGTAAAAACTTAGTGCTTTTCTTTTGGTTAAAAGTAGTATAAAGGCGGTATACTACTCTTCATAGATTTTCAAAAGTCTTTTCATAGATTCGATCTTGAAAGCTTCAAGTCCAGATCTATCTACACCTCCGATGTCAACCCAAGCTTTCACTTAACCGTTTGGGTGTTAATACTTTTGTCTATCGGAGTTTTTTCATGAAGAAAACAGTCCTTCAATTGGTTGTATTGATGGCGGCGTTCGGACAAGCTTGGGCCCAAACACAGCCTGCTTCTGAGGCTGTGCCCGTTCCATCTCCTTCATACAACCAACAGCAGGCCCCAGTTGTTGTTCAGCAACAACCTCAACAGGTTATTGTTCAACAACAGCCTCAGGTGGTCGTAATGCCGCCCCCTGGTGTCGTCGTTCCTCCTGGCGTGGTGTATGTGGCACCTGCATACGCATCACCTGGAATTGGGTTTGTCTGGACATACCACCCTCGATACGGTTGGGGTTGGTATCACCCACGACACGGCTGGCATAAGCACTGGTAAATCGGTCTACAGCCTAGTACTGCAACCGCACAAAGCTCGCAAGACTTTAAGATCTTGTTAGGCAGGCGGAAAAATTATTAGTTCTTACAGCTTTGAAGTGCTGCCATTAAGAGGGCTATTCAAGAGCTGTGTACTTCGCCCTAAGCTAATGCAAAAAGTACGCTGTAGGTCCTTTAAGACTGCTTTGTGCAGTACTAAATACTGGATGTTTAAAACATTCCAGGCTGCGGTCAAAGTCAACGTAAACGGTAGCAGCAGTAACGTCCGTATTGAAATCCGTGCTCCCAGTGCCACCGATGCCAAATGGTTGCTTTGGGGCATGTACGGATTCCACTCAATCGTCAGTGGCCCAAGCGAAGTTAGATAAGTCTGGGTGACTGGTTCATGGGGGAGGGGGTTGAATTGCTGCCTATCAGCGCCTGAAGCAACTGCTCATATTCGCCTATTGGCTCCTCTGATTTGACAATAACTTTTGGTTTGTCTGAGGCCTTGTCAGACTCATCAGGCTTTTCAGGTTTGTAGCCTTGCTCCCAGATGCGAGGATGACGCTTGCTCTGCAACTTCTCAATGTTCATTTCACCTTGAAGAGGTGCTGCATAGAAACGATCGATCATTTCTGGGCTTGTCCGAGCGTTTCTAGCAAGGGTCAATGTGTCTATGCCGTCTCCAAACATCAATCGGTACATGATGCTCGTATGCCGCAGGCTGTAAAGGGTTCTGTTTTCATCACTTCCTTTGGCAGAAAGGCCTGTCATTTCCAGCAAGACCTCAAACTGACGTTGAAGCTGTTTTAGAGCGTAATCTCTATTTTTGATCTCAGGAAGAAACACATACTCATTGGGCATGATCTTGAAATCATCATTTGCGTCCTTGGGTTTTCTTCTGCGGCATAGTCTCTCGAAGACTTTGACAGCATATGGCATGGTCGTGATTGGAAAACTATGGCCTTTGCTTGGTGGAAGCCGTAAACGCAAATATTCACGCCCTTCAGTTTTGACCACATCCACGTGCTGGTGTTGCATGTTCTTGATGTCTGTTGGACGGATGTAGCTGTTAACCATAAAGACAATCAGATCGGCAAAGTCCCAAGTCATCTCAATGTTTCGAATCAGTTTGTCTCCCGGTTCCAATCTCATCTTGGGCTCGCAGAAGTAAGAACCTTCACCCGTCGTGTGTTTTCTCCATTCAACTTTTTTTCCAGCAATTTTCTTTGCTGCTTTGTATAGGGCCTCGTATTCCTGAACCTGAAAATAGCCGCGAGGCTTGTCTTCAACTCCTACTTTTGGGAACTCAGGAACATGTTTCACATAGCTGTATCGGGCAGCATGTTGCAACACCTTTCTGACTAACCCCATGTATGAACTGATTGTTGAGACGCTTAGTGGGATAGCTTGCGATGAAAGATGTTTTAAGAATTCATCCAGTATTGGGTACTGGATGGTTGCTATGTCCTTTTGACCAAGAAAGGGCAGGATCGTTTTGTTGTAACGGTACTGCATGTTGTCGTAAGTGATGAGGCTTAATTGCTTTCGGTCAACCTTGGCCTTTTCTGCATCCATCAAGATGGTGGTCATCTTTGAAAAGGTCATCACTTCAGCTGCATTCACGCCCTTGGGTAGAGGTTCCTCCCCGGCTCTCACTCTAAGGTTTACGTCGTCGTAAAACCGCTTAGCAGCCTCAATGGCATCGCGCTTGATATCGGTTTTGGTGGTCCGCTTAAAGATGCGCTCACCAAAGTAGTACCTGACCCACCAGTAGCTAGAAGCTGGGATCATAAAAATCACCAACTTCCTTGGGTACCCAGGTATGTGGGTAATCGTGTTTCTGATAGGGACTGTGCGGTGACGTTCAGTTGAATCTGGTTCTAAAGCGAGCGCCATGGCATCACCTTTTAATGAACTGATGGGTTAATACTCACTTGGCAACATCAACACCCAGTGCTCAGTGTCCCAGCAGGCAAAAATTTTGATCTTTTCCAGAGGAAA
>Ga0164296_1004517_pt1 | contig 12610 bp, 11 predicted proteins | sample GEODES057metaG_FD_113533 | JGI IMG/M metagenome (GOLD analysis project Ga0164296, IMG submission 113533) | Dystrophic lake water microbial communities from Trout Bog Lake, Wisconsin, USA - GEODES057 metaG | ecosystem: Environmental > Aquatic > Freshwater > Lake | place: USA: Trout Bog Lake...
CGAACGACGAGGCCGAGCCGGTCGACCGTATTGAGAAGCTCGGCTACATCATCGTCGGCGATAAAATTGATACCGACGATTGGGACGAGCATCCGAGAAAATCGCCGCAGGAAATTCTGCAATCTGTTCTCGACCAGATTGGGCAGATGAAGAACAAGCCGTGGACGCGCGGCAGCATCATCCTGATGCATGACGGCGGCGGCGACCGTTCTGCCACTGTGGCTGCGTTGCCATACTTGATTGACCAGCTGCGTGCGCGCGGCTACCAGTTTGTTGCCGTACATGACCTCATTGGCAAAACGCGCGACCAGGTGATGCCCAAGCTGCGGCCGGACCAGCGCTGGCAGGCGCGGATTGATGCCATCGCATTTTTCTTCTTCTCCTTCTTCAATCATTTTGTTATCGCAGTCTTTTTCATCGGCGATGGTTTGATGAGTGCGCGTTTGCTGCTGGTGGGTGCTTTCGCCGTGATTGACCGCATCCGCCGTCGGCACAATTATGCCGGGCCGGACTTCAATCCGCGTGTGGCTGTGCTGGTGCCGGCCTTCAATGAAGAGAAGGTGATTGCGCGTACGGTTCGTTCCGTGTTGCGTTCGGATTATCACAACCTGCGCGTGATTGTGATTGATGACGGCTCCAGCGACCGCACCAGCGATGTGGTCCGCGAAATGTACGCGGCGGAAATTGCCATCGGCAAAGTTGTGGTGCTGACCAAAGCCAACGGCGGCAAAGCGGCGGCATTGAACTACGCGTTGGAATCAGTCGACGAAGAAATTTATGTTGGCATCGATGCTGACACCGTTATCGCGCAGGATGCCATCACGCATCTGGTGCCGCACTTCGCCAACCCGCGCATCGCGGCTGTGGCGGGCAACGCCAAGGTGGGCAACAAGGTCAATCTGTGGACGCGCTGGCAGGCGTTGGAATACATCACCAGCCAGAATTTTGAGCGGCGCGCACTGGACCTCTTCGGCGTGGTCACCGTAGTGCCCGGAGCCATTGGCGCATGGCGTACCGCAGCTGCCAAAGGCGCCGGCTGCTACCAGACCAACACCGTGGCTGAAGACGCCGACCTGACGATGAGTCTGCTGGAACAGAATTATCTGGTCATCTATGAGGACCAGGCGCTCGCGTTTACTGAAGCTCCTGTGTCGATGAATGGTCTGATGCGCCAACGTTTCCGCTGGTCCTTCGGCATTCTGCAGGCCGTCTTCAAGCATCGCGGCGCTTTCCGCACCAATCCGGCGATGGGTCTCTTCGCGCTGCCGAACATGCTCATCTTCCAGATTCTGCTGCCGCTGGTCTCGCCGTTTATTGACCTGATGTTCGTCGCCGGCGTGGTGCAGTATCTGCTCGACCGACATTTCCATCCCGACGCGGCCAGCACATCGAGCTTCTTCAAACTGCTGACGTACTTCCTCGCCTTCCTCATCATTGACTTTGTCACCTCGGCGCTTGCCTTCGCATTGGAACGCAAGCACAAGGCCAGCAAGGGAGACGGCTGGCTGCTCTTCCACATCTGGCTGCAGCGCTTTGCTTACCGCCAGGTCTTTTCGATTGTCTTGTTCAAGACGCTGAAGCGCGCCATCGACGGCAAGCCCTTCAACTGGGACAAATTGGAGCGCACTGCCACGGTGCTGCATCAGGATGAAAACCTGCCGGTCGGAAAGCACTAGACCCTAACAGCTCAGCGCTCTGCAGGAAGCCATCCGCTATTTTTGGTTGTATCTCGTGTACCGCTCCAATGCTCAGGCAGGCTGTGATGTGCGGAATTATGAAGATTTTGGCAAAAAATCCGTATGTATAATCTTGCCATGCGGCGGGTGAATTTTTCGAAAAAGCCGAAGGGTCGCGAGGTAGAGCTGGATTTTATCCGAGGCATAGCGATTTTGCTGGTGCTTGATTTTCACTCGCCCAAACAATTGCTGCTGCTGCCGTTTACCTTGCTCGGCTTCAACCGATTCGGCTTTGTGGGCGTAGACGTCTTCTTTGTGCTCAGCGGTTTTCTGGTGGGCGGTCTGCTGATTAAAGAACTGATGCTACGCTCGCACATCAACAGCGGACGATTCATCATCCGTCGCGGACTGAAAATCTGGCCGCAATATTATGTGTTTGTGTTGCTCGCTGTCATCACCGGCAGGCACCAGCTTGAGAAGGTATGGGGCAACTTCCTCAACATTCAAAACTATGTCGGCGGCATTCCGGTCACCTGGTCACTTGCCGTTGAGGAGCATGCCTACCTGCTGCTGGTTGCAGTGCTTGCGATAGCGGCGGCCAATCGCGTACGCATGGTGGTCCTGTTCCCTGGCATTCTGGCAACTGCAGTTGCGGTCGGCGTCTGGCGTACTGTGCTTCAGCTTCACGATGTGGGCAATCTCTATTGGCGCACCGATACGCGCATCGACGGCATCCTGTACGGTTTGTTGCTGGCGATGTTGTACCACTACTGGCCGCAGCGGTTTCGCCAGCTGCAGCAGATGAAGTGGCTGTGGTGGAGCTGCATCATTCTGTATCTCGCCTATGTTCGCTTCCGGCCGTCCACATCCTGGGGCGTTGCGATATATTACGTCGTCAATGACATGCTGGCGATTGCCTTGCTGCTGTTGCTCTATCATCGACGCGAAGGCAAACCACGCCCGTTTCTCTATCGACTGGTGGCGTGGATTGGCCTCTACTCCTATGGAATTTATCTGTGGCATGTTGCGCCTATCGGCAAAGTTGAAGCGCTGGCAAAACATGTGCCTGCATGGCTCGGCACTATTTTGATGATGATTGTGGCTCCGCTCGCCGGCATTGCTCTGGGCGTGATTGCCACCAAGCTGGTAGAGTTCCCCATGCTTGCCCTACGTGACCGTCTGTTTCCGCGCACTGTGGATTCGCCCGCCGGTACGCCCGCCGAGATTGAATTGGAGACCGGTTTGGAATCCGCGCCCGAATCTGTTTCCGGCAGCTAGCCGCCAAGAATTTTTATTGCATCAACAGCAATCCATCTACTCATTCATCCCGTACATCCATTGCACGATTACTGTCGCGGCAGGCACCGCCGTGTGCAATCGTAAAGGGGAATCGTGGAGACGATGACGTTGATGCAGAGATTTCTTCGGCTGATCCTCGTGCTGTTGGTGGTGCTGGGTTGTTCTGCTGCCTCCCCCGCAGCACAGCCCAATGCAGCCCAGCCCAACTCTGTGGCTCAGGTGGACCTGACCCGCTACACAGGCCAATGGTTTGAGATTGCTCGCACGCCGAATTTCTGGCAGCGGCAGTGCGCCTCCGACGTGACCGCGCGCTATGACCTGCAACCGGGCGGAAAATTCGTCATCCACAATGAATGCAAAAAATCGAATGGCGAAACTACCAGTGGTGATGGCTACGCCGTTGGCAGCGGCAATGGAGCGCTGGTCAGCGGCAAGCTACGCGTCAGCTTTTTCCGGCCGTTTTATTTCGACTACTGGGTGGTGGCGCTGGACCCAAACTACAGTTGGGCCGTAGTGGCCGAACCTAAGCGCCAGAACCTCTGGATTATCGCCCGCACGCCGGTGTTGGACCGAACCACGCGGGAGCTGATTGACCGCCAGATTACCGTCGCCGGATTCGACCCCAAGTCACTGGTGGAAACGCGCCAGACCCATCGATAGCGTCTGTTTTCAGCGGTTTGTAAGGTGCTGAAGATTTCCTGCCGCCGGTTGGCATACAAACCAGTCAAAATCGTGTAAACTAAGGGTTCGACTCTAGATAGCAGGGAAGTACTATGTCAATTCATCCAATCATGCAGAAACTGGCCGCGAAACTTCAGCGGACCGATCTCCCCGTTTTCAAGGCTGGCGACACTGTGCGTGTCCAGGTCCGCATCAAAGAAGGCGATAAAGAACGCCTGCAGGCCTTTGAAGGCATCGTCATCGCGCGCAAGAACGGCCCCGAGGGCAGCTTCACGGTGCGCAAGATGAGCTTCGGCCAGGGCGTTGAGCGTATTTTCCCGCTCAATTCCAAGGTGGTCGACAAGGTGGAAAAGGTGCGCAGCTACGAAGTTCGTCGCGCCAAGCTGTTCTATTTGCGTGGGTTGCGCGGTAAAGCCGCCCGTCTGCGCGAAGTGGACACCCGCGTCTAGTCTTCCCACGAAGACCAGACCGGCACAGAGCTCTGCCAGCAAGCCTCGGCAGGGTGCCTACCGAAAAATACAGACCTCTCTCGACGTGCGCTTGTGGCGCGCGCGGGAGAGGTCTTTCTATTGCCTGAATCTATTGCCTGAATATGACTGCCAGTTTATTTCGCTGCCGGAGTTGAGGCTGGCGGAGTTGGCGCTGCTGTGGTCGCGTCTGGAGTTGCCACCGGTGCAGCCGCTGGTGTGGTAGCAGCGGGTGTTGCAGCCGGGGTGGCGGCTGGTTTGGCAGCGGGTTTGGTGGCGCCCAGCGAGACCGGGACCGGCTTGGCAATAATCGGCTGCAGGTTTACCGGGACTGGCGGTGCCAGCGCGTGCTTCTTGGGATCACTCGGTAGCGAACCGGGCCAGCTGTAGGGCGCGCCCGGGGTCACTCCCCAGCCGAAATTCGGCGACTTGAAATGCTTGTCGTCGGAAGGCGGCGTCAGGGTTGGGTCCAGTGCAACCCAGGCTGAAATCAGCTTCTTGTCATTCTTCAGCAGAAAGTTTTCTGAGAAGAGCTCAATCGTATTGTCGTTCACCTTGATGCTGAGCCCTTTGCCGTGGAAGGCACCCGGCTGCTCCTTCGCATTGGGGAAAGACTTATCGGTGACGGTGACGATGCCCAGACCCGGCACCCAGAAGTAAAGAAACTTCAAATCGGCAATTTGATAATTCAGACCGACTTTGGCAATCATGCCGTTCACGGTCAACGTGCCATCGGTGATGTTCACCGGCGTCATCTTGGGCAGCTTCTCGCGGCAGACTTTGTTGGGGCCGGGCGTCTGGCCGGGCTTGCACCAGGGCAGCTTTTTCGGGCCAAAGAGTCCGCGCTTCGATGGCGGGGCATTTTTGTCGCCGGGTTTGGCGGCGTCTGCGGCATCCTTGTCATCATCGTCGTCATCATCGTCTTTGTCGGCATCAACGGCGGGGGTGCTGCTGGAGGCGGCTGGCTGCGATGAGTCGGGCGTCGATGTAGTCGCAGGCGCTGCGGGTGTCGCAGGGGCCATTTGGGGCGCAGGAGTTGCTTGGTCCGCCGGGGCTGGAGCTACCATTTGAGGCGCAGGAGTTGCCTGTGCCGCAGGGGCAGATTGCGCCGGTAGCCTGGGCAACAGCAGTGCCAATACACATGCACCGAGGATTGTGCTTGAGAAGAATGAGCGGGCAGAGCGCATATCGTACTCCGGTGCCTTCGGTAGGGGATTCGAAGTCAGAATACACTGTGGCAGTGAAGGTAGATACGAAAATTCCGAGTAAAAAGAAAAGCTCGGCTGGCAAGGCAGAGAGCGCGGCGGCGAAGAAGCGCCGCATGCTGCAAACGCTTGAGTGTACGGACGCGCACGAACGGGCGGCACAGCTGGCCGGGGCGCAGTGCATTGCCGGCGTGGATGAAGTGGGCCGCGGTTGCCTGTTTGGCCCGGTGGTGGCGGCGGCGGTCGTGTTGCCACAGGATGAATCCGTGATGGCTGCCTTGCGTGGGGCGGGGCTGAAGGATTCCAAGCAGTTGAAGGAGCCGGAACGTGAGCGGCTGGCGGCGATGGTGCGAGCCTGCGCACTCGGCTATGCATTGGCCGAGGTGGATGCGGCGACGATTGACCGCATTAACATTTACCAGGCCACGCGGTTGGCTATGCTGCGTGCGGTGGAGCAGTTGCAGCCGCAGCCGGACCATCTGCTGGTGGACGCAATGCGGATCGAATCAACCTGCTCGCAGACGAAAATTATTTACGGCGATGCGTTGAGTTTGTCGATTGCGGCGGCTTCGGTTGTAGCGAAAGTGCATCGTGACGCGATGATGCGCGCGCTGGATGCGGAGTATCCGGATTATGGGTTGGCGCGGCACAAAGGCTACGGCACGGCGGCGCATCGGCGTGCGATTGCCGAGCACGGGCCCACGCCACTGCATCGAATGAGTTTTGCCGGAGTGAAACGCTAGCTGTCTTTGCGGTAGAGAAGATTGCGGATGGCTTTGCGGCGTTCGGCGTCCTGTTCCTTCAACGCTTTGCGTTCTTCCGCAGAGAGATATTCTTTTCCCTTGGCGGCGGCATCGCGTGCCGCTTCTTCTTCAGCGGCGGTGCACTCGGGGCAGTGTGTGGCGAAGCCCGGTTTGCCCGGACGCAGTTCGAATTCCTGGGAGCAGACGGCGCAGGTTTTTATGGGGAACGGCATACGACTCCTGTTGCGTTAATGATATCGCCAGCGGCGATTTGCCGCAGCGGCTAGAAGTCTGACGCGCGGGAGAGCAGTTTTTCCGGCACCAGCAGGCGCACGGCATGCTGCACCACTTCAATGCGCGCGGGCAGAGTGCCGAGCAGTTCGCCGTCTGCCTCAATGTAGAGATTGTCTTTGGAGCCGGGCAGCGGATGGCAATCGACTGAGTGGGCGATGACCAGCTCGACGACATCAGAAAATGTGTGACGGGCAAAGATGACCGCAAGCAGGAAGCGCATGTAACGCAGGCGACTGCGTGTCTTAAAGGCGATGAGACGCAGGCGGCGATTCAGCAGGGCCGCGCCCGGGGCGAGTTCATTGAGTACGCCGCCGAAGCTGCGGATGCGGACGGCCAGCAGTTGCGAAACCTGTTCCACACGCGGTGGTGCGTTTTCATGTTCGTGAAAATGTGCGGAGAAAATCGGGAAGTGGTGCGTGGCCCAGAGTCGTGCGGCTTCAATCACGTAGATGATGTAGCCAAAGCGGCGTTTGAGTCCGGAGTCGAGCCGCGAGAGGAATAATGCATCGGCACCGATGCCGGCGGCGACGATGAAGTAGCGCGAACGCTCGACGCTCTGCTTGTCGTGATAATGAACGCGACCAACGGAGACTGTGACTGCCTGCGCGCGCATCAGGTGGCGAACGGCCTTCACCGGCGAGTTGGGCAGGCCAAGGTTCGCAGCCAGCGCATTGGCGGTGCCCATGGGAATGACGCCGAGCGTGATGTTGTGGTCGGGATTGCCAACCATGCTCTGCAGCACTTCATGCACGGTGCCATCGCCGCCACAGGCCAGAATGGTGTCATAACCGGCAAGCACGGCGTCGCGTGTTTGATACTCGGCGCTGGTGGGAGACTCGGTGGCAATGGCAGTGACATCAGCGCCGCCGTTGCGTAGTTCTGCGATGACGGCGGCAATAGTGGCTTCACGCCGCGGAGAATGCTGGCCGCAGTAAGGGTTGTAGATCAACGCAACGCGCTGCATGCGGTGCTTGGTGGGGCCCGAGGTGGAAGTGTTAGGCAAGGTCTGTCTGTATTTTTACACGACGGCTGCGCAGATTGCGCCACACCGGCCACAACAGGCGCGCCAACAAGAGCACGGCCAGAAAAATTGTGATGTTCATCGGCGAGAGATTGCCCGGCTTGACCAGCCACCAGAAGTGGATGATGCCGGCAATCGCGGCGACATACACCAGCCGATGCAACTGCTGCCACCGGCGGCCGCCAAGCTTGCGAATGGCCCATTGTGTGGAGGTGAGCGCGAGCGGCAACAGAATCAGCCACGCCAGCATGCCGACCTGGATGAATCTCCGCTTCAGCAGGTCAGCACCGATGGCGTGGAAATCAAAATTGGAGAAGAGCCAGAAATAGGTGACCAGATGCAGCGTGCCGTAGAAAAACGCGTACAGGCCCAGCAGGCGGCGGAAGCGGATGAGCCAGCCTAACCGCGGAAGGCGACGCAGCGGCGTGATGGCCAGCGAGAGCACCAGCAGATAGAGCGTGCATTCTCCGGTGACGTGCGTAATGAGTGCGATGGGGTCGGCACCGAGATCGATGGGATAGTTGTGCGACTGAATTACGGCGGCCATCGGTTGCAGCAGGCCGGCACTGAAGGCGACACGCAGCAGGATCCACACCAGCGGAAAGAGCGCGAGAAGATGGACGAGAATTTTCAGCAGAATAATCAGGAAATTTTTCATGCGCTAGAAGAATTTTCTCAGGTCCATGCCGGAATACATACTCGCGACCTGGTCGGCATAGCCGTTGAACATTTGCGTCTGTCGCATCTGCGGCCAGAAGCCGAGGCCGATGCGACGCTCCATGTGCTGGCTCCAGCGTGGGTGGTCCACGGTGGGATTTACGTTGGAGTAGAAACCGTATTCGTTCGGTGCCTGATCATTCCACAGCGTGTGCGGTTGCCGGTCGAGAAAGCGCACCTTCACGATGGACTTCGCGCTCTTGAAGCCGTACTTCCACGGCACCACAATGCGGATGGGCGCGCCGTTCTGCTTGGGTAGTTCCTGTCCATAGAGGCCGACGGTGAGCAGCGTAAGCGGGTTCATGGCTTCGTCCATGCGCAGGCCTTCGGAGTATGGCCAACTGAAACCGAAGGGCAGGTCGGGCATGGATTTTTTATCGTCGGTGGAAAGAAATTGAACGTACTTTGCACTGGGCAGCGGATTGCAGCGATTGATGAATTCAGAAAGCGAGTAGCCGGCCCAGGGGATCACCATGCTCCACGCTTCAACGCAGCGGTGCCGATAGATGCGTTCTTCGATGGGGTGCAGCTTGAGCAGTGTATCGATGTCGAAGGTCATCGGCTTTTTTACCAGGCCCTCCACGTCGATGGTCCACGGGCGCGTGCGCAGCGTGTAGGCGTTTTTTGCCGGCTGATCTTTGTCGAGTCCGAACTCATAGAAATTGTTGTAGGTGGTCAGCTTGGCGAAGGGAGTCCAGTCTTCACCGGGCGTTGCGTAATTGCTGTGGACTGTATTCAGTTTGTCGGCAAAGGCGCGGGATGCCGGGCTGAGCAGGGCAGCGGCTCCGGCGGTAGCGGCTGCAGTCAGCAGACGTCTGCGGGTGAATTTTTCATAAGCTGACTGCGGGGTAATTTCTGAGGAAGCAATATCGCTGGCTTTGCGCAACAGCATGGTGTGGGCTCCTTGACTGGCTACAGGCTATCTCTATCCGCTGGCGATTGCACAGCCTCTATTGGTGAGATGGTAGATTTGGCAGAAAGTTACAGCTTGGGGAAAATAATTTGTAATTTGTTGTCTGCATTGGATTTATTCGATTTTCCGGGGGCAATACCGGCGTATACGACAACTGCCTCCCGGCTCCGATACTATGAATTGATACTGATATCTATACGCTGTCGGGTGTGGTTTGGATTTCCGGCAGGCGAACGGAAGCTGGCATGATGAGGCCGGAAGTACTGAAAGAACTGGAACGAATTGTGGGCACGAAGGGGCTGATTGCCCGGCCCGAACAACTGGCCACCTATGAATGCGACGGGCTGACGAATTTTCGCGAGTCGCCGGGCGCGGTGGTGTTGCCGGAGTCTGCCGCAGAGGTTCAGGCCGTGGTGCAACTGTGCGCGCGGCACAAGATTCCATTCGTCTCGCGCGGCGCTGGAACCGGGTTGAGCGGCGGCGCGTTGCCGGTGCAAAGCTGTCTGCTGATTGGCCTCTCGCGCATGAATCGCATTCTTGAAGTGGATACTGCCAATCAGCGAGTGACCGTGGAACCGGGCGTCATCAACACGCATGTGACCCAGCGCGTTGCTGCTGCAGGATATTTCTTTGCGCCGGACCCGTCGTCGCAACCGGTTTGCACGCTGGGCGGCAACGTTGCGGAAAATTCCGGCGGCGCGCATTGCCTGAAGTACGGCTTCACCTCCACACACGTGTTGGGAGTGGAAGTGGTGTTGCCCACCGGCGAGTTGGTGCATCTGGGCGGCGCGGGAGAAGATGCGCCGGGATACGATCTGCTGGGCGTTGTGGTCGGATCCGAAGGAACGCTGGGCGTGGTGACGAAAATTATCCTGCGCATTACCAAGCGGCCGGAAACCGTGCAGACTGTGTTAGCGGCGTTTGATTCGACGACAGCCGCGGCGCAGGCGGTGAGCGACATTATCGCTGCAGGCATGTTGCCGGCGGCCATTGAGATGATGGACCGCGTTTCCATTGAAGCCGTTGAAGCGGCGGTGCATGCGAATTATCCGCTGTGCGACGGGCTGCTGCTGGTGGAACTCGACGGGCCGCGCGCTGAAGTGGATGCGCTGATGACCGGCGTGAAAAAAATCTGCAAAGACAATGGCGCCTGGGAAATTCGGCTGGCGCAGTCGGATGAGGAACGAGCGCTGCTGTGGAAGGGGCGCAAGGCCGCCTTTGCCGCGATGGGTCGCGTGGCGCACAACTACATCGTGCAGGATGGCGTGATTCCGCGCACCGCTCTGCCCAAGATGTTGAAGGCGATGGAACGCATGAGCCGCGAAACCGGTCTGCGCATCGCCAATGTCTTCCACGCCGGTGACGGCAATCTGCATCCGATGGTGCTATACGACGAGAACAATGTCGGCGAAGAGTCGCGGGCGCTGGAATTGAGCTACGACATTCTGCGGCTGTGTGTGGACTCCGGCGGATCCATCACCGGCGAACATGGCGTGGGACGCGAGAAGCAGCAAGTGATGGGCTACATGTTTTCTGAACCCGATCTCGACACAATGCAGCGTGTCCGTTGTGCGTTTGATCCGGAATTAATCAGCAATCCCGATAAAGTTTTTCCGCGCCCGCGTCTGTGTGCGGAGAAGACCGGCAAGTGGGAACCGCATCCGCTGGAAGTGGCGGGAAAGGCGGAAATATTCTGATGGCTGCGAAATTGATTACCAAGCTGCAAAAAATTGTCGGTAAAAAAAATCTGCAGCATGTTGGGGAACAGCTGCATGTGTCTCCGGCTACGACCGATGAAGTGAGTGCGATACTGCGTGCGGCCAATGATGCCGGAGCCGTTGTGATGCCGACTGGTGGTGGAACCAAACTCGGTTGGGGCAATCCGGTGGCGGCGCAGGTGGTGCTGCACACTAGCCGCATGAAAAAAGTTCTGGAACACACCTGGCAGGACCTGACTGTCTGCATGCAGGCAGGATGCACATGGGACGGGATGCAGCAAACGCTGGCGCGGCATGGTCAGATGGTGGCGCTGGACCCGATGTGGCCGGAGCTGGCCACCATCGGCGGCATTGCAGCGACGAATGATTCCGGTGCACTGCGACTGCGTTACGGATCGCTGCGCGATTTGGTGCTGGGCATGACGATTGTGCTGGCCGATGGAACCATCGCGCGCAGCGGCGGCAAAGTGGTGAAGAACGTTGCCGGCTACGACATGCACAAACTGATGACCGGCGCGCACGGCACACTCGGTATCATCACTGAGGTTAATTTCCGTTTGCATCCGTTGGAAAAACACGCGGAACAATGGAGCGTACTTGGCGATGTGGCGGCGTTGGGTTCGGCGATGCTGAAGGTGCTTGACTCCACCATGCAGGTGAGCGCGATGCAGATTGCCAGCAGTGGCATGGGCCAACCGGCGCGGCTGGATGTGCGATTCGCCGGACATCCCGATTGCCTTGCAGACCAGCGCGAGCGGTTGCGTGCAATCGTCGGCGGGTTGGACATGGAGATCAATGGCGATACTGTCTGGAAGTCGCGCGAAAAACTTTTCAGCCGTGCAGCGCAACGGGATGCTCTGGTCATCAAAGCCGTGATGCTGCCGACGCAAATTGCATCCATCACGGCGATGCTTGGCAGCGGCAACTGCGAATCGCAAAGTGTGACGCAGGCCAGAGGATTGATGACTGCGGCACTGTATGGCAATGCCGAAACGCTGGCGCGGTTGGTACGCGAGTTGCGCAGCGAGTTGGCATACAGCGGCGGCTCGGTGGTGGTGTTGCGAATGCCGCAGGCGATGCAGGGCAGCATCGATGCGTGGGGTGAAGTGGGCACATCATTGCCGCTGATGCGGCGCGTGAAATACGAACTTGATTCAGCGAGCATACTGAATCGTGGACGCATGGCAGGAGGAATCTAAGCTTGGCGGAAACTTTGGTAAAAATTGCAGCACAGCATGCTTCCCACGATTCGCACCCCGCGCTCGACTCGCATGGGGGAGGCGAATCCATGCACGGCAGTACGCGCACGGTTGGGCCGTCGGCCTTTGATGCGTATCATGCGCCGGAAAAAGATTTACTGCGCGAATGCGTTCATTGCGGCTTCTGTCTCTCAGCATGTCCAACGTATTCACTCTGGCAAGATGAAATGGATTCGCCGCGCGGCCGAATCTACATGATGCGACAGGCCAGCGAGGGCGCCATCTCGCTTTCCGGCAGCTTCCAGGTGCATATCGACAACTGCCTCGGCTGCATGGCGTGCATGACGGCGTGTCCCTCCGGCGTGAAGTATGACCTGCTGCTGGAAGCAACACGCGCACAGATGGAGATTAAAGTTCCGCGCTCGCTGCTGGACCGTTTGTATCGGAGGATGCTGTTCGCAACCTTTCCGCATCCCAAACGCCTGAAGTGGATGGCGATGCCATTGGGTCTGTATCAGAAGAGTGGATTGCAATCGCTGGTGCGCCGCAGTGGGATGCTGAAATTAATTCCTGCGCGACTCAGCAGCATGGAAGCGTTGATGCCAGCAGCGCCGGCGAAGTCGGAACCACTGCCGGCGTTTTTGCCCGCACAGGGCAAGTCGCAGATGCGCGTTGCG
>Ga0164296_1004519_pt1 | contig 12609 bp, 13 predicted proteins | sample GEODES057metaG_FD_113533 | JGI IMG/M metagenome (GOLD analysis project Ga0164296, IMG submission 113533) | Dystrophic lake water microbial communities from Trout Bog Lake, Wisconsin, USA - GEODES057 metaG | ecosystem: Environmental > Aquatic > Freshwater > Lake | place: USA: Trout Bog Lake...
CTCCTACTGCCGCAGTTACAGCGCCTGCCGCTCCTGCTAAGAACGAGACTAAGCCTGTCAAAAGCGAAAAGAAAGATAGTACTAAAGTCGAAGTTAAAGCACCAGCGGCCAAGTAATCCTTGTAATATTGTAGTAGACGACGATCTTGTTTTAGGACGAAATCGTCGTGCTATCGAGTATGGTCAGGTTGTACACGAAAAAGAAGAAGAACTCTCCGATTATGTAAAACTTCGCCTACTCATAGCAAGGATGAAAGCGTTAGAAGTCTATCGCACAACTTAAAGCACACCAAGAGTGTGCTTTTTGTTTTTAAGACTGTATAATTACTAATATGAAAAATACTATACACATTGACATGGACGGTGTAGTCGCAGACTGGGACCGAGCCGCAACAGAATATCTTCAATCCGAATTTCCTTTGGACGTAGCAGGTCGTCCGGAAGGTCGCTGGCCGCCACATCTGTGGGAACAATTAAGAGTAGCACCACACTTTTATTACTCGTTACCTAAGATGCCTAAGGCAGATGAATTGATGGCATTAGCCATGCGATTCCGTGATGAATTAGGTTGGAATCTTGTGATGTTGACTGCTATTCCAAGAGGTAATGATATATTCGAAGCCTTCCATGATAAGTTCCGTTGGATGGAAAAATACTATCCAGGCATACCAGTTCACTTTGGTCCATACAGCCAAGACAAGAAAGACCATTGCCGAAACATGAATGACATTCTTGTAGACGACCGTTGGGATAATTGTGAAGATTGGAAGAGTCGAGGCGGCATTGCTGTTAAAGTTACCAAGAACTACGATGCCGCTCTTGTAGAGTTAGAGGAAGTTTTTAGAAATATGAAACGTTTAGCCGATAAGGGTATATAAACTCATTATTGTGTTGAGTTTCATTCTTACGTAGTTCAATTCTACTGGTCTTGCCTAGTGCAATTGATGCCATAGTACCGGGCATACTTTGATTACCAATAAACAATTCACAACCTGCTAACACTCGAGAAAGGTGTAGCAGGTCTTCAGTGTGATAGTAATCTACTTCACACTTATATAAATCTTCAAACCAAGCATGTTCGCTCGGGTGTCCCACAAATATAGCACGATCACCTAACCCCATATCAATCCATTCTTTCCACACTGGATTATAAACCGGAGCACCATCTAGGTATTTGTCGTTACGACTGATAACAATAGGACGACCGGGTACACGTATAGGGTTAGCACATTCTAACCAAGGTTGTTGTTGTAGTGCTTCAAAATTTACTTCTGGATCTATACCTTGACTTGCGGCATACTGGTTTGAAAAGTTTCGAGGCCAAACACCGTTAGCCTGATGGTGACGGCATACCTCTTCAAATTCGTTTGTAACTTGTTCACCTTTCCAAACTTGAAAACTATTAATGTAACTTTGACTTTTCATCAGTGGTTCAAGCATGTCGTAATCCTTTTGCGTCATGCGACCACTATGTATACCAGCATCAGGCCACCCTAATTTTTCTTGTATCATTCGATCCATATTGTTAAGACGAAGATAAAAATCTCCACCACCTAACAATTTAACAATACAAAGGCTTGTGAGCACATCACCTAACGTGCCGCTGTGTGTAAATGATTTAGAAGTAGTGGGCATTTGGTCTCACAAAGTAACATTCATTTTGAAAAGGCTGTAGATCTTTACGGCATTCGCAGAGATAAGTTTTTCCTAATCCAATTGCTAGACTTAGGCACATACTTTGACTGCCAACAAACTGTTCACAACCTGCAATTACACGGGCACATTCTAAAATGTCATAAGTTTCATAATGAGGGACTTTTACTTTAAAGAAGTTTTCAAACCAATCGTGTTCTTTTTTATGGCCAACATAAACTGCCACTGCACCTAAGCCCCTATTGAATAAGGCTTTCCAATTGTTTGCTTCTGGATCACACCCGTATAGGTGCCGATTTACTCGATTAATAACAATAGGCTTTCCGGGAATTTTAATTGGATTTTTTACAGTCAACCAAGGTTGTAGCATGTAATATCCATAGTCTTGTTCGGGATCAAGGCCCACTGATCGAGCATAAGCAAAGGTGTAGTTACCTTGTTGTTTTACAATTTCTTTACCGCTATCTTCAAGGGCATAATCAATATGTTCTCCATTCCAGATGTTCCAACTTTTAACATAATCCTGACTCATCATGAAACTTGTAAGACTATGAAATTGACGTTCAGTCATTTCTCCGGCATGGTCGCCAGCATTAGCATTTGGACCAAATGTTTTTTTGGCCATATTGTCCATATTATTAAGGCGTAGATAAAAATCGCCACCACCTAATTTTTTAGCGACGTTTAATGAATAAATTAGGTCACCGAATGTACCTGAATGCGAAAATGTTGTCATTGTTTTTTCCTAACTAAAAATACACCGTAACCGTTATGCCACTCACTTGGGAACGGAGGATTAACTCCTGTTTCTACTTCAAATTTATAAAGGATTTCTAAATTGGTTGCTTCGAAACCTCTGTAGGTTCCTGTCTTAATATGTGATACTGTGTCACCGTGATTGTTCCAATCATCTATGATAATAATTGCAGTATCTTCTAATGCTGGTTCGCATCTAGCAATTGCTTGATAGTGCTCTTCCTCAGTATGTCCTGCATCATATAGATACACATTAAACTGACCGTGAGCAGAATAATCAAAGTCTGAAAATTCTTGATTTAAAATTGTAACATTAGCAGTTTCAGTTTTTACCTTGTTGACATTATCATTAACTTCTTCAATAGTAGCACCACCGTATCCGTAGTTGTCGGCACAGACTGCCACTACATTATCGATTCCACCGATAGCCGCACATAGAGTAGAACCTTTCCAGGTTCCTAATTCTAAGTAACGAGGGTTCTCTAATGATCGAACAAGATTGTTAATAAAATGTCTATATTTGATTCCGCTCATTCCGGGAATCTGTAGACTGTAGTCGGGAACTTCAGAAATATCTTGTAATGCTTGTTCTAAACAATATTCAATATTTGGAATAAGTTCGTGGTCTTGGTAAGTTTCTTTTGTTATTGTAGCCATAATCTCTTATATCGTAATAGTAGCATATTTACGATATAAGAGCAAGCCTGAGATTTAATATAGAGCGTTACCGTTAGATAGATACCATTTTGTACCATCCCAGTATCCTGGTTTATTATATCCAGTTCCTGTTATGAATACCATAGCACCAGTTGGTGTTCCTGTATAACTCTTAGCAGTAGCGGAAGACATGCTTTTTGGAACTGTCCAGTGATCGACGTATAAATTTTCGCCAATACCAACGCCACCACTAACAACCAGAGCACCTGAGTTTGTACTTGAAGCACTTTGTGTACTTAAGAATGTTATAGCCTGGCTAGTTTGTGTAGTAACGTCACCTGTAATTGCAACTCTCCATGATGATGCAGATGAATTTAGTGCTGATGTAGGAACTACAGTATCTACGTTAATAGTCCAATCTGTACCTGTTTTAGCAATCAAATACCCTGACATAAACTGGTATGTAGATAGTCCTGATGTGGTATCAATTAATTTGATTCGGTCTCCGTAACCAAATGCATCTCCAACTGAAAGACTGTCACTTACTGTAAATCTATGTTGTGCTATAGAATAAGTTATGGCAGAAGTAGAAGTCGTATAACTGTAACCAACACCCTGAGAACCAACTGCACCAGTACCAGCCAATCCAGCAATACTCATGTTCCATGCACTTCTATTTGATCCTGTATTTTGAGGAACAAGTAACACATTAATAGTTACTGAAGGAGTTGCACCAGTATTGATAGCAGTAATAGTACCATACATCACATCGCCAGTTGACCCATCAGTCGGAGTCATAAACACGTAATTGTTTACGGCATAGGAATACTGTAAGTTTTGAACATACGTAGTTTGATCTGTAATGTTCCAGGTATGGCTACCTGTTGTCATTGAAACTGTTGTAGTACTTGGGACTTGATAAAAATATCCTACAGCACCTGTTGCACCAGTATATCCTTGTGTTCCTGTACTACCAGTTGCTCCTGGAAGTCCTTGGGATCCAGCAATAATAAAACTCCAATCGTTGTATGTAGAATTTAATGTAGCACTACCACCTTGCGAATAATTATCCGCAGATATTGTGATTGACGGAGTTGATGTACTAATACTAGTAATATTACCTTCTAAGAAAGAAGAAGTAACACCTGTAGTTGTAATAACAGCACGTACACGACCTGCGGTAATATAAGCACCTAATTGATCTACTGTAAATGTTTTAGTTCCAGTATTAAACGTATTAGGTGTGTTACTAGTCATTAAGTAACCAACGCTTTGTCCAGTAGCACCTGTAGAACCACTACCAGTTGCACCGCTAGCACCAATTGGACCAGTAGCGCCGGTGGCACCAAATGCGCCGGTGGCACCTTGACTACCTAATTGCCCAGACGGTCCAGTAGCACCTGCTGGTCCTGTTGCACCAGTTGATCCCCACTGTCCTGTAGCACCTGTACCACCTTGAGCAGCCGCAGTTCCCGAAGGTCCAGTAGCACCAGTTAATCCAGTAGCACCTGTTGTTCCTTGTAGTCCTGTTGGACCGGTAGCACCTGTACTACCACTAGCACCGAATGATCCAGCAGGCCCAATTGGCCCAGTTGCTCCAGTAGCACCTGTAGAACCAAATGCACCTGTAGCACCAATAGTACCTTGTGGTCCTGTAGCACCTGTTGTTCCAATAGTACCTTGTGGTCCTGTAGCACCTGTTGTTCCTGGATTACCTTGAGCACCATATCCTGTGGCACCCGTTGATCCTGTGTATCCTAATGGACCAATAGCGCCTGTAGCACCTGTACTTCCAGTATTTCCCTGTGGTCCTGCAGGACCAGTTGCTCCTGTGGCTCCTGTTGTACCTATCAGTCCAGTAGCACCAGTAGCACCAGCACCAGTAGCACCAGTAGCCCCTTGAGCACCTGTTGCGCCTGGAATATTACTTACACCCGGAATACCTTGTGGTCCAGTAGCACCTGTTGATCCCTGAGAACCTGTCGAACCTTGATTTCCAGTAGCACCAGTAGCACCAGTTGCTCCTGTGGCTCCACTACCAGTAGCGCCAGTAGCGCCAGAAAGACCAATATTACCTTGTGGTCCTGTAGCACCAGTAGATCCTATTCCTGTAGCACCAGTAGATCCTATTGGACCTGTCGCACCAGTACCTCCAGCAGCCGCCGCAGTACCCGGAATACCTTGTGGTCCAGTGGCACCTGTAGATCCATATTGACCAGTGGCTCCAGTTAAACCAGTTGCACCAGTGGCTCCTGTTGTACCTATATCACCTTGAGGACCAATACTACCTGTAGATCCTTGGTTACCTTGAGCACCTGTAGCACCCGATCCAGTTGCACCTGTAGCACCATATTGTCCTGTAGCGCCAGTTGATCCCCATTGTCCTGTAGCACCAGTACCACCAAATAAACCTGTAGCACCTGTTGAACCAAATTGTCCATCAGCACCTGTAGCACCAATAGGTCCTTGATAACCTGTGGCTCCTCTCGGACCAACTAAACCAGTAGCACCTGTACTACCATCATTTCCAGTAGCACCTGTAGATCCACTAGCCCCAATTCCAGTAGCACCTGTTGAACCACTACCTGTTGCTCCAACTGGTCCTTGTATACCTTGTACACCAGAAGAACCTGTTGCTCCTGTATATCCAGTAGCACCTGTAGAGCCAGTTGGACCTAAAATATAGCCAGCATCAAAACTTGAACCGTCGTTCAAGAAGACAATTAACTCTGTTCCTACTACAGATGCTGTAGTAATATATAATCCTGTAGCACCGGTTGAGCCTGTAGCACCGGTGTAACCTGTAGCACCAGTACCTCCACTGCCTGTAGCACCTTGCGGGCCTGTAGCACCTTGAGCACCAGTTGACCCAGGATATCCTGTAGCACCAGTACCTCCAGCACCTGTTGCACCTGCAGGTCCAGTTGAACCAGTTGAACCGTGTACACCAGTAGCACCTGTGCCGCCTTGATAAGCCGCAGTACCTGGAATACCCTGGGGTCCGGTGGCACCTGTTGCACCTGCACCGCCGGCAAGCCCTTGAATACCTTGCGGTCCTGTAGCACCTGTACTACCTTGTCCAGTAGCACCACGTTCACCCGCTTGTCCAGTAGCACCTGTAGAACCAAAAGATCCAGGAACACCTGTAGCACCCGTTAAACCTGTAGCACCGGTAGCACCGGTAGTTCCTGGATTACCTTGTGTTCCAGTTGCACCTTGACCACCTGTTGCACCTCTCAGACCTGCTGTACCTTGAGGGCCAGTTGCACCTGTAGCACCACTTGCTCCTAAACCTGTAGCACCTGTAGCACCTTGTCCAGTAGCACCTGTCGCGCCAATTGGACCATTTAATGCCATACCCCAACTTGAGTATGTGCCTATACTATTTGTTCCTGATATACCAACTGTTAGTGTATTTCCTATCCAACTGATAATAGTACCAATCATTAATACTCCGGTACCTACAGCATTTATAATCAGAGTATTCCCTATAGCATAAGAAGTTCCTGCTATTGTGATATCCGTGGTAAAAATTGCGGTACTGGTACTAGCAGATATTGTGCTAGTGGACATAATTGTTGGGAACCCGGGACCTGTTAGTCCTGTTGCACCAGTTGCTCCTATAGCACCACTAGATACAGTTACAACTCCTGCGGTTGTAATTGCTAATCCTGGTCCTATGATAATTCCGCCTAGAGAGGTAGTACTGGCTACATTAACGGATACTGTGCCTGAACCTGTTATACCTAGTCCTTTTCCAACTGTTACAACACCAAGTGTTGCAGTTGTGGCAGTGACCACACTATTGACTTGAGCAATTGTGCTAGTATCAATACTAACAATTCCATTAGACGCATGTAGTCCATAACCAATTTGTACAATACCTTCTGTAGTTGTACTAGCAATAGGAACACCAGTTAGGTCACTAAATCGTCCACTAATTCCTACGGGGCTAATTGATTGAGTTGTTGCGGATATTTTGCGATAATCTAGATCATGTAATTCAAAATATTCACCGTTTAAACTGCTTACTTCGACACCGAATACACCAGTAGTATCAAATGTCATTACTCCACTGGTACTTACATAGTTAGGTAATCTAACACCATTAACAATATTAGTATAATCACCCCATGTAACACTACTAGAGGTAGAATCAATTTGGACGTATACACGCATTTTACCAAACTGTGCAGGAGGAAAGTCAGTTAAGTTAACTGTTAAAGTTCCTGATGACAGCGGATTTATATAGTGTACAGCCGCAGTGGAGAAAGAAAGATTAATGCTACCTTGACGGAGGTAACTGCCCGCAAGACGCTCTGTTACATTGTTTAATTGTAGATCTTGTAGTTCAGCACCTTCTAGATTGTTCCTAAACAAATCACTGTTGGTTGCCCTACTGTTTTGTGGGCTACCGAATTGAATTTCGTTATTAGTAAGTCCTGTAATACGACTGGATGCTTCAGTAAGACTTTCTTTAATCGCGTTGAAGTTATCGCGGAAGCCTTGGCTGGGATTATCTTGCCCCTTACGTGGAAACGTTGGGTCGATTTCGCTAATGTAGAAGGAAAGAGTATTTGTACTGGTTGTCATCGGGTTGAAAACTCACTATATTCCTTTATTTAGTGATTTTTCCAAACAGTACTTAGAGGGAATCGGGCCAGTCTCTATAAAGGGCATGATGTATATTGGGCCCTACATATTGATTAAAACTTTTATGATGTTGCTCAAGTTTACCTTCTTTTGTAGCAACTCTACCAAAACATTTATCCAATTGATCGAGGTTTTTAAACTCGCACATGATATGCCATTCTGGTAAATCTGCTATGCTACGAAATCCTAATTTCATTCTAGTGATTCTGTATTTTACCATTCGTTTTTCTTTTACCAAACGATCAAAGAATTTTTCCATGGAACCTACCCAAACTTCGTCTTCCATGTCGCCTGCTTTGTCGCACCAAATATGATATATGTCCATTATGTATTTTTCTTTATTGACGGAGCGTAGCCCGGTATTGGATTTGCGGTTTTCTGCATATTGTATTTTTTTAGCAAGTCGTCTTCAAAGTTTGCTTTTACTGGAGAATGACTGGCTGCCATTTGTTGCTTGAGACTCTGTCTAATCTGTTCATCAGATGGTATATCAAGAAAAGGTTTCTGTAAAGATTCCCTGCCTCGAATAGGCACAGCGGAAGGTCCTTTTCTTTTCAATATTTGAAAATCTTCATCAGGTAGTTCAGTTTTGCAAATACCAATGCCCACACCACCTCGTTCAGGGAAATAATCTTCTTGACCTCCCCTGCGTCTAATGTCCACGGTGTTGCAGTGCATACCCCCGTCCCAGAATGTTCTGGCCCTAAAAGGTGTTACATGAGCAGTAATGCCACGCTTTTTAAATTCTTCAAATAGACTGTCATGACCGCCAATGCAAAGTATGTTATTATGATCTAACACAAGAATGTTAACTTCAAAGAACGTTTCTGTAAAGTTTCCTACCCAAGTTTTACAATATTGATTTACATAATCATTAAACGTGGGAGCAATGTCTCCGGGCAACATCCATTTGCCTACAGCAGAATGAACTGAGTTATCTTTAAACATTCTCCATTGTTTTTCTGAGCTCTTGAAAAATTCTTCTCTAGTCTTTCCTTGTGTGACTATCGAATATGTAGGATCAGAAATATTAATTCGATCCCATCCTGGATAAAACAAATCATAGTCTTTAAAATATTTTGTTGTTAGTAACAGACCCGGACGTAGAGGTGCAAAACATCCGTCATAGTGCCCACCATTTGTAGTATAGTGAAGTCTGTAGTTACGTTCAAACTCAGGAGGGTATGTTCTTGACCACTTCATCCAATCGTCAAACAAGAACTGATTTTTCATTGCTTGGTCCCATCTGCCTGTAAGATAAGCAGGAGTCATGTTACGATCAAACATTAGATCTTTTCCTAATCTCACAGTACTAGGACCGCTGACCCAAGGTCTTGTTTTAAATTTTACATCTGGATCTTTTCGATACTCTGCAAGTATAGGTTCCCAACATCCTCTTTCATAAGCATAGGGACTGGCAGAGTAAAGTGTATTGCCTATCACACACTGAGTGTCTCTTATGGCAATTGGTGGTTTATACAGTCTACCACCGGCACCTGTGTAAAGTTCTTTCTTATTGCCGTCAATGAATGGACGTCGAACTATAACACCCCAATCTTCTAGAAATTTTTGAGTGCGATCTAGATCTTCTTTAGTCATGTCAGTGAGGTAATGAAAAGCATCTCTAACATCAGGTGCTAGATCATCGTAGAAGTGTTTGGGCCAAACATCTCCTAACCAAACTTCTTCTAGGGGATCCCAACCATTGTGGGAATTTATCACTGGCATAATCTGTCCTTTAGGTTATGGGTCCGAGCATTTCAAACCCGTCTATGTCTTGTTTATATTCTTCTGCACCGCCAAGATACAGATACTGAAAGCCTCGAGCCTTGTAAAGCGCACACTCGTGCTTGAGAGTCTTTATGCCCAGGCGTAGTGTGGGGTCAGCATAGTCCCAGGCAAATTGCAGGCACTCCGCATGTCGACTGTCATACTTTCTAACCAAACTGAATGCTACCAATTCTCTGTTGTGATAGTAGCCCAAGATATCCGTATCCTGAGCGCGATACTGACTGTCAAATATAGGCATTACACTGGAAAACTTTTTGTATCGGCAGTACTTGTGATAGATATCATTCAATTGATCTAGATCGGGATAGTGTAGATAATTCCAATTGTCAAACAGCCCGTAGTTGGTCTTGCTGAGATCTATTCTAGCATATTTCACGAGTCAACTCCTTGAGCCTGATTGAGCACACGACAGCCTAGACGCTCTCTGTAGGCCACAACACTGTCATAGTATTCCTGTGGCCAACGATCATAGTAGTCTGTGCGTTTGAGCATTTTGGTAGCGCGTGCCAGTTTATCCCATTGCTGTATCATGATGATGGCTAGAAGTCCGTTGTTGAACACCACACCATTTACAGACTCGGGACTGTCTGGGTGATCTTCTAGTGCTATCAAGTTACAGGGCGCCAGATAGTCATAGTTGGCACGATCAACAATACTGGTCAGACTGTCTGCCGATATCCATCGTGCGTCATAGGCCAGTATGACCACATCATACTGATCGTCCCAGTTTTCTGCTAGGTGTAGTAGTTCTTGATCCGGATTACCAGTACCGGGAATGCTTCGCCAACGAGCCATGTGAGCGTAGGGACAAGGAGCCCATCCTCCCAGTTCCTCATGCTCTACTGAGAGCGAGTTCTGTATCCAAGCGTGTATGTAACGATTTACGGAGTCTGCGTCGATCATATATCAACGTATTTAATTTAACTCCACTTGAGCAAAAATAAAACCGAATCACGTTCTCGAGCAAAGGCCACACCACACCAATAACTGTTGTGTAGTGTCCAACAGTCCCAGGTCCATTCTACCCAATGACGTCCAACGTAATCTTCAAGCCATTCTTCCACGGTGTGTACGGAGTTAACCCAATCCCATTGTCCTTTGTAGGTAATATAAGGCCAAGGGGCTTCGGCATGATAAGGCAGTTCAGGATGCCGATCCCAAAGCGCCTTCACATATATTCCTTAGTTAGGTTCCCAATTGATCACGTAGGGTCTGTGAGTGGTAACCACAGGGGATTCTAGTACGTCCTTGAGATCGTAGTTGTTAAACGAGCTCAGTGAAACTATACACTGAGTAGAAGTTCCCGTGTTGGTGATGCCAAAGTAGTAACTGCCCGAAGCGTAGATCACACTGCCCTGACTCATGCTCCATTGTTCTACCAATCTAACATTGCTGGGATCAGTTTCCAAGTGACTGCCGTCCTGACAGTTAAAACGAACCTGGGGATTTTTGGGCAAGTAGGCCTGTTGTAGTATTTCGCTGGTGTCAAAGACCTGTAGTTTAGACTCGTCTATAACGTCATAAGTTGATATCACGCAGTCCTGATTGTCGGGTTGTGCTATGTACAGAGTCCAAGCGCAGACGTCAATAACAGAAGGATCGCCCGCTCCTCCGGGAACCTGATCGATCATGATGGGACTAGATGAGCCCGGTGGAAAGTACAGATTGCGATTCCAGCCCGAGTTGGTTCTGGGAATCATGCGCATCCACTTGTAGTAGAATTTGGGATTACCCTGAAAGGCCACGGGTTTACCGGGATCCAGCTCTGCCCCGGGGCAGTTGTCCGGTGTGGGCATGGGAGGATGTCCGGGCCAAGTGAAAGGACTGTTTATGTCCAGGCCAAAGAATCTAGAAGTAGAAGTAGTTGAGTCCATATAAAATATTTACCAAGTATAACCCCACATTGAGCGTGGTTGAGCCTGCGGAGCGTGTAGCAGTTGATCCAGTCCAGCAGGACTAGTAGAACTGATTGTGACCACAGTGGCTGTAGTAGAGCCTGTGTTTACCAAATTGAACCAATTGTGGCCAGTGGGATAAACACAACTGGTATTGGCCAGTGACCACGCTTCCGTCAACTCCGCCTGAGCAGTATCAAACGTGGGAAAGTTTTGAGTTTGACAACTGCCCACAGCCATGGTAGTAGAGTATCGAAATAGTCCTCTACTGCCCACAATCTCTGTATTAGTATTAGTTGTCCAAGCACAGACCTGCACATCTGCATTGTCCGGTCTACTGATAAACAGAGTCCAAGCGGCGGGAGTTTTCACACCCGACACAAAGTTCTCCTGCACATCCAGAGTGGGCAAAGTGCTGGCTCCGGGCGGTAACCAATAGATACGAGCCCAAGAATCGTCTATAGGACAGCGCAACCACTTCAAATACCATTTGGCCTGTGCTATAACTCCAATCGGTTCCGAAACAGAATCTACCAGTGTACCCGATGAATGAGCCAGTGCAGGTCTACTGAATAATCCAGGTAGATAACCCGCAGGTTCCGGCCAAGGAGTAGTTCCAGTTAGAACCAATGATAGAAACAGAGTGCTGGTATTATTAATATCAGCAACTGTAGTAGTGGAAATGACGTCTGTGGTGATCAGGGGCATGTGAGTATTTACCAACGCTGTAGGCGGCGGGGCGCTAAAAATTTTTTTATCCCAATAAACTGTAACGTTAATGTAATCACCGTAAAGAACAGTAATCAATAGTAACAACTATAGCGTAACTCTATAATCACTCTATATACTGTACAAATGATAAACAAAACTCTCAAGAATATCTTACTAAATGCTACAGTAACGATCGCTCTGCTTCTCCAATCCGCCTGTGGCGGTAACGGGGAAAAAGCAGATCAGAATGGGATTACAATAACCCAGTGTGATAGTACAGTAGCACAAACAGTGAATCAAATGACTAGCCCGTACTTCGAAGGTTTAGGAACTCCGGAAGTCAAGACTGTACTACCCACCCGTAATGGTGAATTCTCAGTCTTATGGACCTTTACATCACAGCACATGACCATAGAGTGGGATTGGACAGTAGGGGGTTCCTGTATCCAAACAAAGTCTATTATACAGTGATATGATGATTACAGCAAAGAGTA